>Ga0265328_10000095_pt1 | contig 44318 bp, 51 predicted proteins | sample 41624metaG_FD_202086 | JGI IMG/M metagenome (GOLD analysis project Ga0265328, IMG submission 202086) | Rhizosphere microbial communities from Carex aquatilis grown in University of Washington, Seatle, WA, United States - 4-16-24 metaG | ecosystem: Host-associated > Plants > Roots > Rhizosphere...
CATTCCAGGTCTTCCTCAAGGGCCGCTTGCTGCGAGCTCCGCCGCGCCTCGCGCCCGCCTAATGCAATCACAGCGCGAAATCTGAAAACACGCAGGGGGCGAGCCGCTCAACTGCGGTTTTTAGGATTATTACGATCCATATTCGACGACCGGAACCAACGCCAATACGATGTACGCCAACGCGCTCGGCTTGAACGGCGCGAGCGGCAATGACGCGGCGACGAAGGCGTTCCAATCGAGCCCCGGCTACAATTTCCAGTTGCAGCAAGGGACGCAGGCGCTTGACCGCTCGGCGGCGGGGGCGGGCCTTTACGGTTCCGGCAACGCGGCGATGGCGCTCGACAAATATGGTCAGGGCCTCGCGAACCAGGATTACGGCAATTGGCTCACGAACCTTTCGGGCCTCAACAGCCAAGGGCTGACGGCCGCGGCGGGCCAGACGGGCCGGCAGGGCTCGCTCGCCAATCTCGACACGGGCCTGGGCAATGCGCAAGCGGGGGTCATCACGAACGCGGCCAACAGTGCGGCGCAAGGACTGACGGCGGGCGCCAACGCCGATATGACGGCGAACAACCAAGGGCAGGCGAACATCTTCTCGGCTTTGGCCGGCGGAGCGAATCTCGGGGCAAGCCTACTCAATCCAGGAGCGCCCCGTCCCGCATCGTCGGACAAGAACGACAAGGTCGACCTCACCCCGCTCGGCAAGGATGAGACCGGTAAAATGGTCTATTCGTATCGCTACCGGGGCGATAGCAAGTCATACCCGAAGGTTGTCGGCTATATGGCGCAAGACATCGAGAAGGAAGACCCGTCCGCAGTCCATGAAATCAATGGACACAAGGTCGTCGATGCCCGCGCCATGTATCATGCCGCGCTCGGCGTGAAACCGCGTGGGAACGCTCAGAACCACTACGGCTCGCACGATATGTACCGGCACGCCATGGGGGTAAAAAGGAAAGCGGCATAACTACGCTCGAAGAGGCCGGCGCGGTCATGCGAGAAACAGCGTTGACCGCGTCTTTTTCTAATCTATATCGCGCATGGAAACACTGATATTCTTATCATCAAGAAGCTTGTTCAGCTTCACTTCTATAACGTGGTTTTGCCACGAAATAAAATGACATAGAACCGCTACTTCGGCTATTATTAGCTCTCCATTCCAATATGATATACCAATCCAGAAGAGGCTAGATAGAAGATAGAGTCTACGAAGTTCCATGGCGTTACCTCCATTTCAATGATGCCCGGCCCTCACGCGTAATTTGATAGTTGGCTTTGATGCGAGCGCGGCCGATGGTTACTCGTCATTCTCTGCGTTCAATTCTTCGACCGGGATTGAGCCGACCTTTGCGCCGAGGCCCTTGCGCAGCCGCACGCCCGCGCCGCCGCCGTTCTCAGGGATGAACTCGACGCCGGCCTTTTCCAGGGCGGCGCGGACGGCGGCCTCGTTAGGCGCCGTCATCTTCGTCTCGCCATCTATCAACTCCGCTCGACGGATGGTCGCGAGCCCGACTCCGCTATTCCCCGCCAACTCTTCCGCGGACCATCGCAGTAAGGCACGCCCTGCCCGCAGCTGGGCTCCGATGATTTTTTTCATATCATGTGATGTCATAGTTGACACGGCCCATCTCTCTTGATAGTTTTCATATCACACGAAACGAAAACGTTCAACTACCTTTGAGGCCCGCAATGCCCGCCACCTTCAACCGCAAAGCCATCATGGAAGCCGCCCATTTCATGGTCCGCTGGCGCGAGGGCAATGGCAGGACCTATCGCGAGCGCTTCGCCGACGCCCTTCGCTTCGAATGGAAGAAAGCCAGGGACAACGCCGCGCGCCGCCAGTGGAACAAGGCGACGGTCCTCGATTGCGCGCTCGGGCTCCCGCTTCGCTCTTGCCCCGCGGACGCGAAGCCGTCACGCAACATCTTCACGGGCGTCATCCCCGCCCGCCGCCTCTACACCCGCCAATCCGGCCGTATCGCCGGCGCCATCGGCGCCTGAAATCCAACCAAGGAGAAACCAAATGAGCACAACCACAACCCGCCGCGCCTTCGCCGCCGGCCTCGCGCTGGCGCCCGCCGTCGCCCTTCCCGCCGTCGCTGGCGCGATGGGCGCGCCGCCCCTCTCGGGAGGGCTGGCTCAAGCCATCGCGCGCCACAAGGTGGCGTTTGCCGCTTTTATCGCCTGCCACGGCCCCGAGGATATTCCGGAAGACATTAACGACGCCGACTCGGAAGCCATCGAAGCCGTTGCGCTAGCCCCTTGCGCGAGCGACGCCGAGTTATTGGTCAAGCTGCGCTATCTGCTGGCTTACGAGAAATACCTATGGCGCGCGCCGGACATCCGCGAACAATTCGGGCCTGTCGTCGTCGCGGTCGATCTTCACTTCAACCCGGAGGCATGACGATGGAGAACCAACCCCAACCGTTCGCGCAAACCTTTCCGCGGGGAACGGTCGACCGTATCGACCAAGTCGCCGCGAAGGCCCGGTTTCTCGCGTGCGTGTTGCCTGATGATGCGCTCGGCGACGAAGCCAATTTCGGCTTTGGCCTGATCCTCAACGAGATTGCCGACGCTCTCTACGCCATCACAGCGACGCAGAAACAAGGGGAATGACGATGGCGACCCGCAAGCAGCCCACTTCGCCGCGCGCGGCGCCCGCCGCCTCGCCGGCCTGCCCCGTCGCAGCGCTGCTACCGGAAGACTTGCGGGAGTGATTCGGCGCGCCTATCCTTCGACCAAGCGAACGGTTGCACAAAATCCATATGCCACGATGCGGCCCGCCCGGATGTAAGGCGGGCCGTTTTGTGTTCGAGATTAAAGCGGGTTCAGACGATGAGCCCGCGATAGCGAGCCGCGACCGTCATCAGGATCGAAATCGCCGCAAAGCTCATCCACCCATCTCCGGGAGTGGGGCCGGGAGCCGACACATCCGTCAGAGACACATTGCTCAAGAGCGCAAAGGGCGGAACCGCCGGGCTGGCTTTGGCGAGGAACGACAGCGTTTCGGTCGAGGCGTCGGCCGTGATCGTCTCGGTTACGTTGGTCCAGCCCGAAAAGCCGTGGTTCGGCAAGCTTACCGACGTGGTCAAGGACGGATAGCCGAGGCCCGTCGCTCCGACCCCGACCAAGAGCTGTTGCGAGGTGTCGCCGTCAAAGCCGGTTTGCTGGCCGAAGGCGTAACTGAAGCTGAGGTTGTATTGGTTGCCGACGGTCAACCCGGTGAGCGTCTGGGTGACGGCGGAGGTCTGAAAATCGCCGTCCATCGCCAGGAAGTTGCCGCCCGTGGCCGCCAAACCGTTCCAACCGTTGCCGCCGCCATTGTTGGCGTCCCAAAGGGCCAGACCGCCGTAGGAGCCGTTGACGGCTTGGTCGGCCCGAGTGAACACGAAATTATAGCCGGTCGTGCTCCAACCGGTGGCGACGGTGTTGTTGGTGAGCTGACCCAGGCCGTTGCTGAGCAGGGTGAAATCGCCGTTGGTGACGTATTGAGTCGCGTGGGCGACGCCGCCAAGAGCCAAGTAAGACGCAACGACCGCGCCCAAAGTCCAACGCATGAATTTCTCCCGGTTTCTGCTCCTGCGAGTTTCTCATCGCAAATCGAATGTAAGGGACGCCCGTCAGCAGGTGGCGGAACGTTCGGCGCATAGTCGCCGCGTGACGTTGATAATCTATTGTTTAGAATAGTTAATTTCAAGTAAACACGCATCTTTTGCGGGTGTGCTCAGGGCCCATTCCCGCCGCTCTATGCTCGCGCCAGTCCGGCGACACATCCGCGCGCCTGGACCCACACGCCGAGCATACGAATCGCCGGGCCGAGCCGATGGCGGGAAGGGGCGTTTCTGGCGCGAGACCGATTGCGGCGAATGGGAAAGACGCCGACCGCAGACCGAGCGGATTGCGACACGTCACCCATGCGCCTGCGACGCCTTGGGATTGGAGATCGGCGATTGAGGGCGGGCGATGGTTGCGGACTCGGGGCCGCAAATCGGTCGCTGGGGCTTTCCTCGAATTTCCGATTTCTGCTTACCGTGCGCTTACCGAAGCGATTTTGCGCAGGCAATTCCCGGCCAAATTCTTCCATATGTCATTGATTTTAAATGGCGCGCCCGAAAGGATTCGAACCTCTGACCCCCAGATTCGTAGTCTGGTGCTCTATCCAGCTGAGCTACGGGCGCATCGCCAGTCTGCGGCGCGGGCTTTTGGCGAAGCGCGCTGCAGCGACGCCGCGCTTTTAGCCGCATCGTGCGCCGATGGCAATAGCATGACGGTTTAAGTTTACGCAGCGGCGGCGAGGCTCGCGAACAGAGCGCGGCCGTCAATGCCGCCGACCAGCGGGTCGATCAGATTTTCCGGATGCGGCATCAGGCCGAGCACATTGAGGCCCGGCGAATAAATTCCGGCGATGTCGTTACGCGAGCCGTTCGGATTGGCCGCCCCGCCGACCTTCCCCAGCGCGTCGCAATAGCGGAAGGCGACGAGCCCCTCGCCCTCGAGCCGCGCGATCGTTTCGTCGTCGGCCTCGTAATTGCCCTCGCCATGCGCGATGGCGACCTCGATCGCCTGGCCTTTCGCATAATCTCGCGTGAAAACCGTGTCGGCGCGTTCGACGCGCAAATGCTGCATCTTGCAGACGAAGCGCAGATTGGCGTTGCGCATCAGCACGCCCGGCAAAAGCCCGCTCTCGCACAGAATCTGAAAGCCGTTGCAGACGCCGAGCACCAGCCCGCCGCGCGCGGCGTGGGCGCGCACCGCGTCCATGATCCTGGCGCGGCCGGCGATCGCCCCGCAGCGCAGATAATCGCCATGGCTGAAGCCGCCCGGCAGCACGACGAGGTCGGTTCCCGCCGGCAATTCGGGATCGCCGTGCCAGAGCATCGCCGGCGCCTGGCCGGCGGCCTGCGTCAGCGCGCGCGCCATGTCGCCTTCGCGATTGGAGCCGGGAAAGACGACGATTGCGCTCTTCATGACCTGATCGCCCGTTTTAGATTTCGATCGAGAAATTTTCGATGACGGTGTTGGCCAGCAGTTTTTCGCAGGCCGCCGTCAGAGTGGCGCGCGCCGCTTCCGCATCCGCGCCGGCGAGCTCCACGTCGAAGACCTTGCCTTGGCGCACGCTGGCGACGCCGGCGACGCCGAGCGACGCCAGGGCGCCTTCGATCGCCTTGCCCTGGGGATCGAGAACGCCGGTTTTCAAAGTGACGACGACGCGCGCTTTCATGAGCTCCATCCGCTGCGGGAAACCAGCGCCAGCGTTAGCCGCGCGCGGGGCGAAGCGCAAGGATCAGGCGCCCTTTTCCGGCTCCATCACGTCGCCGTCGCCATGCAGCACCCGCGCCACGAAGGCCTGGGCGACGGGCGAGGCGCCGGCGGGGCGCGACAGAGCCGAGGCGACGCCGGCGGCGAGACCGACGCAGGCCCCGACCAGCGCGGCGCCGGCGACGACCACGAGGTCGCGCGCGCTGCCCGCGGCGAGGATCGTCGCGGTCATGCCGAAGAGCCCGCCGAGCAGGCCGAGCAGCGCGTCGCGGTCTCCCGCGCGCGACCACAGCGCCAGCGCCACCACGGGCGCGCCGGCCGCGGCGGACAGGCCGAGCGCCAGCGCCACCAGGGCTTTGACGTTGAAGAGATCATGCGCGCTGGCGAGATAGCCCGCCGCGACGATCATCAGCAGCGCGAAGCGCGTCGTCGCGAGGCGCCGGCTGGTGAGATCGGTCGCGCCGCGCATGCGGAACACCGCCTCATGGCCGAGCGCCGTCCCGAAAGCCTGCAAGCCGGCCGCCGAAAGCGCCAAGGCCAGCGCGATCTGCGCGGCGGCCAGCAGTCCGGAGACGGCCGCGCCCATGCGCTCCAGCGACGGCAGGCCGGTCAGCAAAAAATCCTCGCGCGGCTTGAAATCGGCGGCGGAGAGCGGCGCCCCCGCCGCAAGTCCCTTGGCCGCGCAGGCGCGCGCCGCGGCGACCGGCTCCGCGGCGCGCGCGCCGCAGATCGACACGAGGCGATGCGCGCTGGCTTCGTACACGGCGTCGGGCAGGCGCGCCGCCGGCTGGCCGGCGCCCTGGCGCGCCAGCGAAAGCGTCGCGCCGCCGATCGTCACGGCGATCAGCCAGACGAAGACGAAGGTCCAGCAGAAGGCGGCGATCCCCGCCCCGCGCGCGCTTTCCGGACGCTCCGTCGCGATCGCCGGCGCCAGCAAGGGCGCGAGAATGGCGACGCCGAGCGCCGAGGCGAGCGCCAACAGCACTCCGCCGCCGAATGGAACGTGGCTCGACGACACGCCCCATTCCTGCAAATGCGCCGCGATCTCGCTCCAATTCGCCGCGCTGGTCCCAGAAAAGGGCGCCGCGCCGCGCCAGGCCAAGACCGTCACGGGCCAGGCGAAGCCGACGAGGCCGATCGCGCCGGCGGCGCAAGCCGTCCACACCGTTCCGCGCAGCCCGCCGGGCCCGGCGACGAGCAGAACCGCAAAGGCGACGAGCACCGCCGCGAAATTGCGCCCGCCGCCGAGCAGCCCGGTCAGAATGTCCACCGCCGATTGCTGGCCGGCCAGCGCCACGAGCTCGGAGCAGACGCAGGCGAGCGCGATGACGCCGAAACGCGGGGCGAGGCTGGGAAAGCGCGTCGCGAGCAGCCCCGAGAGCGAGAAGGCCCCGGTCTTGCGCAGCATGGGCCCGAGGAAGAAACCGATGAGGGCGACTCCGACGAGGACGCCGCAAGGCAGACCGAGCAGCCAGGACGCGCTGGCGAATTGCGCCGCAAAGGGCAAGACGAGACCGGCGACCAGCGCGGCGATCGCGAAACCCGCATATTCGGCCGGAACCGCGCGGCCCGCGGCATAATAATGCGAGACCCGCATCGAATGCAGCAAGGCGCCCAGCACGCCGAGCCCCACGACGGTCAGATAGGGCGAGAGACCCTCGACGAAGGTCTCGGGCGCGCCGATGCGGTCGAGCAAAGCGACGAAGGCGTAGGCGAGCACGAAGGCCGCGACCACATAGGCGATGCGCATGTCGAGTTTTTCGCGCTCGCGCAGCCTCTCGTCGTTCGTCGTTTGCGCCATGCCCGATCCTCGGCTTTAAGTGTTGGACCCGAACCTTATCCAAGCCGGCGGCCCATTCCAAGCCGCCGCCGCAATTCGAGGAATTTCGAACGCGTGTCCGCCCCCTACAGCATTGCCATCGTCACCGCCGGCGCGCAGGACAAGGCGGAGGAAATCGCCCGCGCCGCTCTGGCGGCCCGGCTCGCCGCCTGCGCGCAGATCCATCCCATCCGCAGCCTCTATCTTTGGAAGGGCGAACTGTGCGACGAACGCGAGGTCGCCGTGCATTTCAAGATTCGCAGCGAGGATTTCGAGGCGCTGCGCGCGCTCGTTCGCGCCTTGCACGATTACGAGACGCCGGAGATCCTGCGGATCGAAATCGCCGAGGGCGACGCGGCCTATCTAGACTGGCTGGCGCAGGAAACAGCGAAATAGCGGATTTCGCGATCGACGATGGGCGACGAGGTGCGGGCCCTCGAGGCGCGCCCGCGAGACCGGCCCGTGCCCCGAGGTCTTCGGCGGCGGCGCGGCGAAGTCTTGCTCCAGCCCGCCCCCGATTGATGCGGCGCGCAAAATCTCGCATAGGTTGCCGCTGTCCATTCACCACCGCCGCGAGCACGAGACACATGACCGACGACCACCGCATCGAACGCGATTCTTTTGGCGACATCGACGTCCCGGCCAGCGCCTATTGGGGCGCGCAGACGCAGCGCTCCGTGGAGAATTTTCCGATCGGCGGACAACGCATGCCGATCGAAATCGTGCATGCGCTGGCGCGCGTCAAATATGCGGCGGCCGAGGTCAACGCCTCCAAGGGGCTGATCAAGCGCGACGTCGCCGAGGCCATCGTCGGCGCGGCGCGCGAGGTGATCGAAGGCCGGCTCGACGCGCATTTCCCGCTCGTCGTCTGGCAGACGGGCTCGGGCACGCAATCCAACATGAACGTCAACGAGGTCGTCGCCAATTTCGCCAACGAGAAGCTCGGCGCGCCGCGCGGCGGCAAGGCGCCGGTGCATCCCAACGATCACGTCAATTACGGCCAATCCTCCAACGATTGTTTCCCGACCGCCATCCACATCGCCTGCGCGCTCGGCGTCGCGCAGCGCCTGCTGCCGGCCGTGCGCAAGCTGCATGCGGCGCTCGACGCCAAGGCCAAGGCCTATGCCGACATCGTCAAGATCGGCCGCACGCATCTGCAGGACGCGACGCCGGTGACGCTCGGCCAGGAGTTTTCCGGCTACGCCGCGCAGGCCGAATACGCCGCGGCGCGATTGGAGAAGGTGTTGCCCGATCTCCTCGCGCTGGCGCAGGGCGGCACAGCCGTCGGCACGGGCCTCAACACCGCGCCGGGATTTGCCGAGGAAGTCGCCGCGCATGTCGCCAAGCAGACCGGGCTGCCCTTCGTGACCGCGCCCAACAAATTCGAGGCGCTCGCCGCGCATGACGCGATCGTCTTCGCGCATGGCGCGATCAATGCGCTGGCGACGGGGCTCTACAAGATCGCGTCCGACATCCGCCTGATGGGCTGCGGCCCGCGCGCCGGCCTCGCCGAACTGCGCCTGCCGGAGAACGAGCCGGGCTCCTCGATCATGCCCGGTAAAGTCAATCCGACGCAGGTCGAAGCCGTCACGATGATCTGCGCCCGCGTCTTCGGCAACAATCAGACGATCACTTTCGCCGCGACGCAGGGGCATTTGGAGCTCAACGTCATGAAGCCGGTGATCGGCTTCGCCTTCCTCGAATCCGTCGCGCTGCTCAGCGACGGGATCGACAGTTTCGTGCTGCGCTGCCTCGACGGCTTGGAGCCGGACCTGCCCAACATCCAGCGTTTCCTGGAGCGCTCCTTGATGCTGGTGACGGCGCTCGCCCCGAAGATCGGCTACGACGCGGCGAGCAAGATCGCCCGCGCCGCGCATAAGAACGGCACGAGCCTCAAGGAAGAGGCGCTGGCCTCCGGCAAAGTCACGGAAGCCGAATTCGACGCGATCGTGCGGCCGGAGAAGATGCTGGCGCCGGGCGCGGAAGGCTGAGCGCCGCAAGACTTTCTTCACATCCGAAAGGGCCGAATCGGAGGCTCCCGATTCGGCCGCGTTTCGTTTGCGCTGCGTGCCGGAATTCCCGATGCGGGACGCGACGAGGACGGCGCATCTTTGCTTTTCGGTAAGCCGCTCGGTGCAAGGCCCCCACCCTAACCCTCCCCCGCTTCGCGGGAGAGGGAACGCGCCCTGCCGTCGTTGGCCCGGGCCTTCATGAAACGTGGAATTTGTTCCCTCTCCCGCGAAGCGGGGGAGGGTTGGGGTGGGGGCGTCATTCCCATCACCTCGAGTCGCGTCACCGCCCTGCGCCGGATCACGCGGGATATCGCGGCGCAATTCGTCCCTTGTGGTATGATCTCCAATGTTTCGCCTCGCTCGATTCGGGAGCGCCATTTCATGAGCAGCGCTGACAACTCGCCCTACCCGGTTCATGCGCGCGCCTCCGTCGGCAAGACCCCAATCCGCGCGCTCGTCGGGAGTTACAACGACTTCGGCCAGAGGATCTTCGCGAGCCTCGCCAAAGCGCCGGGCAACGTCGTCTATTCGCCCTATTCCGCGGGCGTCGCCTTCGCGATGGCGATGTCCGGCGCGAGGGGCGCGACGCAGGAAGAATTCTTGGAGGTCATGCGCCTCCAACGCCAGCCGAGTGACATCGAGGCGGCGAACGGCTTCCTTGCGGCGGCGCTGGCGCGCCGTTCGGCGGCGCAAGAAGCGCAAGCGCCGGTCGAACCGGCCATCGCCAATCTCATGGCGCTCGCCTCTCCCGACGGGCGTTTGCTGGTCGCGCCGGAATACCGCGACTTGCTGCGCAAGCGATACGGCGCGGAAGTCTTCGAGAACGCCGCGCCCGCGACGATCGACGCCTGGGTAGCCGCGCGCACGCGGGGCCAAATTCGGGACGTCGCGACCTGGGACGCGCGTTCGCCGCCGGACTTCGTCCTGCTGAACGCCATCCATTTCAACGGTTTTTGGGAGCAGCCCTTCGATGCAGCCGCGACCACGCCCTCGCCCTTCGTCACGGCGGCGGGGCGGCGCATCGACGTCCCGACGATGCGGGACACGACGGCAAGGTGTTACCTCGAAGGCGACGGCTTCAAGGCGGTCTGGTCGCCCTATCGGCCCGACGCGCTCGGAATGCTGATCGTCCTGCCAAATCATGGCGTCGCCCCTGACGCGCTCGTCGGGCGTCTGGCGGCGCAGGGCCTTCCCCTCCTTGCCGAGCAGCTTTTGAACACAGGGCTCACGCAGGTCGAACTGCAACTCCCTCGCTTCTCGACGCGATTCGAAGCAAGCCTCAAAGCGCCGGCGCAGACGGCGGGGTTGCGGCTGCCCTTCGAGCGCGAGGGCGCCAATTTCGGCGGCGTGACGGGGAGGAGCGAGGAAGACCTGATCTACGTCGACGACGTGTGGCAGCGCGCGAGCGTGGAGGTCACCGAGAAACGCACGCGGGCGAGCGCTGTGACGGGGCCGCGCGGCGCCGCCCTCTACTCCAGAGCGCGCCCGCTTCCGCCGATTCCGTTTCACGTCGACCGGCCGTTCCTGTTTTATATCCTCCACCGCCATTCCGGCGCGATCCTGTTCCAAGGCCGCATCGACGATCCGCGCTGACCGAAGCTCGCCGTTCCCGTCGCGAAAGCGTCGGACCCCTTCGGCGTAACGCGGTTGGCAAAAGTCATCGAAAAAATAAGCGCGGCTTAACCTTTGAACCAGGCCTCGCGCGCAGTTCCGATTCGACCCCGATTCGTGCGCGGAACGTGCCGCTTTTCCCGCATCGGGACGGGGCCTGAAACTGGCGGCGCAATGTCCTCTTCATCACGCCTTCGCGCGAAAAAGCCTCACGAATTTCCGCCCGGCGGCTCGCCGCCCGCGCGCTGCCCCACATAAGCGGCGACGATCGCCTGGATCATCGGGCCGAAGCGCTCCTTCAATTCGCCGCAGCGCGTCGAATTGATCAGTTCGACGCCCTTGCGCTCGCTGCGGATCAGACCGGCTTCGCGGAGAATCCGAAAATGCTGGGAGAGCGTCGATTTCGGCAAAGCCGCTTTCGCCACATGCACGAAGGCCGAGCAGTTCTTGGCGCATTCGGAGCTTGCGAGTTGGACGAAAATCTCGATGCGGATCGGGTCGGACAACGCGTGGAGGATGCCCTCCACGGTGATTTCGTCCAGTTTGGGATGCGCCAGCGGTCTCATTCGTCGAACCATCGCACGGATTGACAGATCGCGCATTAGTTCAGTATTATCGAACTATGGAACTAGGGCCGATGCGGCCCGGCAGCGCAGGATGGAGAGGAACATGGGCAGACTATCCGGCAAGATCGCCGTCGTCACCGGCGGCAACAGCGGGATCGGTCTCGCGACGGCGAAGCTCTTCGCCGCCGAGGGTGCGCAAGTCGTCGTCACCGGCCGTCGCAAGGCGGAACTCGACCAGGCCGTCGCCGAGATCGGGCACGGGGCCTTGGGGATCGCCGGCGACGTGTCGAAGCTCGCCGATCTCGATGCGCTCTACGCCGAAGTCAAAGCCAAATTCGGCCGCATCGACGTGCTCTTCGCCAATGCCGGAATCGCCGAAATCGCGCCGCTGGGCGCCGTCGGCGAGGCGCATTTCGACAAGCATTTCGACATCAACGTCAAGGGCCTGCTGTTCACCGTGCAAAAGGCTCTGCCGCTGTTTTCCGACGGCGGCGCGATCGTCCTCAATTCCTCCGTCGCGAACACCAAGGGCATGGCGGGCTTCGGCGTCTATGCGGCGACGAAGGCCGCCGTGCGCTCCTTCGCGCGCACATGGACGGCGGAGTTGAAGGACCGCAAAATCCGCGTCAACACCGTCAGCCCCGGCCCCATCGAGACGCCGATCTTCGGCAAAATGGGTCTGTCCGCCCAGGAAATCGACGGCTTTGGCGCGCATATTTCCGAGCAGGTCCCGCTTGGCCGCTTCGGCCAACCGGAAGAGATCGCCAAGGCGGTCTTGTTCCTGGCGTCAGACGACTCCAGTTATGTTGCGGGAGTCGACCTCTATGTCGACGGCGGTCTGGTCGCCGTTTGATCCCACGACTTTCGCGAAAATCTTCACTTACGAATCCAAACGACCCGCCCACGCTCAATGTGAGGAAGAACCCATGTCCTATTCCCTGTCCCGCGCCTCGCTGCCCGCCTTCAAACTCGGTCTCGCTACGCTTTCCGCTCTGCTCGACAAGGCCGCCGCCTTCTGCGCCGCAAAGAAGATCGACGAGGCCGTCCTCCTGCAAGCGCGCCTCGCGCCGGACATGTTCGCCTTCGTGCGCCAGGTGCAGATCGCGACCGACCTCGCCAAGAACGGCGCCGCGCGCCTCGCCGGCGTCGAAGCGCCGCATCAGGCGGACGACGAAACGAGCATCGCGCAGTTGAAGACGCGCATCTACGCGACGCTGCGCCATCTCGACACCTTCGATCCCGTCAAGATCGACGCGTCGCAAGCGCGCGAGATCGTCTTTCCGATGGGCCCGACCGCCAAGGGGAGCATGAAGGGCGAGGACTACCTCGCGCAATTCCTGCTGCCGAGCTTTTACTTCCACGTGACGACCGCCTATGCGATCCTGCGACACAATGGCGTGGAGATCGGCAAGCGCGACTATCTCGGCGCGATTGCGGTGACGCCGGTCGCCTGACGACACGAGAGCCTGGGGCGGAACGTGCAAAGCACTCCAATCGATCGCGCGGAAGGCGGGCAAGCGCCCATCGTCGTCGTCTCGAAACTCGACAAGATCTACGCGGGCGGCTTTCACGCGCTGAAATCGATCGACCTCGACATCCGCCCCGGCGAAATTTTCGCGCTGCTCGGGCCGAACGGCGCCGGAAAGACGACGTTGATCGGCGCGATCTGCGGGCTGGTGCGGCCGAGTTCGGGCGCCGTCACGGTGGACGGCAGCGACACGGTGAAGGACTATCGCGCGGCGCGCGCGAAGATCGGGCTCGTGCCGCAGGAACTCTCCACCGACATGTTTTCGCGCGTGCGCGACACCGTCGCCTTCAGCCGCGGACTGTTCGGCTTCCCGCCCGATCCCGCTTACATCGAGCGCGTTCTGCGCGATCTCTCGCTGTGGGACAAGCGCGACGCCAAGATCGTGACGCTGTCGGGCGGCATGAAGCGCCGCGTGCTGATCGCCAAGGCGCTGGCGCACGAGCCGCGCATCCTGTTTCTCGACGAACCCACGGCCGGCGTCGACGTCGAACTGCGGCGCGACATGTGGGCGATGATCCGCCGCTTGCGCGAACAGGGCGTCACCATCATCCTCACCACGCATTATCTCGAGGAAGCCGAGGACATGGCCGACCGCATCGGCGTGATCGACCACGGCGAAATCATTCTCGTCGAGGAAAAGCGCGCGCTGATGCGCAAATTGGGACGCACGACCGTCACGATCGGCCTGAAGCAGGCGCTGCCCTCCGCCCCGGCGAATCTCTCGGAGAAAGCCGTCAGACTGTCGGAAGACGGCCTCACGCTTTCGGTCGTCTTCACCGGCGAGGAGGAGCAGGAGGGCGGCGGCGTCGCGGATTTGCTCCAGCGACTCGCGGCGAGCGGCGTCGATTTCAAGACGATCGACATGCATCGCTCCTCGCTGGAGGAGATTTTCGTCGATCTCGTGGGAAGCCGCACATGAACCTCAACGCCATCCGCGCGATTTACGTCAACGAACTCGCGCGCACGCGCCGCACGCTGTTCCAGAGCATCGCCGCGCCGGTGCTTTCGACCTCGCTTTATTTCATCGTCTTCGGCTCGGCGATCGGCGGCCGCATCGCGACGATCGACGGCGTCTCCTACGGCGCCTTCATCGTGCCGGGGCTGATCCTGCTGGCGGTGCTGTCGGAGAGCGTGTCCAACGCCTCTTTCGGCATCTACATCCCGCGTTTCACCGGCGCCATCTACGAATTGCTCTCGGCGCCCGTGTCCGTCCTCGAAATGCTACTCGGCTTCGTCGGCGCCGCCGCGACGAAATCGGTCCTGCTCGGCCTGTTGATCCTCGCCACGGCGCGCATCTTCGTCTCCTTCGACATCGTCCACCCGCTGTGGGCCGTCGCCTTTCTCCTGCTGGTGTCGATCACCTTCAGCCTCCTCGGGTTCATCATCGGCATCTGGGCCGACGGCTTCGAGAAATTGCAGGTCGTGCCGATGATGGTCATTTCGCCGCTGACCTTTCTGGGCGGCACCTTCTATTCGATCGACATGCTGCCGCCGCTTTGGCGAACCGTCGCGCTCGTCAACCCGATCGTCTATCTCGTCAGCGGCTTTCGCTGGGCCTTTTACGGCAAGGCCGACGTGGAGGTCGCGGTCAGCCTCGGCATGACGCTGGCCTTCACGCTTGCCTGCGTCGCTGCGATCGCCTGGATTTTCAGGACGGGCTACCGCATTCGCGTCTGACGCGCCGCAACTCTTTCTTCACGTCCACGAGGGCCGAATCGGGCTCTCCCGATTCGGTCTCGCTTCGTGCGCCATCCGTGCCGCAATTCCCGTTGCGGGATTTTTCGCACGGCGCGGCGTTGAGCTTTCGTAAACCGCGCGCGGCGCCAACGGATTTTTTACGCATGAATTTCGCGAATCGCGCGCTCCCGATTCGGACTGGTTTCGTGCCCGCCGCGTCCCGCGTTTCCCGATTTGAGATGGCGCCGAAAGCGTGCGACTTTGGGTGGTGTTAAGCAATCGCCGAGGAGACGCCCATGCCGACGCTCGCCCCGAACCTGTGGTTCTCGCATGACGCCGAAGAAGCGACGTCCTTCTATGTCTCGCTGCTGCCCGACTCGCGCATCGACAGCGTCACGGTCCTGCCGGCCGACACGCCGAGCGGCCCCGCCGGCACGGCGAAGGTGATCTCATTCACGCTGATGGGCCGGCCTTTCATGGGATTCAGCGCCGGGCCGTTCGAACCCTTCAATCACGCCGTTTCGCTGGTGGTCTCCTGCGACGATCAGACGGAGATCGACCGGCTGTGGGCGGCGTTGACGGAGGGCGGCAAGGAAGAGCGCTGCGGCTGGCTGAAGGACCGCTACGGCCTCTCCTGGCAAATCGTCCCGAGCGCGCTCGGGAAACTGATGAGCGACCCAGACCGCGCCAAGGCGAAACGGGTCGCGGAGGCGATGTTGAAGATGGTGAAGTTCGACATTGCGGGGTTGCGGCGGGCGTATGAGGGGGATGCTGAGTAATCGACTCACAGTTCGACCGGGTGGCGCCTTGCGCAAGTCGCAATTCGTCATCCATGTCCTGTTGCTGAGATTTGCGCGCAAGGCGCGGCAAATCTCAGCAACAGGACATGGAAAGCATCTTCCCATCCTGCATCGTCAGTCAGCCGAAGGCCCGTAGCATAGCGAAGGAACCGCGAAGCGGTTTGACGGACGAGGCAGGATGGGGAACCTTCGGGCCCATCATCCGGGAGCTGATGCAGGAGTTGAACCCATGAGCAACGAACGTTTCGCCAGCGTCTGGGACGCCATCGAAGACACGCCCGAACAGGGGGAAAACATGAAGCTTCGCTCGGCTCTGATGCTGGCTTTGAAAGGACACGTCTCCCGCGCGAGCCTGAACCGGTCGCAGACCGCCAAATTGTTCGGCGTCACGCAACCGCGCGTCTCCGATCTCATGCGCGGCAAGATCGACTCTTCGGCTTGGACGCCCTGGTCAACATGGCGGCTGCGGCAGGTTTGCGGGTCGAAATCTAAGTTCAGGACGCGGCGGCATAGCGGAGCGGAGGTATCGACAGTTGCTGCGGAATCTCATTTTCTTGCGTCATGACGCCGCTTGAAGGTCCTATTCCCGTGCGTCGTGATAGAAACCGGAGTCGAGCGATCACAGCATTGGAAACCAAACTCCCCTGTAAATCGGCGCACGCATGTTCGGCAACACATGCCCGGAGTCAAGCGTAGATATGTCTATATTTTCAACAGCTTCGATTATCTCTACGTTTCCGTAAACCGGAACCACTTCGTTTTCAAAAATTCTCATCGCATCTTCTTCAGTGTAGGCCGTTATGCCGCAGCCGAGATTTAAGTTCGAGAGCTTGTCCGAGCGCGCAAGTCTAAGCCAATACCGTCGAAGCATGATCATTATCCCTGACGAGAGCATGGTGGGACGCTTAGTTGGAAGCAAAAGGAGCTACGGCAACAGCTCATGGCATTCATATTGGGGAGCGGTTGCTTCCCGCATACCGACCCGCCGCGCCAATCGCCACCCCATCCCTCGCCCTATCGCGGCCCCGCCTCCAACGCCCGCCACACGGCGGCAGGGTCTCCGGCTATGGCCCTCAAATAGGCCTTCGCCGGTTGATCCGGCTCCGAACGCCCCTGCTCCCAATCGCGCAACGTGCCGAGCGGAATGTGATAGCGCGTCGCGAATTCCTCCTGAGTCAATCCCAGCGCGCGACGCAAGCTCTTTGCACGCGGAACCCGGCGCATCGTCGCGAGCCGCTCAGGCGTGAGCGGTTGCGCGTCGGGATCGGCCAGCGCGGCGGCGTGAATTTCCTCTTCGGTCATCGGACGCATCGGCGTTCGCGGAATCAGCTTCTCTGTCCCGTCATCGAGAATCTCGACAACGACGCCGTCAGGTCGAATTCTTGCGATAGTAGTCGTGTTGCTCATGTCGCTCCGCCCGTCGGGCAGAAATGATCCGTATGCGCTCGCCGCGTTCCGTGTAGGTCACATGCAAAAGCACGCCGTCGCACATGCCCAATAAATTGATCCGCTCCTCGCCGTAATCCTCGCGGTCGTCAATCCAATCGACCGCGAAAGCATCTGCTATAGCTGTTGCAGCGTGGTCGAATTTGACGCCGTGCTCGCGCCAGTTCCTAGCGGCCTTCGCATTATCCCACGCGAAACGGCCCCGTATCATCTACTGCCTGCCAGTAGCTTGTCAAGTCGCGCGCGTAGACCAAGCCACGCATATGCGGGGCTACCCATTGGCTTGATGAAGGGCTGTCCGAGGGTAGCTCCACAGCAAGAATCGACGGACGACTGCTGGTCGCCCTTCCGCCGTCCCCCTCAATCCACCCCGAGCTTCTTCTGCAAATTCGTCGACGACGTCGTGTATTGGAACAGCAGCTTCTTGTCCGGATAGACATAGTGGTGGATGCGCTGCGCCGCGAGCGCGCCTTCGTGGAAGCCGCACAGGATCAGCTTCAACTTGCCGGGATAGGTGTTGATGTCGCCGACGGCAAAAATGCCGGGGTGATCCGTCTCGAATTTCTGCGTGTCGACCGGGACCAGATTCTCGTGCAGGTTCAGCCCCCAATTGGCGACCGGGCCGAGTTTCATCGTCAGGCCGAAGAAGGGCATCAGCCGCTCGCAGGGCAGTTTCTCTTCCGTCCCGTCGTTGCCCTTCAGCGTCGCGCCGGAAAGCTGTCCGTCCGCGCCCTCGACATGGGTGACCTGCCCGAGCTTGAAGGCGATCTTGCCGGCCGCCGCGAGGTCGTGCATCGCCTTGACCGAATGCGGCGCGGCGCGGAACGCGTCGCGGCGATGCACCAGGGTCAGGCTCTTCGCCACGGGTTGCAGATTGAGCGTCCAGTCGAGCGCGGAATCGCCACCGCCGACGATGACGACATGCTTGTCGCGGAAATCCTCCATGCGGCGCACGGCGTAGAAAACGGATTTGTGCTCATAGGCGTCGATGCCCGGGATCGGCGGCTTCTTCGGCTGGAACGAGCCGCCGCCGGCCGCGACGATCACCGCCTTGGCCTTGAATTTTTTGCCGGAGTCCGTGCCGACGACGAAGGCGGGATGCTCGGACGTTCCGACCGACTCCAGCGTCTCGACCATTTCGTTGAAGTGATAGGTCGGGTGGAAGGGCGCGATCTGCTTGACGAGATCGTCGGTCAGCCCCTGCCCCGTGATGTGCGGAATGCCCGGAATGTCGTAGATCGGCTTCTCGGGATAGAGTTCGGAACATTGCCCGCCAGCGCGCGGCAGAATGTCGACGAGATGGGCGCGAATGTCGAGCAGCCCCAATTCGAACACCGCAAAAAGACCGGCTGGGCCGGCGCCGACGATCAGCACGTCGGTTTCGATCGCTTCGCTCATTTTTTCAGAAATCCTTCGCCGTCGCGTTTGACGCATAGCCCGGCGAGGGCTGGCGGCGCCCCCGCGGTTCTTGCTCTAAAGGAATCGCGGGGCGACGCAAGCGCCCCAGCGCCCGGTGGCGAAAACGCCGCGGGGCGCGTCAGCCCTGCTGCTCGGGCGTGACGACCGTCAGCCCGTCGAGTTCCGGCTTGACGGTGATTTGGCAACAGAGGCGGGAATTGGGCTGCACGCCGAAGGCGAAGTCGAGCATGTCCTCTTCCATCTGCGAGCGGTCGCCGGCCTTTTCGACCCAAGCCTGCTCGACATAGACGTGGCAGGTCGCGCAGGCGCAGGCGCCGCCGCATTCGGCGGCGATTTCCGGAATGTCGTTGCGGCGCGCGGTCTCCATCACGGTCGAACCGACCTCGCCTTCCACCGTCCGCGCCTGGCCATGCGAATCCACGAAGGTGATCTTGACCTTGGTCGGCGCTCCGCCGCCCGGCTCAGCGCCGTAGCGGGGGGTGGGATCGTCGAGGACCGTTTTGACCATATTCTCGTTCTTTCTTGACTCGACCGCAACGTCGCGCGCCGCGGCTCCGGCGACGCCGGATGAGTTAGCAGACGCCTCGGGCCCGCGCCAGCGTTTTTGCGCCGGAACCGCTTGCGCGCCCAAGGATGCGGCCTTTTCGGCGCCGTCGGGAAAGCCGGCTCAGGCGCCGCGAAAGGTGAGAAACTTGTGCCCAAAGTAGCTCGACAGCGTCGGAACGCCGATGGCGACGCCATGCGCGAGCGGCTCGGCGAGCGGCCCGGTGAAGCCGATCGCCGGAAACAGGCGATCGGCGAGCGCCAGGGACACCACCCACACCTGGAAGATTCCGGCGACGTTGACCAGCACGAAGAATTTGATCTGCTGCGCGAGCGGTCGCGGCGAAGCGGGAAACACGTAGCGGTTGAACAATACGAAGGCGATCGCCATGCCGACCATATAGGCGACGACGACCGCCGCCGAGAAGGACATGAAACCTTCGAGCGGAAAGCGCGACAGCCAATTGGCCGCCGCCGCGCAGCCGCCGAGCGCGACGAAGCGCGCGAAGCGCCGCGCTTCGGCCTTGGCGTCGAAGGGGGCAAGGTCCGCTTCGAGTGTCACGCCGCGCTCCTATATGTTGAGCTTGTTGAAGACGAAGTCCGGCAGATGCCGAATGATCAGCATGATCGGACGCCAGAACCAGGGCGCGTAGACGACCGGCCCGCCCTTTTCGCCCGCCGCGACGATGGTCGCCGCCACCTGTTCCGGCCCCACCCACAGCAGGCCTTTTTTCGTGAAAGCCGCCGTCATCGGCGTGTCGACGAACCCCGGCTTGATCACCACGGCGCGGGCGCCGAGCGGCGCGAGCCGATGCGCGATCCCTTCGACGAGCCGGGCCAGCCCGCCCTTGGTCGCGCCATAGATGAAATTGGAGCGCCGACCGCGATCTCCCGCCACCGATCCGATGACCAGCAGCGCGCCGGAGCGTTGCTTTTCGAGAATGGCGGCGGCGGCGAGACACCAGGCGACGGCGCTGGTGAAATTGGTCTGGACGAGTTGCGCGACCGCCGCCGGGTCCCTTTCGAGTTCGGCCTGATCGCCGAGGACGCCGTAAGCGAGCAGCAGTATTTGCAGACCGCCGAGCTTTTCGACCATCTTGCCGAGCTCGAAGCCGGCGTCGGCGCTGGCGCAATCGAGCGGCCAGACGATCGCCTCGGCCGCGCCGCGCGACCTGAGGTCGGCGGCGACTTCCTCCAGCCGCGCCGCGTCGCGGCCGACGAGCGCGAGGCGCGCGCCGCGCTGCGCCCAGCGCCGCGCGGACGCCTCGGCGATGGCGGAAGCCGCGCCGAGAATGACGATCCGCTCGCCTTGCTTGTTCATGCCGCCACCCTTCGCCAGAAATCGGAATTCGCGGCGGCGTCGCGCACGACCTCTTCCCAGCGCGGGAAGGATCGCCGGAAGAGCTCGCCGGTCATGCGGCCGTCCTTGGCCGGATAGAGCGCGCCGCGCGCTTCGCTCACGATGGCGTCGAGCCGCGCCATCAGATTCAGCGTCGTCTCGCCGCGATAGGGAAAGTCGAGCGCCAGCGTCGCCCCGGCGCGCGGAAACGACAGCAATCCCGGCGAAGCCAGCTCGCCGAAGGTCTTGAGCACGGCGAGAAACGACGCCTGGCCGGAGGCCGTGATGACGTCGAGCAAGGCGCGGATCGCGCCCGGCGCATTGGCGCGCGGGACGACGCATTGATATTGCAACATGCCGCGCCGCCCATAGAGCTTGTTCCAATCGCGCATCGCGTCGAGCGGATAGAAGAAGTTCGCGTAATGCTGGCGGCGCACGCCCGCCTTGGCGCCGTTGACGTGACGATAGGCCGTGTTGAAGGCGCCGACCGCCAGGCTGTTGAGCGCAAGACCCGGCGCCTCGAACGGCATGCGTTTCCAGCTGCTGTCGTCGTGAATGTGGTAGACGCCGTCGGCGATCCAATTGGCGCGCGAGAATATGCCGCCGCCGGTCTTGGCGCCGCGCGTCGTGCAGTCGATCCAGGCGACGGTGTGTTCGAAGCGTTCGACGCTCGCGTCGGCCAGCGACCAAAAGGCGTCGAGATCGTCGTAAGGCAAGGTCTCGACCTCGAGATAGGAGCCGCCGATCCTGACGAGTTGCAGCTCCGCCCATTCGATCAGACCGGTGAGGCCGAGCCCGCCGATCGTGCTGGCGAACAGCGCCGGATCGCTCTCTGGCGTCACGGTCAGCCGTCCGCGATCGCTGCGCAACAGGCCGAAGGCGCGCACATGTCGTCCGAGCGAGCCCGCGCCATGGTGGTTCTTGCCGTGAACGTCGTTGGCGATCGCGCCGCCGAGCGTGACGAAACGCGTGCCGGGAGTCGTCGGCGGAAACCAGCCGCGCGGCACGACGAAACGCAAAATGTCGGAAAAGCTGACGCCGGCCTCGGCGCGCAGGACGCCGGTGCTCGCGTCGAAGGCGATCAGCCGATCGAGACCGCGCATGTCGATCAGCGCGCCGGCGCTGTTGAGGCAGGAGTCGCCATAGGATCGCCGCAGCCCGACGCCGAGGCGGCTGGCGGGGCCCGCCGCGCCGAGCAGGCCCGGCAATTCGTCGCGAAAGCGCGGATGCGCGATGCTCTGGGGCCGACGCGCGACGCGGCCCCAAGAGAGAACGTCGTTTCTCTCGACGAAGGGAGAAATATTCATGCGCTCCTCTCTCAAAGCAAGGCGGCCACGAAGAGCGCCGACATCCCCGCGCCGTAGATCAGGCTCATCCGGTCCTTCAAGGCGAAGGCCACGGGATCGTCGTGCAATTCGTCGCGATGGCACAGCAGCCAAATGCGCGCGAGCCACAAGAAGATGATCGTCGGAAAGCCCCACAGAAAGTACGGATGCTTGTAGAGTCCCAAGGGAAAGGCGTCCTCGACGAGATAGAGGACCATGATCAGCACGCTCGCCATCATCGTCCCCACGCCGAGCGCCAGAACGAGCGGCGCGTCGCCGGCGCGATAGCCCCGGCCGAGCGTCTCGGCATGTCCATGCAACGCCATGCGGGTGATCTCGGTTTGACGCTTGGCGCAGGACAAGGACAAGAACAGGAACATCGAAAACACGAAGAGCCACGGCGAGAAAGCGACGCCCGTCACCACGACGCCGAGCGCCAAGCGCATGGAGAACAGCGCCGCGAGGACGAAGACGTCGACGATCGGCTCCCGCTTCAGCCTGAAGGAATAAGCCAGGCTGACGGCGAGATAGAGCGCCAGCACCGCCGCGCAACCCGGTCCCGCCAATAGAGCGAGGCAGAAGGCCCATGAGCCTGCCGCCACGATCAGTTCGACGCCGCCGGCGATCGACAAGTCGCCGCTGGCCAGCGGCCGGCGCCTTTTCGACCAGTGCCGGCGATCTTCGGGGAGATCCCACAGATCGTTCAAGAGATAGGTCGCGGAAGCGAGGAGGCTGAGCGCGACGAAACCGGCCAGCGCGTGCAGCCAGGCGCTGGGATCGAGGACTTTTCCGCCGAGGATCAGGGGCGCGAACACCAAAGCGTTCTTCGCCCATTGATGCAGGCGCAGCCCGCGCCGCAAGGAGGGAAAATTGAGCGCCTTGCTGGGAAAGACGGCCGCAAGTTCGGTGCGTATCGTGATCTGCCGTTCCATGTTCGCCGAGCGTCCGACGAATATGCCGGCGGAAGCCCCGTCCCAGACGTGCAGATCGGCGGCGGAATCTCCCGCATAGATGAAGCCGCCTGGAAAGCGGCGCATCACCGCTTCGGCCTTCGCCAGGCCCTTGAGGTTGCGGCCGTCGCTGGAGGCGATCACTTGACCGATGAAGGGGAATCGCGCTTGCGCCTTATGCGCGATGGCGTTGTCGGCGGCGGTCGCCAAGACGATTTCGCGCCCGCGCTGCGCCTCTCGCGCGGCGAAACGAACGAGGTCGGCGTTGATGGGAAAACCCGCCATGTCTTCTTCCGTGACCACTTCGGCCAGCCGGTTCTTGACGATCGCCCGGCCGGAGCCGAACCAATAGGGAAGCTTCCACGCCTCGGCGCCGCGGCGTTTCAGGAAGAAGATCAGCGATTCGTGCAGCGCATCGGTCGCGATCAGCGTGCCGTCGAGATCGATGACCAGCGGGAGCGCGAGATCGTGCGGGAGAAACGCTCTCTCCGGGGACGATTCCTCCGCAAGGAAGTCGTAGCTTTCTCGAAGGGCGGCGATTTGCATGGGGCTTCCACCAGGGTCGTCCGAACGGAGCAGCCTCGCCCACCCCGGGCGGAGCCGCGCCTTTCGCGAAGTCTTGCGCAAGGTCTCGCGCGCGGTCGTCGATGGACGACGAGGGCCATGGTAGAACGCCGAAGGATAATAAAGCCCCAACGCCGCAGCTGCGGACGCGCGAAAACCGCCCGTTGGGAGGGCGTGGTTCCGGGAAGAGCGTCGATGCGATTGGTAGGCCGGGCAGGACTCGAACCTGCAACCAGACCGTTATGAGCGGTCGGCTCTAACCAATTGAGCTACCGGCCCAGCCGACGCGGCGGGGTGAATCTTCCTATACCGCAACGGGCGTGCGCCGCAACAGCGGCGAGCGAACTCGCTGCGCGCCGAGGCTGCGCGCCAAGTCTTTCCCCGCTGGCGGGAATGCTCCCGTCGCCGCGCGCGCGCCCTTCGGCGGGCGGGAGACGCGGAACGCCGAGGCGGGCCGGCGGCGGCCGGGATCGACGCGACGGAATGAATTAAAATGTGCATTTTATGTGTTTACGTTAATATACGCCTTTTACGGAACCAATGCGGTCCGGCCGCGTTGAACGCCTGGTGGAGCCCTGCCCCGGCGTCGACGAACGACCGGCGCGGCGCGGCGGGGTTCGCCCATTCGACTTGCGAGACTCGCCGCGATGCTCGGCGACGGCGAAGAGTCGGAAGTTTTGTAAAATGCCTGTCGAGGAGCAATGCCCATGTCGCTACCGAAAAAACCCGTCGCGCGCTTTTGCGCGGCGTCGATCGTCCTCGCCGCGTCCACGAGCGTTTCCTACGCCGGCGCGCCGAGTTTGATGAATGCTTCCATCGCGGCGCCGTCGGCGCCCATCGTGCAGGCGCAATATTGCTGCGGAGGCGGCGGCGGCGAGGTGGCGAGCGTGACCGAATTTCGGCCCGTCGTGCATTGGCGCGCACGCACGGTGTGGCGTCCCACGACCGTATGGCGGCCGGTGCGGAGCTATCAGCCGGTGCGCAGCTGGCGCCCGGTCACGCATCACTATTATTATGCGCCGGTCTATTACGCGCCGACCTATTACGCCCCGGCCAACCCCTGCTGCTACTCGGGATATTCCGGATATTGAGCCTGCGTGGGCGGACGACGGGCCTCGGGCTTGCGGCCTCGCCGCATCGCCAAGGACGGTCCGCCCGAGCGGTCACGGCGTCCAGGGGCCTTTGCCGGCACGGCCCTCGACGGAGACGCCGACCTTCAGTCTGTCGGTGATCGCATAATCGACGCCGACGCCGACCGTTCCCGACGCCTTCACGCTCGACCGCGCATTGACGAGATCGTTGACCGAGTCGTTCGACGTCGTGAAGCCGCGGCCCACCACGTCCGGCTTTGCGAAATTCGCGCCCGCGGTCACATAGGTCGTGAAGCGCCCCATCTCATAGCCGAGTTTGGCCACGCCGCCCGCATAGTCGAAACCGCGGACGCCGCCCTGACGGAACCAGCCCGGCGCATAGCCGACGTTGCCCTGGACGCCGAGGACGACGTCCGGGGCCAAGGCGCGCTCATAGCCGAGAAAGCCGCCGCCGCCGAAGCCGCCCTTGCCGCCCTTGCCGGAGACGGCGAAAACCTCGTTGCCGACATAAAGCCCCTTCCAGAGCGACGAATCGGCGGATTGGGCCGGAGAAGGCGGCATGAGGAACGGCGCCGGGGGCGGAATCTCCTGCCCCGCCGCGGGCGGGATGAGCCAGGGCAGCGCCGCCAATGCGACGATCGTTTGAACGAGTTTTTGCATCGCGTCCGGTTGCCCCCGCCAAGTCATGGGTCCGCGATTGATTGCCACGAGATCGCGGCGTCAAGAGGGCGAGCGGCGGCTGGCGCCGGAGACGCGCGCGCTGCGACGCGTCGTGGGGCGCTCCCAACGCGGTGCGCGGCGCAAATACCTCGCGAGCGCCTCAGGCTTTGTGCCAGATGTTGCACCAGCCCGCGGGGCTGACTTTGCCCTGCACGGAATTGCAGGCGTCGGGCGCGACGAAGGCGTGGCAATTGTCGCAGCGCTCCCGCCCCCTGGGCTTGTCCTGATAGGCGACGTCGCCTTGGGTGAGCTTGCCGTCGGCGTCCACCTTGGCGATTTGCGACTTGTATTGCTTGCGCCAGATCGTGCACCAGCCCGAAGGGCTGATCTCGCCCTCGACCGAGAGACAATGGTTCGGCGGATCCCAAACGCGGCAATTGTCGCAGCGCTGGGCGCCGCGCGGCGTCGTCTGATAATGCGCGTCCGCTTGGCTCAACTGCTCCGCGGCGCGGGCGAAGCCGGCGCCGAACCCCAGCATCGAGGCCGCTCCCGCCAGAAGCCGCAAGACCAGACGGCGCTGGGGCTTCGGTTCGACGCCACAGCGTTTCTTTGGACAGGTCATCCCTTCCCCCTCTTTTCGATCCCCGCCTCGAGGACGGGCGTTTCGAGCGCCGACGACTATAGGCGTCGTTCGCGTCTCATGAATTGAACGCAAATTGTCGCGCGTCGAAATGTCATGGCGTTCGCCGTCCGACGCGCGGACGACATGACGCGCAGCGTCGGGTCGCGATGCGCTCGAGACATGCGCGCCGCTCGGCGCGCGCCATTCCGGCGGTCTCTCCCCTTGCGTGGGGAAGCGACCTGGAAAACGGTCGAAGCCGGCACTTTGAAGGGGGCTTGGATGCGAGCAATTCGGCGATCTCGACATCGACGGCGCCGAATGGCGCGGCTGGCGGCGGCGGCGCTTGGAAAGTCGAAATCCGAAGGCTAAACCCAGCGACGTCAAAAGGGCGCGAACGCCGAGCCCGACTCGGACCGTCCGACGAAGGAAAAAGCCAATGCGTCGTCTCCTCCTCGCCGCGCTCGCATCCTGCCTGCCTCTGGCCGCCAACGCCGTCGACGACCCGTTTCGCAACTATCTGCCCGGCCTCCATACGGACACGTGGTCCCTCGGAAACAGCGGCTTCGCGCCTTGGGTGAAGGACTACAAAAGCGTCGCGAAGGACGAAACGGAGCTCGTCGCGGGCGCGAGCAAGATCGTCTTCCGCGAGGGGCGCCTGGATGCGCCGGATCCCATTGGCTGCGCGACCGCAAAATATGAACTCAAAGCCGTGACCGCGCGGGAGCTGTTTGGCGGAAGGCTCGCCAAACCGGATGACGACGCCAGGGAGTTGGGCTTCGATGGAAACATCGTCATGCTGGAGACCGGCTGTCCGACGAAATTCTATTTCGTGGACCCTTACAAAGCCGTTTTTGCGGTTGCGGATCGCATCTATGTCGTCGAGCGCGAACCGCGGTCCGGCGCCGTGCGGCTCGACGACACGGAGCGCATGGAAGCATGCCTCAAACTCGTTGCGACCAATCGACAGGCGCGCGGCGCCCATACCGAGCCCTTCCTCGACGAGGCGCCGACCGCCGCGGCGCGACTCGAAGGCGTCGGCAAGCAGGCGCGCTATTCGAACTCCAGCTGCGTTGGAGCCATCGCCTATCCCTGCATCTCCAGACATGACGACGACGCGACGAGGAACGCCTGCTACGATCGCGAACGCGCCTTCTGGGACGAGCGCCTGAACGCCGATTATAAACGGGAGTTGGCCAAGGCGAAGCCGAATGTCGCCGCAAGCCTCAAGAAAATCGAACGCGCCTGGCTCGCGTGGCGGGACGCCCGTTGCACGCACCCGCATATCGAACTTCAAGGTTCGATGGCGGGTCCCCTGGAAGCATACTGCCTCATGCAAACCACGGCGGATCAGGCGCTGTGGATGTCGGAGGAGGAATGATCGATCCGTTCGGTCGCAAATCGCGCGCGACGCCGAAGGTCATCGACGAACGAGTTCGGCCGGCTTCCTGGCGCGGCCGCAAATTTGGATCGACTCAATTCGATGGTTCTTGCGCCCAGATCGTATTCGGCGCGCAGGCGGGCTGCGGCGCGTCATGATCTCGCGAAGCGATCGTCCCGAAAGGCGTCGCCGAGAGCTTGTCGCGTTTCGCCCGTTCGAGCAGCTTGTGGGCTTCCGCTTTGGCGCCGCCCGTCGCGATTTGCCGTCCGTCCTTCGTGTCGACGACCACCACGCTGTCCGTGGCCACGCAAAGGCTGTCATCACGGCCCCTTTCGACGGCGCAGCCCCACATTACTTCGAATTCGTTCGACGCGCAGCGCGCCACGCTCAAACGAAGCCGCCGCAACGGCTTCAATGTGCGCCTTGACACAGAAGCTTCGGGATTCTCGCGCTTTTATGACGATCGCCAAGCGTTCGACGATCGAAACTTCGAACGACCATCGTTCATGCTTGGACGCGCCGAGGCCTGGCGCTCGTCCGTTTCGGCGCCCCTATCCCAGCCGAAACCGATCCCGCGAGCAGGCGCCGCCTGCGAAGGCGACGGGTCTTCGGCGTCGGTTCGAAAGGAATGCGCCATGCGAATGAACGCCTCAGCCGCGCCCGAGGAGGCTGCGCAGCTTTCCGCCAGGCGTCGCTTCAGCGGGAGGATTCGAGCGATGCGGCGCCCCGCACGAACCTTCGGGCATGAGGAGAATGTCGGATGAACAAGCAAGAATCGCTGGCGCTCCACGCGAGCGGTCGAGACGCCTGGAACGCCTGGGCGAAGACGATCGCCGCGGAATTGCCCCGGCTCGTCGACGCGGGTCTTTGGCGATGGGAAAGCCATCTGGGCGACGACACTTTCACCAATCCGCATGCGCAACGTTGGATCCGCGAAAGCGCAGCGGATTTCAGCTGCCATGCGTTTGGAGAAAACCCCGACTTCCGCGGCTTCGTCTTTCCCGGCTTCGTCGGCTTCGTCGGCGCGAAATTTCCGGCCGGCGCCCGTTTCAATGGCGTGCGCGCATTGCGGAGCGCCTGTTTCAACTACGCCGAATTCGGCGCGCTCGCCGACTTCACGCAAGCGGAACTTTTCTCCGAAGGCGCGTTCTCGCGCACGCGATTCATGGCCGAGGCGCGCTTCGAGAGATGCCGCTTCTCGCCCGCGGAATTCGAGCCGCAAATGGATGGACACGCCGATTTTTCCGACGCGACCTTCAAAGGCCTCGCCAATTTTCGCGGCGCGAAGGTCGCGTCGACGACGGAATTGGTCCGCACGCAATTCGAGGATCGGGCGCTGTTCGACGATGCGGTTTTTGGAGGCCTGTTTTTTCTCTACGATACGAAGTTCGAGGGCGAGGTCTCCTTCCACGACACGGCGCTCTCCCCCGAAACGGATTTCGCCGCCGCTTCCTTCGCCGCGCCGCCGACGGGGCTTCGCGGCAATTGGAGACGGAAACCATGAGATTTCGCGACACGACGACCGCCCGCCCGGCCGCAGCCCGCGCCCTCCGCGCCGCGCCGCAATCCCCAGCAAGTCGCGGGAGGATCGTCCGGGAGCGCCGAACGTCCTTGCTCCCGATTCGCCCTTAACCCATCGGTGGTCCTCATGTCGCTCAAAACCCAACTGCAACGCTGGCGAACGGCCGAAGTCATCGACGCCGTGACGGCGCAGCGGATCCAGGCCTTCGAAGACTCCAACCAGACGTTCGGCTTCAGCGCCGCCATGTTCGGGCTCGGCGCCCTGGCGATCGTTCTCGGCGTCGCCGCGGTCGTGGCGTCGAACTGGGACGCCATTCCCGCGGCGGCCAAACTCGCCGCGCATGGCGCTTTGCTCGCGGCTTTGGCGGCGGGCGCCTTCTACGCCGCCCAGACCGGCAGGGCCGCGCTTCGCGAAATCTTGCTCTTTCTGTCGTTCGGACTGACGCTCACCGGCATCGCCCTGATCGGACAGATTTACCAGACGGGCGCGCCATTGTGGCAAGCGCTGGCGCTGTGGCTGCTCGTCGCCTCGCCATTCCTGTTTCTCCTGGCGCGAGCGAAATTCACCGTCGCATGTTGGATCGCGAGCCTCTGGACGACTCTGGGGACGGCGGGGGACAGCGTCGAGCGTTTCTTAGGCCCGACGCATCTCGACGTAGCGTTCTACACGCTCGTCCCCTTGCTGATGATCGGGATCGGCGAGTGCAAGGCGTTGCGCGCCCGTTGGCCCACATGGCCATGGATGCTGACGGCCGGCGGATATGCGCTGATCGCCTGCGCCGTCTCCGCTGCGCAACTTGCATGGATCGACGAATTCGATCGCGATTTCTGGCGTCGCAGCGCCAACATCTTCCCCGCCTTCTGCGCCGCGCTCGCCGTAGCAAGCGCATGGATGGCGCTTCGCCGCGCCAAATGGCTCGAGGCGAACTCCCCCGTCGCCGATCTCTTCCTCTTCGCCAGCATTCTCGTGGGGTTCGCGCCGCTTCTGCTGCGACACCCGCATTGGCCCGTCGTGGGCGCTGGTGTGTTCATGGCCTATTGGGCGCTGATCGGTTGGTCGGGGTCGCGATTGGGCTCTCGCGGCCTGTTGAACCTCGCCATCGTCGTGATCGCGCTCCGCCTCGTGGTCGTCTACGTCGAACTCTTCGGCAGTCTGCTGTCGACGGGCTTCGGCTTGATCGCCAGCGGCGCGCTGTTGATCGCCCTCGTCTGGGCCGCCGGCAAACTGATCCGCAAGCTGGGACAATCCGCATGACCCGAAGACATCGTCTCACATTGGCCGCCGTTGCGCTTCTCCTGCCCTTGCTGGCGCTGGGCGGCGTCGTCTTGAAGAACGAACGCGACATCGCCTCGGCAAGGACATGGCGGGTCGAGATCACCGGTTACGACCCGCGCGACTTGCTGCAAGGGCACTATCTGAACTTCCGCTTCGACTGGGGCCCGTCGCCCGGGAATGGGGTTTGCGGCGCCGGAGAAGACTGCTGCCTGTGTCTCGACGCGCGACCCGCGTCGACCGTTCCCGCGGCGAGCCACGCGATCTGCGCTGCGGCGACCCATTGCGCAACGACGCTCTCCTTGCCGAAGCGCGCGGCTTGCGCGAACGGCGCGCAAAGCTGCGCAAGGGACGAGGAAGCGTTCGACCCGGAAGGCGTGCAGCGCTATTTCGTTCCGGAAGCCTCCGCGGAGCAGCTCAACGCGCTTCTCGCCAACCGCCGCCATACGCTCTCGGTGGATTTGAAGGTCGCAACCTCGGGGCGGCATATTTTCGGCGATCTCTACGTCGACGACGTCGAATGGCGCGACTATTTGCGCGCGCATCCGGACGCGGGAGCGTCGCAGCCCACGCAATCGCATGTGGAGCACCGGTGGCGGATGAAAATCTCCGAGGCGCGACTCTATGGCGACTATCTGGTTTTCAAGCTGAACTGGGGCGCGCCGACGACGCGCCGCGCCTGCCCCGACGCCAACTCCTGCTGCGCGCTCTGCTTGACGGAACGCGCCGGAACGTCTCAACCCGGCGTCGAGAACAGGACGTGCGGCGCAGGCGATCAATGTCTCGAAACCCTGATTTTACCTGCGGTCGACGGGGCGAAGCACACCGACCGCGGGTTCGATCCGAACGGGCCGCAACGATATCCGATGTCGACGGAGGAGACCGAGCTATTGGCGCCGATCCTCTCGGGTCCACCCAAGGATTTCTCCATCGACGTGCTGACGCGGGGATGGAGCGGTCCGCCCGAATACGGCGATCTCTACGTCGACGGCGTCGAATGGCGCGAGTGGCGACGGCGGCGTCTCGAAGGTCGAAAGCAGAAGTCCGTCCCTGGCGACGTCGACAAGTGACGGGAGACGCCGAGCAGTCCGCCGGACCAAACACGACGCGCGCGTCGATGGCCATTTTCCGCACGATAGATTGGGGAAACCGGGTTATTCGCCGCCGCCCTCGAACGAATGACGCCGGGGTGGCGTCTGGCGCGCTTGGTCCTGGACGCGATCCACGGGCCCGACCTTGGCGCAATGAGCGGGATCGTCGCCGCTCCGGCTCGAAGTTCTCTCTTCGAATGATGCGGCTCGGCCTTCTGGTCCACGGCCATGCGACCCGCGCATCATTGGACCGCAAGCCGGCGCTTGCGTCGGCCCTCGCGACGCGAGGCCTACCAGGCTTGGTTGCCCAAGGTCCGAGCGAGGATGATCTTCATGTGCGGATCTTCGTTGACGTCGCGGGAGACGCCGGTCCCATATCCCGCGCCCTGCGAGGACACGGCGCCGTTGTAGACGGCGTAACTCAAGGCTGCGGCGAGCAACAAGCCCGACAGGCAACGCTGGACCAGCATCGGCAAGCCCTTCGAAGTTTCGCCGTTCATTTCCCCCTCCCCAAAACGAGCCCGAATCGGGCGCCCCATGAGGTTAAAAATCCCTCAATCCGCGGCGCGGCGCTGTGCGCCAGAACACGCGGCGCGCCGTTGAGTGGGAAAATGTCATGATTCGGCCTTTTTGTGCGAGAGCATGTCGGCGGCGCATGGGCTCCCTCCGCACGGGCCACGACGCGCACGTGAAGCGCTCCGCGCCAGTCTCGACGAAGTGCCGCGATGGTCGAATCCCTCGAAGGCGAACATGCACAGGATCGCCGTGAGCCACGAACGCAAAGAGCAGTCCGGCGAATTTCAAAGCGAGGCGCCTGAGACGAAAGCCCAACCGGCGCATGCGTTCGGCCCGCCCGTTCCGGGTCCCGAACGGTTTGGCCATCCGATCGGCCTCGCCTTTCTGTTCACGACGGAAATGTGGGAGCGTTTTTCCTATTATGGGATGCGCGCTCTGCTCGTCCTCTACATGGTCGATCATTTGCTGAAGCCCGAAAGCGCCGCGACGGTCGTCGGTCTCGGCGCGCTGAAAGGAATGCTCGAAACCTTGTCCGGCCCGCTCGACGCGCAGCCGCTCGCTTCGCAGATCTACGGGCTCTACACCGGCTTCGTCTATCTGACGCCGATCCTCGGCGGAATTCTCGCCGATCGCTGGCTCGGGCGCCGACGCACGGTGGCGCTCGGCGCGGCGCTGATGGTCGCGGGCCATTTCATGATGGCGTCCGAGCCTTTGTTCCTGTTCGCTCTGTTGCTGCTCGTCGTCGGCAATGGCGCGTTCAAACCGAACATCGCGACGCAGGTCGGCGGACTTTACGCGCCGGGCGACCCGCGCCGCGACCGCGCCTATTCCATCTTTTACGTCGGCATCAACGTCGGCGCGTTCTTTTCGCCGCTCGTGAGCGGCACGCTCGGCGAAACCCTCGGCTGGGATTTCGGCTTCGCCAGCGCCGGAGTCGGCATGGCGATCGGGCTCGCGACCTACCTCGTCGGCCTGCCGAGACTGCCGCCGGACCCCAAGCGGCGCGGCGGACCGCAGCCGCCCCGCCGATCCGACGCGGATTTGCGCCGGGCGCTGCTCGGCCTGCTGCTGCTGTTCCTGCCGTCGGCCTTGTTCTGGGCGGCCTATGAGCAGCAAGGCAACACCATCGCCCTCTGGGCCGAAAGCGCCACAGATCGCGGCGTCGATCTCCTGATCTGGAAGGGCGAAATTCCCGTCACCTGGTTCCAGGCCGTCAATCCGCTGATGATTTTCGTCATGACGCCGCCGCTCGTCGCCTGGTGGGCGCGGCGCGCCCGGCTCGGGCAAGAACCGCCGACGATCGACAAATTGTGGTTCGGCTGTTTTGGCGTCGCGCTCGCCTATCTCGTCATGGCCTTGGCGGCTTGGGAGTGCGCCGGGGCCAAGGCCAGCTGGCTTTGGCTCGCCGCGTATTTCGCCGTCATCACTTTGGGAGAACTCTATTTTTCCCCCATCGCCCTCTCGCTGGTCTCGCGCATCGCGCCGGAGCGGTCGCGCTCGGCGGTGATGGGCGTGTGGCTCGCGACCAGCTTCACCGGAAATCTCTTCGCCGGCTGGCTCGGCGGCTATTGGGCGAGCCTTCCCAAGGTCGGCTTCTTTATGCTCGTGGCCGCCATCGCGGCGCTGGCCGGAGGCTTGATCGTCGCCAGCCGCGGGCTGCTGCGCGATCTGCTGCCGGACGGCGGGAGCTGAAATTCATGCGACGACCCCGCGCCGCAGTCTTGAACCTTCGCACCGGAGGGCGCGCGTTGCTTCGCCTTCGGCCGGCGCGGCGAGCGATTATCCGCCCCGCGCCGCCTCTGGAAACATCGCGCCAATCGCCGCCTCGTTCGCCGCGCAAACGCCGCGCTCGGTGATCAGCGCCGTCACATGGCGCGCCGGCGTCACGTCGAAGGCGAAATTTCGCGCCGGCGACGCAGGCGGCGTGACGCGCACGCGAAGAATCTCGCCGCCGTCGGTGCGGCCGGAGATGTAGGACACTTCGTCGGCGCCCCGCTCCTCGATCGGGATTTCGGCGACGCCGTTGCTGAGGCGCCAGTCGAAGGTCGAGGCCGGAAGCGCGACGTAGAAGGGCACGCCATTGGCCTGCGCGGCGAGCGCCTTGAGATAGGTGCCGATCTTGTTGCACACGTCGCCAGCGCGCGTCGTGCGGTCGCTGCCGACGATGCACAAATCCACTTCGCCATGCTGCATCAAATGCCCGCCGGCGTTGTCGGCGATCACCGAATGCGCGATCCCCTCGCCGCCGAGCTCGAAGGCGGTCAGGCTGGCGCCCTGGTTGCGCGGACGCGTCTCGTCGACCCACACATGCAGGTCGACGCCGGCGCGCGCCGCCTTGTAGATGGGGGCGAGCGCCGTGCCCCAATCGACCGTCGCGAGCCAGCCGGCGTTGCAATGGGTGAGAATGTTGACGCGCCCGCCTTTGCGCGCCGCCGCCTCCCGGATCAGCTTCGCGCCGTGATCGCCGATCGCTTCGCAGCAGGCGGCGTCCTCGTCGGCGATCGCCGCGCTTTCGGCATAGGCGACGGCGACGCGCTCGGAGACCGGCGCGGCCAGGAGTTTCGCCCGCACGCGGTCGAGCGCCCAGCGCAGATTGATCGCGGTCGGCCGCGTGCGCAGCAGCGTCTCACAAGCCTGCGCGAGCCCGGCGTCGCTCGCGTCCTGGCGCGCCGCGAGCGCGAGGCCATAGGCGCCCGTCACGCCGATCAAGGGCGCGCCGCGCACGATCATCTCCTTGATCGCATCGGCCGCGTCGTCCAGCGAACGCAAGGCGCGCGTCTCGAAGCGGAAGGGCAGTCTGGTCTGATCGATGACGCGAACCGTCGCGCCGTCTTCGTCGAGCCAGATCGTGCGATAGTAACGACCGTCGACGTTCATGCGCCCTCCTCGTCTCGCGTCGCGTCGAGCGCGCCGTCCAGAAAAGCCGCGACGCGCGGATCGGCGCGCAGCCGCGCAAGATCCTCCGCCTCCGGCAAGCGCGGGCGATCCCGCTCCTTGTCGACGAGGCAGAGAAAGCCGAGCTTTTCCTGCCCGCCGGCGCGGAACTGATGCCAGGTCCAGGGGGGAATCGCGACGAGATCGAGCGTCGCCACGTCGCGCACGTCGTCTCCGACGAGACACCGGCCGCGCCCGCGCAAAATCATCACGGCGTGCATGTGCGCGTGGCGTTCGAGCGTCGAGAAGCCGCCGGGCTCGATTTCGAAATAGCGCAACTCGCCGGCGAGATCGGCCGTGTGGAACAGCGTCTGGCGCGAGATGGATTTGAAGGGCGCCGCGCCCTCCTCCTTATAATTGAGCCGTTCGACGCCGTCCCAGCGAAAGCCGGACGAAGCCTTGCGAAAATTCCCGGTTGCTTCGTCGCTCATGGGTCACTCGTAATCGTAATCCGCGACGCCTTGCACGAAGGCCGCAGTTTCGCGCGCGATGGCGTCATGTTCGGCGAGCAACAGATCGCCGCCGATCAGCAGCATCGTGTCGGCGCCGTAGAAGTCGAGCGTCTCCTCGACGCGGCGCAGCGTCAGGCCGCCCGCCGGCACGGGCATCGCCGGCTTCAGCCCGCCGAGCGCTTCGCGCGCGCCGTCGGCGATGCCGCAGCATGTCTCGTGGCTGTAGCCGAAGCGCCCGCCGAAAGTGGCGAAGATGACGGCGTCGGCGCCGAAGATGCGAAACAGCTTGTTGTAGAGCGGTTGCGCGATGCGCGCGCCGCCGGTGAAGCTCGGATGCGCGAAGAAGGCGAAATCCGGATGCTTGCGCTTCAGCGCGACGAAATTCGAAGCGCCGACGATCGCCGGGGCCAGTATCGCGACGCGCAGTCCTTCCCGGCGCGCCAAGTCGAGCCGCGCGTCGATTTCCTCGAAGCTACCCCAAAGGCTCGGAACGTAATGCGTCAGTCGGCCCGTGACCTCGGCGGCCTCGCGCACCGCGCTCGCGCAGGCCCGCACGCGCGCCTCGAAGGGGCTGTAGTCCTGATCGGCGAGGCCGTGATCGTCCTTGATGAAGTCGACGCCGCCGAGCGCGAATTCATGCGCAAGCGCCGCGAGCTTTTCGGGCGACATGCCCTGCGGCTTCAGCGCCGAGCAGGTCAAGGCGCGCCGCTCGACGCCGGCGAGCTTGCGCAGTCCGTCGACGCCGTGATTGGGCCCGCCGAGCGCGGCGAGCAGCGCATCCGGAATCTGCGCGTCCTCGATCGAAACGTCCTCGTGCATCGAGGAATTGCCGAACAGCATGTTGACGAGCTGGCCGGCGTCGGTGCCGACCGTGCGCGCATTGAGCCTTATCGTCGCGTCGAAGGCATGCGGGCCGGCGGGCTCGATCTTCAAGACCTTGCCGACGATGTCGTCCAGAATGCGCTGATCTCGCACGCCAGCGAGCGGCATTTCGACGCTCTGCTCCACGGCGATCTTCTTGGCGCGATCCTCGACGCCGTCCGCGCCGACGCGCAGCCGGTAGCGCGCGATGAGATCGTCTTGGCTGCGATCGTCTTGGCTGCCCGCGGCGGTCATAGCCTCTCCCCTGCCCGTCGGGGAGCCTTCTGCCCGCAATCGCGCGTGTCGTCCACCCCGGAATCAGCGGTACCAGACGAAGACGAAGCCCACGGCGACCGCAAGCAGGAAGCCGACCATCAAACTGCGCAGAAAGCCGCCTTCGAACTCTTCCATTTTCCTCGCGCTCCATGCGCCGCCCAGGCCGCGCCGCGCGAAGACCATAGCAAATGGGAACGAGACCGGAAACCGTCGCCGCGCGGCCCGGCTCGCCCTCTTGCCATCTCCGCCGGCCGCCGGTAACTCTCGCCGCGTCGCGCCTCCACGAGACCATGGCGCGACCCCGTCCAAGGAGCGCTCCATGACCCGCAGCTGCAAGCTCGCGCTGACCTTCGTCGCCACATTGGCGCTGACGACCGCGGCGCAGGCGACGGTTTACGTCTTCACGGCGCAATGCCCCGGCGGCAAGAACGTCGTCGAGCAGTGGACGGCGGACGAGACCGACCCCGGCAAGGAAGCCTTCCGCGCCAAGACGGAAGAAAAACACCCGGGCTGCAAGGCCGCCGACTACAAACCCGCCACCGACGCGAAATATTTGAAGAACACGCAGTTCTTCAGCACCAAACCGGAAACGAGCGGCAGTTGGGCGCCCAACGTCGGCAATCCCTTCAGCGGCGTCGGGAAATCGCTCTGCGGCCTCATCAATTGCTGATCCCGGCCGCCCCATAGGGGGCGCGGGCGCGCACGAGTTTCGCGAGCGGAATGCGCGCAAGAGTGGAATCGGCGCAAGAGTTCCGCGTGCGCCTCACTCCACCTTCTCCCCCGGATAGGCTCCCCAGAGATTCTCCTGCTTGATGTAGCCGTCGAACCCCGGCCCTTGCAGGCGGCACCAATCGCCGTCGCAGCGCTTCAGCATGCCGATCACGCCGGGCGAAAGTCTTGCGACGGGGCTTTCGTGATCCTTCTCGGTCAGCAGCAAGGGCTCCTTGTTCTTCGGGGCGACGATCGCCGTGCGCCGGCCGGAGAGCAGCGAGTGGAGCACCCAGCCCTCGACGCCCTCGGAGTCCCTGATTTTACGCCAAATCTCGAATTCGGCGGTGATTTCGACCGGCAGGCCGGCGCGCTCGTAGACCCAGAGCGTCGGATGCTCCTTGCTCGGCCCCTCGTGCAGATTGACGCGGTCGGATTTGAGGCTGACGAAGCGCGGCAGCGGCAAGCGCGACACCGGGCCGAGCTGCGCCTGCTGCGCCCGCGCGCCTTGCGGATTGGCGCAGAACCCGGCAAGCGCGACGGCGAAAGCGCGCAGCGCAAAGGCAGAACCGCGCCTGATTCGAGAGGCCGAAGACTTGACCGAAGACATGGGAGGAAGCCTTTCCATCGCTGACGCCGCTAGCCGAAGACCCGCGCGCCACATCCACACGCCTTGTCTTTGGCCCGCCATCTGCTAGAAGGCCGGGCGAGGCTGCGCAAGGCGTCCATTTCGCGCGCCGCCCGTTAAATCCGGGTTGAGATGCGCCCCGCGCGGCGACGAAGGCGCGCGAAATCGGCGTATCCGATTCTGGGTTTTCCTGCTACGAGAATGACCAATCCGGACTGGGAGCGAACGCGAAGATGGCGAAAAAGAAGCCGGTCGTCGTGGTGACACGTCGGCTCCCCGAGGCGATCGAAACCCGCATGTGCGAGTTGTTCGACGCGCGCCTCAACGAAAGCGACAAGCCCCTCGCGCATGAGCAGCTCGCCGAGGCGATGCGCACGGCGGACGTGCTGGTGCCGACGATCACCGACCGCATCGACGCCGGGCTGATCGCCCAGGCCGGCGAGCAGATGAAGCTGATCGCCAATTTCGGCAATGGCGTCGACAACATCGACGTGGCCTCGGCGCTGCGCCGCTCGATCACCGTGACCAATACGCCGGGCGTCTTGACCGAGGACACCGCCGACATGACCATGGCGCTGATCCTCGCGGTCGCGCGGCGGGTCGTCGAGGGCGCCAACGCCATCAGCGGCGGCGACTGGGGCGGCTGGGCGCCGACCTGGATGCTCGGGCGCCGAATCACCGGCAAACGCCTCGGGATCGTCGGCATGGGCCGCATCGGCCAGGCCTTGGCGCGCCGCGCCGGGGCCTTCGGCCTGTCGATCCATTATCACAACCGCCGCCGCCTGCCGGTGGAGACCGAGGAGTTGCTCGAGGCGACCTATTGGGAAAGCCTCGACCAGATGCTGGCGCGGGTCGACATCGTCTCGGTCAACTGCCCGCACACGCCCGCCACCTATCACCTGCTGTCGGCGCGCCGGCTGAAATGCCTGCGGCCGCACGCCTTTCTGGTGAACACGGCGCGCGGCGAGGTCGTCGACGAAAACGCGCTGGTGCGCATGCTGGAGGCGGACGAACTGGCCGGCGCCGGGCTCGACGTGTTCGAGCACGAGCCCGCCGTCTCGCCCAAGCTGCTGAAATTGGCCCAGGAAGGCAAGGTCACGCTGCTGCCCCACATGGGCTCGGCGACGATCGAGGGCCGCCTCGACATGGGCGAAAAGGTCATCGTCAACATCAAGACCTTCATCGACGGCCACCGGCCGCCGGACCGCGTTCTGCCGAGCATGCTGTGACGCCGGCGCTTGAGAGGCTGGGCGCGAGCCCCAGCCGAGAGGACAAAAAAACCCATGGGTAAGACGAAGATCGCCGCCGCCGCTTTCCTTTGCGGTCTGGTTCTCGCCTCGAGCGCGGAAGCCAAGAAGCAAAAGCCGGCAAGCGAGGCGCAAGAGCAGCAGAATCCGCAAGCTGCGGAGGCGCCGCCGCGCTATCAGCCCTTCCCGCACAATCTGATCTTCAACGTCACCGACGTGAACGGCAAGACGCCGAGCAAGGAGATGTGGCTGCGCATCGATTCGACCGGCCGCGGCAATGGCTCCTCCGGCTGCAAGAATTGGTCCGGCGTTTTCATCGTCGGCCAGGAGCGTCTCGGACCGCGCGCCATGCCGGCCTTCACCGACATGAAATGCGAACAGGCCGAACTGCTGTTCGAACGCGAGTTCTGGAACATTCTGCTGACCGGCCCTTATTGGGACTTGAAGGGCGATCAATTGATCCTCAAGGGCTTCAAGGGCGGGATCATGCATTTGCAGCGCGCGCTGTAAGGCGTGCCGGAGGCCGAGACGACCGCGCTCTGGCGCCCGGTCGGGCCGGCGGAACTGCGGCAGATCGAAGCCGCCGGGATGCGCGGCTTTCCGCCGCGCTTGCCGGATCAGCCGATCTTCTATCCGGTGCTCTCGCAAGACTACGCGGCGAAGATCGCCCGCGACTGGAACGTCCCGGCGCATGGCGCGGGCCATGTGACGCGCTTCTTCGTGCGCAAGGATTTTCTCGCCAACTATCCCATCCGCGAGGCGGGCGGCGGCGCGCATCGCGAATATTGGATTCCCGCCGAGGACCTGCCGGACTTCAACGCGGCGATCGTCGGCGCGATCGAGGTCGTCGAGAGCTTCCCCAAGCCTTGAGGCGGGCGGCGCCGCGGCTCGGCGACAATGGAGAAATCGCGTGGGACTGGACGTCCATCAATTCCTCTGTCTGACCGATAATTTCGCCGTGCTGATCCGCGACGCGGCGAGCGGCGCCGTCGCCTCGATCGACGCGCCGGACGGCGCGGCGATCGCCGCCGAGGCGCGCCGCATCGGCTGGCCCCTGACGCATGTGCTGCTGACGCATCACCACCACGACCACATCGGCGGCGTCCCCGACCTGCGGCGCGCCTTTCCCGGCCTCGTCGTCGTCGGCGCTCGGCCCGACGCGCATCGGCTGGGCGTCGTCGACGTCTTCGTCGAGGACGGCGGCCTCTTCCAACTCGGCGAATCCCGGGCGCGCGCCATCGACGTGTCCGGCCACACGCTGGGCCACGTCGCCTATCACTTCCCGGAAGACGGAATCGTCTTCGTCGGCGACACGCTGTTTTCGCTCGGCTGCGGCCGCGTCTTCGAAGGCGACATGGAGGGGATGTACGATTCCCTGCAAAAGCTCGCCGCCCTGCCGGACGAGACGCTCGTCTATTGCGGCCACGAATATACGCAGGCGAACGCGCGTTTCGCGCTCACCGTCGACCCCGAAAATCCGCTGCTCGCCGAACGCGCGCGGGAGGTCGACCTTCTGCGCGCCGCCGGAAAATTCACCCTGCCGACGACGATCGGCCTGGAGCGCGCCACCAATCCTTTTCTGCGCACGGAAGATCCGCTGGTGCTCGCGGCGCTCGGCCTGCCGAACGCCGACGCCGTGAGCGCTTTCTCCAGGATGCGCGAGTTGAAGAACGGCTTTCGCGGATAGCCGGGCGTCAATGCTCCGGCGGCGGCGCGGACCCGTGGCCCGCAAGCCGCTCCGCCAGAGAGAGCGCCACCGTGCCGACGACGAAGGTCAGGTGGACGCCGATGTAGAAATAGAGGTCGCGGTCGGAGGTCTCCGACACGTCGACGAAAGCCTCGAGCAGCTTGATCGCGGAGATGGCGACGATCGTGCTCATCAATTTCATCTTGAGTTGCGAGAAGTCGATCGATCCCATCCAGCCCGGCCAATCCCGGCCGTCGTCCGGCGAAACCTTCGAGACGAAATTTTCATAGACCGACACGGTCACGATGACGACGAGCGCGCCGGTCAGCGTGATGTCGACGAGATTGAGCACCGTCAGCGCGATATGGTCCGCCTGATCGCTGGCGAAGAGCGCGATCAGGCCATAGGCCTTCTTCGCCGCCTTCAGGACGAGCGCGATCTGCGCGAAGGTCAGCAGAACGAGCAGCGGCGCCAAGAGCCATCGCGACAGCAGCAGATAGGTTTCGAACCAGCGTTTGATCATGGCGCTTCGACTCGTCGCTCCTGGGAAATTCAGAGAATCGTCTTCGCGAAGCCTTCGCGAATCTCCCGCTCCTTGAGCTTGCGCCCGATGAACACCAGTTTCGCGCCGCGCGCTTCGCCCTCGCGCCAGGGGCGCTGCAAATCCCCGTCGAGAATCATGTGCACGCCCTGAAACACGAAGCGGCGCGGTTCGTTCAGAAAGGCGACGATTCCCTTGCAGCGCAAAATGTCGGGACCGTCGCGCTGCGTCAGCTCTTCCAGCCAGGGCACGAAACGCTCGGGATCGACGTCGCCGTCGTGTCGAATGGCCACAGACTGTATGTCTTCGTCGTGATGGGTCTCGAGGCCATGCGCGCGATCGTCATGATCGTGGTCGTGGCGATCATGATCGTGGTGATCGTGCCCGCAATCCGGCGGGCAGGCGTCGTCGTGGTCGTGATGGTCATGATCGTGGCCCTCGGCCGCGACCTCGAGAAAGCGCGGTTCGATCTCCAGGATGCGGTCGAGGTCGAAGGCGTTCTGCCCGAGCACGGCGTCGAGCGGCACCTGCGCCTTCACCGCGCGGCGCAGCTTGGCGTAAGGATTGATCGCGCGAATGCGCGCCTCGATTTCCGCAAGCGCTTCCGGCGCGACGAGGTCGGTCTTGTTCAGGACGATCACGTCGGCGAAGGCGATCTGATTCTTGGCTTCCGGCGCGTCCTTCAACCGGTCGAGCAGGAATTTGGCGTCGGCCAGCGTCACGACGGCGTCGAGACGCGCCGCCTGCTTCACGTCGGCGTCGACGAAAAAGGTCTGCGCCACGGGCGCGGGGTCGGCGAGGCCGGTCGTCTCGACGATGATCGCGTCGAACTTGCCGCGCCGCCGCATCAGGCCTTCGATGATGCGGATCAAATCGCCGCGAACGGTGCAGCAGATGCAGCCGTTGTTCATTTCGAAGATTTCTTCGTCGGCGCCGACGACGAGATCGTTGTCTATGCCGATCTCGCCGAATTCATTGACGATGACGGCGTAGCGCCGGCCGTGCTGCTCCGTCAAAATGCGGTTGAGCAGCGTCGTCTTGCCGGCCCCGAGGTAACCGGTCAGCACGGTGACGGGAATTTTGTCGTCCAAACCCAACTCTCCCCCTGCAAACGGGAGAAATCTCCCCCTGCCCCGCCGATATTAGCCCGAATTCGGGCGGAGGTGAGGGGAGATTGCAAAGTCGGGGAGATTTTTCGCGAGACCAAGGACTTGCACAAATGTCTACATCGTTTCGGCGCCAAGGCGGAGGAGTCCCTGCCGCCCTGCCGACGCGAAAGGCGCTCCTCGCTTCGCGGACCGCCGCTCCGCGCGTTCTATGCGTCAGACGGCCACCAAGGAAGTAATCGCCACGGTAATGGCGGCGGCCAAGGCGAAGATCGTCAGTATGGCTGTCGGAGCGTTCATGGTCGTATCCTCAATTTGCGTTGCCGACCGCCGCCGCCCGACATGGGGAAGACGACGCGTCGAAGGAACCCGCGCGACGCGCCTCAAGCGCAACCGCACCATTCGCAACCACTTGGAACGACGTTCCTTTTTGGAGTGCGTGCGACAAATTAACGCATGATTGGGACCGATCCTTCAACCATAAAGCATATTGCGCCGCGTCACGCGCAATGCATAGCTTTCGCCATTACCATGGGAATTCCGCCCGACTCTCGCATCTAAACAAGAGACGCGGCGTCCGCGGCGCGCCCGTGCGCCGCAACGACGAAAGTTGGCCGTCCGCTCAAGCTTACGCCGTTTCGCTTTCCTTGCGTTCGGCGAGTTCGTTGAGCCGCTCGTTCAGGGAGCGCATGTCGCTCTCCGCGCAAACCTGAGCCGTCACGTCGTATTGCACGCCCAGCATATAGAGAAGGTTCCCCTGCGCATCCTTGAGCGGCGCGACGCGCAGGCGGTTGTGAAACAGCGAGCCGTCCTTGCGATAGTTGCGCAGCGTGACCTCGATCTCCTCGCGCTTCTTGATCGCGTCGCGCAGACGCGCGCGCTCTTCCTGGTCGCGGTCGTCGCCTTGCAGGAAACGACAGTTCTGGCCGAGGATCTCTTCGCGGGCATAGCCGGTGATTCTTTGAAACGCGTCGTTGGCGTAGACGATCGGACTGTCCTCCTGGTCCGGATCGGCGAGGGTGACGCCGTTGACGCAGGCGTCGAGAATCCGCGTGAGCATTTCGGGGATCAACTCCATGCACTTCTGCGTACTGAAGACATGGCCTTTGGGATGGCTGCGCACGCGCGCCAAAGTGCGATAGGCGCCGGGCGAGACGCCGACGAAACGCCGGAAGGCCCGGCGAAAGCTGGCTTCGTCCGGAAACCCAGCCGTCCCCGCCAGTTCCTTCACCGAGCGGGCGCTGGTTTCGAGCAGGGTTCGCGCCGTCTCGACGCGCACTCGGTCGATGAAGGCCTTCGGCGATCCGCCGCCCGCCTGTTTCAAACGCCGGTGCAGCGTGCGCTCCGAGGTGGACAGCGCCTTGGCGAGATCATGCGTCGACAAGGGGGCGTCGCCGACTTGCCGGACGACCCGCTCCGCCTCGACCAGAAACGGATCGAAGCCCGAGAGATAGCCGCTCGGCCGATAGGCGGCGGCGTCGGTCGCCGCCGCGTCCAGCACCGTGCTTTCGGCGGCGATTCGCGCCGCCGCCTCGCCGCAAAGATTGCGCAGCGCATGCAGCGCCAGGTCGATCCAGGCGAAGGGCGCCCCGGCGGTCACGACGCGGCGGTCCTCGATCAGGCTCACGCCGCGCGCGGCGTCGGCGCGCGGATAGCGCCGCTTGAGCTCGTCGACGCCGCGCTCGCTCGTCGTGCAGCGGCGGCCGTCGAGCAGGCCGGCCTCGCCGATCAAAAAGGCGCCGGAGCCGGCGCCGCAAATCAAGGCGCCTCGTGCATGCTGACGGCGCAACCATGCGGCGATCGCCGAAAAAGGCTCCATCGATGGGGGCTGGCCATCGTCGGCGGGCATGAAGCCGGGGACGAAAATCGCGTCGCAGGCGGATATTTCCTCGATCGCGGTCGAAACGGGAATGGTTCTTGCTGAGCCGTCGATGACGGGAGCGCCGGTCGCGCTGGCCGTCAAAACGTAGAAAGGCGCTTCGGAGCCCGTGACCCGCGCAATGGTTGCGCGGGCGATCTCCAACACGTCCGCGAGGCCGATGAAACTCGAGCCCAGACAGCCATTGACGCAGAGAACGATCAGTTTCACCATGAGAAGTCGGCCATTTGGCGAATTATGCAGTTCATTTGGCGATTCCGCCATCCTGCCCTTTGTTGTCTCGCCGACATAATGCACAGTAAGCCGAGGACAAGTCCAGCGGCGGCGGAGCGCTCGCGGCCTCGCGGTTCGGGTAAAACTCGCGTCCAAACATCTGTCGAGGAGACGGAAAATGAATTCCAAGTGGAAAAAATACGCGCCATGGATCGTGATCGGCGCGCTGGCCGCCGTCGGAATTTACATGGCGATGGAGCAGCGCGGAACACGCACCTCCATCCGCGACATCACCTTCAGCGAACTGCTCGTCCAGATAGACGAAGGTCGTGTCCATGACGTGACGATCGCCGGCAATGAAGTCACCGGCCATTTCAACGACAACCGCACCTTCCAGACCTATACGCCGAACGACCCGGACCTCGTCTCCAAGCTGGAGGCGAAGAAGGTCCAGATTTCCGCGCGTCCGATGGGCGACGCCAACGGCTTCTGGATGACGCTGCTGCTCAATGCGCTTCCTCTGGTGCTGTTCGTCGGGCTGTGGATTTACATGTCCCGCCAGATGCAGGGCGGCATGGGCGGTCGGGCGATGGGGTTCGGCAAGTCCAAGGCGAAGCTGTTGACGGAGTCGCAGGGGCGCGTGACCTTCGAAGACGTGGCCGGCGTCGACGAGGCCAAGGAGGACCTCGAGGAGATCGTCGAATTCCTGCGCGATCCGCAAAAATTCCAGCGGCTCGGCGGGCGCATTCCGCGCGGCGTGCTGCTCGTCGGTCCGC
>Ga0265328_10000096_pt1 | contig 42948 bp, 37 predicted proteins | sample 41624metaG_FD_202086 | JGI IMG/M metagenome (GOLD analysis project Ga0265328, IMG submission 202086) | Rhizosphere microbial communities from Carex aquatilis grown in University of Washington, Seatle, WA, United States - 4-16-24 metaG | ecosystem: Host-associated > Plants > Roots > Rhizosphere...
CCCAGAATGCATGCGGGTTACCAACGAACCCATTGTGTTCAGCGATAAAGTAAGCAGTACGCTGAATCAATTCATAACGCTCTTGATTGCTGATAACATTCGAGGTTTTCTTTGCACGAGTTGTAGGTGCAGCTTTCTTGGCGGTTGTTTCCGATTTCTCTGAAGGTTTTGATTTGCTTTCAGTCATGATAAATCCTTGCAATGTTGTATATAGTTAACGCGGTGATAACCCGAATGGCTAATTATAACAGCCTACATTACTGAGTCCTTCAAATCGAAAAAAATGATGGTCCCTCTGGGGATCGAACATAAACCATCGAAAAAATAATATATCGATGCATTACCCTCTTAGCAAATAAACATCACGCCTATGTTTTAGTTGATTCAATAAATGGATCGTCAAATTTACGATCATGCTCTTCAAACAAGTTTGTAAGCGTTTTGTAGAACTGGCTGTAGATTTCAGCTGGGTTGCTCTGATTTCTTAGTGATAGACATTCCTCGGATAGGGCATGCAATTTTTGCAATATGTCAGCATGAGCTTGATGATGATTTTGAAAGTATTCATATTCTTTCGTAACGTGTGGCCGGCTCAACATGATTGTTTCTTCGTAGTCGAAATGCTTGGCAGCCAAATCAGAAATGTGAAATAAAAAGGAATGTAATCGACCATGACATGAAGCCTGCTTTTCATGGTCACAAGCCTGGCAATCGGGCACCTTGTCCAAGTTGCTGCATCCACAGGCATCACGAAGGTCACTTAAGTACTTTTCCAGCAACATATGTTCTTGTTCAATAACAAGGTAATCAGCTGGAGCCAATTCCTTGATTGCTTGGTTATGGATTACCATGAACTTCCTTCTGCATATGTACTATAGGAACTCTGTACACATTGCTAAACATATCTATAGTGAAATTTAAATGACAACTACACGTAAGTATATCCGTGCAAACACCTAGGGGATAATTATGTATTAAGTTCGTCCTGATTCGATACTAACATTACCGTATAACAGCTATGTAGCACTTATTGGGATTGCAACCGTTATTAAGAAGTGACATGGTGTCACGCTCCTGTAGAGAAGCAATAATTAAATTAATAATTTTATAGTAATTGGTATGCCAGTCTGAACGGGTTTTGGTCGAAGTTACTCGCCATTCTCGTAAATCGATGGAGTGACTCCGGCGCGGGAGAGGAATTCTCGCAGGTGTTTGATCTCTTGCTTACCATAAACATTGCTCTGATGTGGGTGGTGCAGGAACTCATCAAAACCGTTCAGATTCACATGGAAGACTGCCCCATGCGTAGGCTTGATGCTAGCACCCAGATGATGCAGCAAAGATTCAATTTCACGCCAGTGAATATTGCCACTGACCGGATCATGAAAGATGGCACGAATCAAATTGATATGTTTATGGCTCATACTGGCCTCACTATGATGTTCATAAAAACTTAATATAGAAGCGCAAGTTTCTTAAATTGATATATTAATATAAAGGCGGAAGTAGTGTAAAACCTGAACTGGTCCTAAGAATTAGAAGTACGACGAAGATCCGCAATTGGCCGATTTCTGACTATATTAATTTTATTAAATTCTAAGTTCAGAACTAAATGAGCTTGGCCTTTAAAAAAGGGGTCGGACTGATTGCGCATCTTACCCCCTGTTTCATATAACAGTAATAAAACTTAATACCCTTTTGTTCATATCCGCCCTTATAAATCAATAACTTAGGTAAAGTCACTTGCCGCTTATGTGTAGCAGTTTTATCTAGAAAACTAATTCATACATCGTATACCCAGCCTGCAAGCCTTTCAAGGAAACTTTTCTGATTAAACTTGATATTTCTCAAAAACATATGAGAAATATGAGAACTCTACCTTCAATAAAATAGTCTTAATATTAGTTGATCCAAATTAGCTTTAAAGATAAGTTTTAGATATTATTTTAATAAACATACGCAATCAGATTAATAATACAAAAAGCAGTGAGTTTTATAATGGCACGGCAATCAAAGAAGGACACTGTTCTTAAAATTGCTACAACTGGGAATTGGATATTTTCAGCCGCTCTAGCAATAATGCTTTGTATTATCGCTTTCGTTGTAATACCCACTGTTACCAATCCAATATTCAAGCCAATGGCACATGGATTGAGGTCTCTTGGCTTATTCTTAGCTGCCATATTTGGCATAATTGCTCTCGTCAAGTATCTACTTCAAAAGAGAGTTAAAAGCCACTCTAGTTTAACTGTTATCCCCAACGCCAATGCCCCTTCAGGAGTTTCAAATGAAGCATCTTCAGCAAGTGTATTTGATAATACTTCTCTAAAACTCCCATCCGACTGGAGTTTGAAACTCATTCAAGACATTGAGTGGAAAAAGTTCGAGGAACTATCTATCGCCTATTATCAAGAAAAAGGAATACGAGCTGAATCAACATCCCTTGGCTCAGATGGCGGCATTGATATAAAGCTCTGTCAAGATGACACAGGTAAACCCACTTCAATTGTGCGATGTAAAGCATCGGGTAGCAGGCAAGTTGGAGTAAACAAAATTCGTGAATTTCTTAGAGTTATGACTCTTGAGAAAATTGCTAAAGGCTTTTACATGACCTCTGGTGAATATTCCATTGAGGCAAAAGAAGCGGCCGCAGCAAATAAAATTACACTGATTAATGGGGTGTTGTTGTTAACTATGATAAAACGACTTCCGGAATTATCACAGAAAAAACTCCTCGTATTAGCAACAATGGGAGACTACACAACGCCAACATGTTCAACATGTGATATAAAAATGCTTAGACGGTCTGGAAAGCGTGTCGACTTTTGGGGATGTAAATACTATCCTCGATGCAAGCAGATGCTTCATCTAATGAGCACAAAGCTTTAAAAGCTACAATGTATAAGATAGTTAACATCAACTAGCGGGTGAAATTCACTTCATGGGGTTGAAAACTGTCGCCTACTAATTTGATTTTAATTGACAGTTACAATTTCATCCCAGAGAGTCGTATAACTCGGACTCTTGTTTTCTTGTCTCATTTTCCAAGGTCGCTTAAATCCCTCACTGGCAAGCTTGATTGATTCCTTGCCCATCTTGCGATTGATCTTATCCATCGCGATCATGAGACTTTCTGACTTAAGTGATGTTTGTGATTTGCTGAATAAGTCAGTTTGTATACCTTCAGCAGGTACTAACTCACTTAGCATCACACCTGCTTTAGCATAGTTGTAATTAGGCTTATAGATTTGTTTTAAGCCCCATAGCACCACATTGACCAACTGTCTGGTGTCATCTATAGAAGCCATGAATACCCTTCATTTAAAAAGCATCAAAATAACTAACTTCTGCATGACAAGTTTGCAAAAAAAAACGAGGTGCCAAAACAGCTGCTTCGCTTTAATATTTTTTGATTGTTGCTAGAAAGTGTATACATATGATGCGGTAATAACATTGACAGAGTAATTAGGAGCCTGCTGATTAGTGGGTAGTACTGTTACATCTGTCGAACCTGTCTGATAGGCGCTGTAGTAGTAGTTATTGGTATTCAAGTGTTGATAGATATACCCCACTGCAATCTTACTTGCTTTATTGATCTGATAATTGCCAGTGACTTTTAGACTGACCTTGTTGTTTTTAATATCAGGCAAATTACCACACGTAATACCGTAAGAGCTGCAAAGGACATCAGAGTATTGAAGTTGTGTCGAATATCCTGTTGTTCCTAATGAATAGGAGAGATTCCCTATAAGTTCGAGCTTGCCGCCCATCAATCCCTGCTGCTTGGCAGAAATGCCAACCGTATCAGTATCATCTGTCAATTTGTTGGTCCAAAGATTAGTGGAGGCTACTTGAGGAGATTGATCTGAAGAGGACAGTAAATTCCTTTCTCTTCGTTGCACACTCAAGTAAGCAGTAACTGTTCCTTCTTGAGAATATCTATAAGCGGCATCTAGATTTAAACCCCATGTGTGTCCTTGTTGCACCCCTAGCGTAGAGTCGTAATCATCGTTGACATATCGTCCATTCAAGCCTATGTTCAGCTTATCGTTAGCGCGCCAATTGACTCCAGCCTTTAATAATTGTTCAGTACGTGACGCATCAAAATAAGGCACATAACCAAAGTTTTGTAGTCCCTCTTCACTAGTTTGCATAGGGTTATAGTACGAGCTGTTGATATCTGCATGGCGCCTGGCGTATGTGTAGCCAGCATTGAAGTTGAGAGCGTTGCTTGCCTTTAGTTTATAGCTAGCAGTAAGCTTATTTTCCTCACTTTGAGGACTCTCAACGCAGCCACTGTTAGTGTAATAGGTTGGATAAAGCGCCACTACATCAGCAGATTGGAATGTATTGGCTAGAGAATTATTACACCACCGTTGGATATTCTCATATTCGTAAGCAAGATGGACAGACTGATTCTTGTCGATACGGTAATTTCCAGCAAGTTCCAGCTGAGTTTTTTTATTGCTCAGCGGGGTGTTAACCACATTACCAAACGGATCGCCAGCAACTGAGGTAAAGGGGCCATAAATACTTGAAGGTGTGCGGTTGTCGCGTTCGTTGTATTTCAGACCTGCAGACAGTATCAAGTCTTTGGTTGTTTGATTGGTCAATTTCATATCAGCGTGAGTCGTTATCACCAAGCCACCAAGAGATGCCCGGGGAAGAGCCCCTACCATCAGTGGATCATTAATGAAGCCGCTGTCCTGTGTGTTTCGACCATATGACAGACCGGCAGCTAGTTTTGTACTCTCAGTAAAATCATATCCTCCTGTCAGATTCAATTGGTGGAATTCACTACTTGGTACGGTAGCGAAAGTGTTTATTGGAAATGATCCACTGGCTGGAAGATTTCCTGTAGTTCCTCCGCCATTATCTTCAAATGGATTCAACCAAGTCACACTACTATTTTCGTCTTTGAAGATCGAAGCGAAATAACTTGCAGTAATATGTCCATTTTCACCTGTCCAGTTGAGCGCTAAGTTGTAGGTATCCGTTTTATAATTGGTGGGATTCATCAGCGTGGTAATAGTCTCACCAGCGCCGAAACCAGCCGCATCGGGAGAATTTGATACCCCAATTAGCTTCGCACCTGACTGATTAAGCCGATTGTAATCGAACTGGACACTCCACTGAGGATCAATAGTGTACCCTGCATTAAAACTTGTATTCTTGCGGCCCGTATGTACATCTACTGTGTGAAACATAGATTGTTGTGTAGCGGTCATGCCTTGCGTACCCGTACCTGCAGCGCCTTCTTGCTGCGTGTCAATTATGCCGAATGAAAGTGGCAGTGTGAAATTGTTCCCACCCATCGACCCCTGGAGAGGCGTTTGGTAAGTGTCTGTGATACGGTGGCGCAACTCATCGTAGCTGATACCCAAGGTCCATTGCCCTTGGTTGCTTACTGTCCCGCCTAGCTCGCGTGAAGTCGTGCCTAAATCAGTTCCTTTAACTTCCCAACGATTTGTTCCATCATCTCCGTTATAAGCATTACCGCCACGGACATCGAATTTGCCAATTCCATAAGCGCCTGAATCGCCCAGACCATTATATTCCCCAAACTTGGCTGAATCGTTGTTTACACCTATTACGCCAACTTCCACAAAGTTAGCTGGGTGTTTTAAAGCTTCGACTTCTGCAATTGTTGTATCTTCCGCAGCAGCCAACAGCGGTATTGTCAACAACACAATGAACGCTCCTTGTACGGCCAGGTTCAGTTTACTGAAAGCTAAATGTTTTACAATTGTTTTCATAATAATTATCCTTTCCCTGAATTAGCGATGCAAGAAAGCACCAGACGGAGAATTTGAACCGTGAATCATGCTGTGGCAGTTCAGGCATCCGCGACCCGCAGCACTTCGATCTCCAAACCCTGCACTATCATTTGGCGGTGGAAGGGGGAAGGTAGCCCCAGGCCGACCTTGTGCAGCTCCGGGTCCATAAGGAACGACACTGTTATGTGGGCCATTGTGGCATTCGTCGCATAGGAAAGGCGGAGTCGATTTTAGTAGAGGTGAAAAATTAGAACCATGCGGCGTATGGCAATTGGTGCAGTCTTCCGTCACTGGCTGATGTTCCCACAAGAATGGACCTCGTTTTTCGGCATGACAGGTGTAACAGGTTTCAGTGACCGTATTTTTCTTGAGAGATTTCGGGCCAGCTGAGCCATGCAAGTTATGACAGTCGGAACAGACGACTTTACCCTCGCCGATTGGGTGATGTGAAATTTTGTCAATATCCGCACGCTGTTCTTGATGACAGGCAAAGCAAACTTCAGGTTGCGTTTTTTTATCTCGCACCTTGTCATGTGCCGCATGGACTTCGTGACATGAAGCACATGCTACGTCGTTTGTTTGGTGAGCGCTACCAGCCCAGTGAGTACGTTTTGAATCTTTACCATGGCAAGTAAGACAGGCTTTATTTTGCGTTATCGATGTAGATCGATCATAGGAAGAGTCGTTACTACTCCTATCACCAAACAGGATATCTGGCGCTGGGCGGGTGGACTTACCTTCTGCATTCTTGACGTGTGCTTCACTGTTTCCATGGCAGGACTGGCATGATGGGGTGCGGTAATCACCTTTAACGCCATGCTTGGTTTGGTAGATTGCCAGTATCGGTTTTGCTTCATTCTCATCATGGCACTTAGTACAAACTGCATCTTTGCTCATTGAAACGGCAGAAATTGTTTGTGTTTTGCTTTGCTCTTGAGATGGGTTGCCAGTTTCGGGAGGAGTGGCTGCCAATGTATCAGTAACTGTCCATAATCCACTAACAATCAGACATAAAGACATTACTCTTTTTATTGATATCATTCTTCTCTCCCCATTATTACACTTTAAACTTTAAGCAAAAATTGCCTGAAACATGAATTACTTCTTCGCTGTGATCATGAAATTTGCTTTTTGCTACCTAATTCCCAATTAGGCAAATTTAATCTTGTTCTTATTTATTACATAGCCAATTGATATAGGTCAAGGAGTCAGTCTATGAGACCATTCAAGTCTTAATTAGAAACTGGCTGTTGTTTTAGAGCCACAAGATTTAGCTTAAGGGTCTGCTTTGGGTCGAAATTTGCCCCATGACCTACAAATTAGCTTGCCTTAAAGCAGACTGTCAAAAAGAGGAATCAACATTATTTTACGAAATTTAACCACCTTGAAGCCTTAAATAAAATTTGGTAATAAACAAAACTTTACGAATACCCAAAGAAAAAATATCTTTTAGGACGCCATTAGGACGCGTAACTGTAAAAAGACAAAAGGCTTACAACAATTATGCTGTAAGCCTTTGATTTTTATGGTGCTCCCGAAGAGATTCGAACTCCTCACCCCTTGGTTCGTAGTTAAGTTGTTAATTGTAACTTATTGATTTTAAAAATAAATAAATCCGCTCAATTCCCGCTTTATGTACTGTTTTGTACTGTTTGTAAGGGGTAAGTCCCCAAGAAGTCCCCATGAACTTTTGAAGGTTTAATTTTTTTAATACAGACGCCCATAAACTATATTTTGTGATTTAAATGAAATCCTGGCGCAAGTGTAAATTAAAATGAATACTAGAATCACTTTATGTAGATACAGGTTAAATTGCCAATGATAATTGATCAGGATCGCTTTAATAAAACAATTGCCAGTTTTGATGCTGCGAATGCAGAAGATCCAAACATTCAGATTGTTGATGGGTTCAAACAGCCAAAGGAGCTTATATATGCTCTGAGAATGAGTGCTATGCTTGATCGATTTGTTGATGGCGCTTCAGAAACACTAAAATTGGCAGCGCGCTGTCAGCATATCCAACGCTGGAAAATATCGCGGGCAATTTACCCCAAGACACGAGTTGGATATATTCAATGGCGAACACGGCTGAGAAGTTTCCATGCTGAGATTGCTGAAACCATCCTTCGTAAAAATGCTTATGACGAAAGGATCATTCATGATGTGTGCTTGCTTTTAAAAAAAGAAAACATGCAAACAAATGAAGAGGCTCAAATTTTGGAAGACGTCATAGTACTTGTATTTCTTGAAAATGATCTTGAGGATTTTGTACAGAAACACAGCGAATATGATGAGGTAAAATTCATAGAAATTCTTCGCAAGATATTTAACAAGATGTCAATAAAAGGCCGTAATGCTGCCTTAACATTGATTGATTTGCCACCTAATCTATTATCAACGATTCAGAAGGTTATCGTCTTAGACTGACGCTTTATTTTAATCCTATAATTAGAATTTAATGGTGCATCTGCACCTTATCTGTGCACTTTCTGTGATTGTAATATACAAACACAAACTGTCAATAATCATCAATTATTTAATTAAATCATAGTGATAAATAATTAAATAGAGTTTGGCATGGTAATTGCTCAAGCACTACTATAATAGTATTTTTTAAGTAGCTATGTTAAGAGTGATGATTGTTGATAATGATTTAGCTCGCACCAAGCCACTTAAACAGTCTTTACTTGATGCTGGATACGATGTAGTTGCGCATATTAAAGACACATCTAATTTAAACGATGCATGTTTTAAATTACAGCCAGATGTTGTAATTATCGACACTGAATCACCTAGTCGAGACACATTGGAAAATATATGTGTTATGACGATGCATGATCCTAGGCCAGTAGTGATGTTTACACATGATGGAGAGAAACAACAAATTAAAGCTGCTACGCAGGCGGGCGTAAGTGCTTATGTGGTAGGCACTATACCAACTGAAAGGTTGACCCCAGTAATTGATGCAGCGGTAGCAAGATTTGAGGAATTTAAGCTCTTACGTAATGAACTGGCTGTAACAAAATCAAAATTAGATGAACGTAAAGTAACCGAGCGCGCCAAAGGCTTGCTAATGAAACAGCGTAACTTGAATGAAGATGAGGCTTATAATTTATTACGAAGTATGGCGATGAAGAAAAATATGAAATTGGCAGATTTATCATATCAACTTATTGAAGCAGCGAAAGTGTTAATCGTTTAATTTGCGTTACTAGCTCATACCCAATGGCGGGTGGTTGCTAATTTATATTACGTCAATGATGACGTGACTAATTGAAATAAAAGACAAAGGCGTCTTAATAGTGAGGTTAAATCCCTCAGTGTTAAGGCGCCTTTTTTATTGCTTAAAAATCTTTAATTAAGGAGTAATGATGAGTATACAAAACGAGGCAAATCCGGTTTCATCCGAAGTAGTGGTTGCAGCAGTAAATGCTGATCGCCGTCAGTTTTTTAAAAACTCAATTGCTGGGGCATTTGGGGCCGCAACAATGATGAACATGTTACCAACAGGTATTCGTAGTGGGGCATGGGCAGCAGGAACTGATGCACCTGAAATTACTGAAGTGAAAATTGGCTTCATTCCACTGACTGATTGCGCCCCAATAGCTGTAGCAGCCGAAATGGGTTTTGATAAGAAATATGGTATCAAAATCATACCTTCTAAGGAGGCATCATGGGCTGGCGTGCGAGACAAATTGGTTAATGGAGAGCTGCATGGTGCGCACGTACTTTACGGCCTCGTTTATGGGGTGCAACTGGGCATTGGCGGTCAGCAAAAAGATATGTCGGTGTTGATGACACTAAACAACAATGGGCAAGGAATTACTTTAGCCAACCAATTAAAAGATAAAGGCGTAACAAGCGGCGCAACCTTAAAACGTTTGATAAATAACGAAAACCGTGATTACACTTTTGCTCAAACTTTCCCTACTGGCACTCATGCTATGTGGCTTTATTACTGGCTGGCTGCCAACGGTATTAATCCGGTAAAAGATGTAAAAACCATTGTAGTCCCACCGCCACAAATGGTCGCCAATATGCGTATTGGCAATATGGACGGATTCTGTGTTGGCGAGCCTTGGAATGCACGCGCAATCTACGACAAAATTGGCTTCACTGTTGCAACTTCACAAGACATTTGGACAGATCACCCAGAAAAAGTATTGGGCACCACTGCCGAATTTGTTGCTAAAAATCCCAACACTGCCCGTGCCATGATTATGGCTATTTTGGATGCCTGCCGTTACATAGATGCTACAGCCAACCGTCCTAAAGTTGCGAAATTGATTGCAGGGAAAGCTTACGTCAACGCTCCTGAAGAGGTGATTGAAGGTCGATTCCTTGGCCACTATGACAACGGTCTTGGCAAGAAATGGGAAGACCCAAACTACATGAAATTCTTCAATGATGGCAAGGTGAATTTTCCTTATCTATCTGATGGCATGTGGTTCTTAACTCAACACAAACGTTGGGGTCTATTGAAATCTGATCCTGATTACTTAGCAGTCGCTAAAAAAATAAATCAGATTGGGCTTTACACAGAAGCCGCCACACAACTTGGTATTAGCGTCCCTAAAGATCCTATGCGCAGCAGCAAGTTGATGGATGGCGTGGTTTGGGATGGTAAAGATCCCAAAGCTTATGCCAATAGCTTCAAGGTAAAAGCTTAACTCGTCTAAAGGAAACCATTATGAGCGTTATTAGCATAAATAAGGAAAGCATCAATAGCATTATGAAATCCGAAAAGACAATTGTAACTAAAGTGCAAGAAAATAAAATCGAGGCGTTTGTAGATGCAGCTTCGGTTGTTATCACAGAAAAAAAAGAAAATAAGTTTGGCAAACATGTTTTGACTTTTTTTGAATGGATATTTCCTCCTTTGCTTGGTGTTTTGTTACTCATTGTTATTTGGGCTTCTATCTCATATCAATCACCTAATTTACCTGGGCCACTAAAAACATGGCACTCCGCTGTGGAGTTGTTTAGAAACCCATTTTATGTCAACAGCCCAAATGATATGGGCATAGGCTGGAATATTCTTAACTCGCTCAAACGGGTGGCTCTTGGGTTTGGTTTAGCAGCCCTGGTTGGAATTCCAATGGGGTTTATTATTGGTCGATTTCAGTTTTTTTCGCGTATGGCAGCGCCAATTATCAGTCTATTACGCCCTGTATCGCCCCTGGCTTGGTTACCAATTGGATTGTTAGTTTTTAAAGCAGCCAACCCTGCGGCAATCTGGGTAATTTTTATCTCTGCAATATGGCCAATGATTATTAACACCTCTGTCGGTGTTAGCAAAGTTCCTCAAGACTACATGAACGTTGCCCGAGTACTTAATTTAAGCGAGTGGAAGATACTCACAAAAATTCTTTTCCCTTATACCTTGCCGTACATGATGACTGGTGTACGACTCTCTATAGGTGTGGCATGGCTTGTGATTGTGGCGGCAGAAATGCTAACAGGTGGCGTTGGTATTGGCTTTTGGGTATGGGATGAGTGGAATAACCTAAATGTAGAACACATCATTATCGCAATTTTTATTGTAGGTATCGTTGGCCTAATGTTAGAGCAAGTATTAATTTTGATTGCTAAACGTTTCAGCTACGAGTGAATTTAATCCAACTCAAAGGAATACATCATGGGTAAAGCTATATCAGAAAAAGTTTTGCAGGAAAAATATGTTCAGCTTGAAAACGTGAATATGTCATTTGTCACCAAAAAAGGCACATTTGATGCGTTAAGTAACATCAATTTCAGTATTAAAGAAAGTGAATTTATCTCGATTATTGGTCACTCTGGTTGTGGAAAATCAACCGTTCTTAATTTGATAGCCGGTTTATTAGAACCCACCAGTGGTTATCTATTTTGCGCTGGACGTGAAATTGCAAAGCCAGGGCCTGAGCGTGCAGTAGTGTTTCAAAATCACTCACTTTTGCCTTGGTTAACCTGTTTTGATAACGTCTATTTGGCTGTAGAGCGAGTGTTTGATAGTGAAACTAAAGTACAGCTTGAAGGGCGTACCTCGGCTGCACTTGATATGGTGGGTCTTTCACATGCAAGTGACAAAAGACCCAATGAAATTTCTGGCGGAATGAAACAGCGCGTGGGTATAGCAAGGGCATTAGCTATGGAGCCTAAAGTATTGTTGCTTGATGAGCCATTTGGTGCACTTGATGCCTTAACCCGTGCAAATTTACAAGATGAACTAATGAAAATTATGGCAAAAACACACTGTACAGCTGTGATGGTTACTCACGATGTAGATGAAGCTGTGTTACTGTCTGACCGAATTGTCATGATGACTAATGGACCTTCAGCTGAAATTGGTGACATTTTAAATGTGGACCTGCCAAAACCTCGCAACCGTTTAGAGCTTGCCGAAAATCAGGATTACAACCACCTTCGAAGTGAAGTATTGCGCTTTCTGTACGAACGCCACGCCAAGAAGGTTGCTTAATAAGCCTTGCACTTAATTTTAATTTACGAAATTACATTTTTAATAAGGAAAATTTGATGGGCAAAAACTCAAGATTCAATCTACGAAGCGCCTCTTACGCAGTCGCTATAGTCTTTGGATTAGCTTCACAAGCTATTCAGGCTGAAGAAGAAGTGCTTCCTGAGTATACGTTTATGGACTCAGTAAAAGAAGGAAAGAACTTAACCAGCTTCAGGCTGCGCTATGAAAACGTGGGTCAGGATGGTAATGCCCCTGTACTCACCCCTGCTAGACCATTAAAAGATGCCAATGCACTTACTTTGCGTAGCTTAATTGGCTGGCAAACAGCGCCATACAACAACTTCAGCTTTGCAGCTCAGTTGATTAATGTCAGTAAGCTTGATGACGATTTTAATGACAGCACTCCTCTGTCGGTCCCACTAAATAGTGCATCCAACCAACCTAGTAAGCTTGCTTATGCAAAAGTAGTTGATCCGGACTATACAGGCATCAATCAGCTCTATATCGATTGGACCGGTATTAAAAATACCAAATTTCGTCTAGGTCGCCAACAAGTCAATTTAGACAATGTTCGCTTTATTGGCGATATCGGTTTTAGGCAGGTCATGCAGGTATTTGATGGTGCTTCTGTAGTAAATAAATCGATACCTAATACCGAAGTTTATTTGGCACATTTTGAATCGGTGCGGCAAATCAACACTCAACTGCGCACAGATGGTGCTTTAGAAGTTGCTAACATCAGGTATTACATTTCACCTACAGAAACCTTAGTAGGTTATGGCTATTTATCAAGCTTTGATGATCTTGGCTTCGGCAATGCCTGGTTCGGTGCTGGTTCCTTGAATAACGGAACCAAATTAAATATCAATGCAGACCAGGGCAATAAAACATTTGGTTTGCGTCTGGATGGTGCCCATAAACTTAACGACGACTGGAAGGCGGTCTATACCGCTGAATACGCCAAACAGAGCGATTATGCCAGTGGAGACAGTCGTATTGATGCTGATTACTACAAGCTCGGTGGCGGTGCAGGCTATGGCAACTTCACTTTACGTGTTGATCAGGAGTTACTGGGTAGTAATAACGGGCTCTATGCCTTCCAGACACCATTTGGTACCAACCACTTATTTCAAGGCTGGGTCGATAAGTTCTTGGCCACACCAAAAGAAGGTATTAGAGATTCGTTCATTACCGCCACCTACAAATATAACGATTTCATGTTCTTTGCTGATTATCACGTGTTCAATTCAGATGTATATTTTTACAAGGTAACCGGCGGAAAAGGTGATAAATATGGTACCGAATGGAATGCAGCGGTAACGTATAACTACAGTAAAAACATCACTACTAAAGTCGAGTACGGCCATTTTTATGAAGGTGACCAATACCAGCCAACAGCAGTAGTTACGCAAGCCAGTCGCATTCGCGATACTGACAAACTTTGGTTAACTGCTATGTACACATTTTAAAGCATCATTAATAAACACTATTAATCAAATCTAAAAGATGTAAATTATGCAAAAAATGAAATTAGTTGTAGTAGGCAACGGCATGGCGGGCATGCGTGTGGTGGAAGAATTGCTCAAAATTGCGCCAGATATTTATGATATTACCGTTTTTGGTGATGAGCCATATCCCAATTACAACCGTATCATGCTCTCACCAGTGCTTGCTAATGAACAAACCATAGATGATATTATTTTAAATACACGTGAATGGTACGCAGAAAATAACATAACACTGCATACCAATGCGCGTATCAATAAAATTGACCGTAAAAACCGTGTAGTGTATTCCGAAGATGGCACCAGTGCCGAATACGATAGATTATTGCTAGCCACTGGCTCTAAACCTTTTATGCTACCGATACCTGGTAAAGATTTAGAGGGCGTGATTGGTTATCGCGACATAAAAGATACCAATGACATGATTCAAGCAGCCAAAAAGTATAAGCAAGCGGTAGTGATTGGCGGGGGCTTGCTGGGCTTGGAAGCAGCAAATGGCCTAAAAATCCAAGGTATGGATGTCACCGTAGTCCATAGAAATGAGTGGCTACTTGAAAGGCAACTCGATAAAACTGCCGGCAAGATGCTGCAAAAAAATCTTGAGGCCAAGGGGCTTAATTTTCTGCTTAAAAAAAATACTGAGCAGCTGATTGGAGACGACAAAGGAAGAGTCAAGGCAGCGCATTTTAGCGATGGACAAGAAATTGCTGCTGATCTGGTGGTGATGGCTGTAGGTATTCGCCCTAATATCACTCTCGCTGAATCTGCAGGCATCCATTGCAACAAAGGTATCGTGGTGAATGACACCATGCAAACTTATGATCCGCGTATTTATGCAGTGGGCGAATGTGTTGCTCACCGCGGTATTTCATATGGATTGGTTGCGCCATTGTTTGAAATGGCCAAGGTGTGTGCAACCCACTTGGCTAATTTTGGGATCGGATTATACAAAGGCTCTGTCACCTCAACAAAACTTAAAGTAACTGGTGTAGATTTGTTTTCTGCAGGTGATTTTTCTGGCGGGGAAGATACTGAAGAAATTGTATTACATGATGCAGTTGGTGGGGTTTACAAAAAACTCGTCATAAAAAATGACAAAATCATTGGGAGCGTGCTTTACGGTGATACCACAGATGGTGCCTGGTATTTTCAGATGCTTCGAGACAACAAACCAATTCATGAAATACGCGATCACCTAATGTTTGGACAAGATTCGTTAGGCAATACTGGTCATGCTGGACAAGACAAAGCGGCCTCCATGACCGATGAAATGGAAGTATGCGGTTGCAATGGTGTGTGCAAAGGTACGATTCTTAAAGCTATTAAAGAAAAAGGCCTATTCACCATTGATGATGTAAAAAAACAAACCAAAGCTGCCTCTAGTTGTGGCAGTTGTACTGGCTTGGTCGAGCAGATTTTAGCCAGTGCCTTAGGCGGCGGTTATGCACCGCCTTCCACCAGCAAATCAATCTGTGGATGTACTGAACTAAATCATGAAGAAGTTCGTGAAGAAATTCGTAAAAATAAATACCTCAACATTCCAGATGCGATGAAAGGTATGGCTTGGCGCACCCCTAATGGCTGTGCTACTTGCAGGCCTGCACTTAACTATTATCTGCTTTCCACTTGGCCTCATGAGGCGGTAGATGATCCACAATCTCGTTTTATTAACGAGCGTGTACATGCCAACATTCAAAAAGATGGCACGTATTCAGTAATTCCACGTATGTATGGTGGTGTAACAACACCCGATCAACTGCGTAAAATTGCGGATGTTGCAGATAAATACGCAGTACCCATGGTAAAAGTTACAGGTGGACAACGTATCGACTTGCTGGGAGTGAAAAAAGAAGATTTGGTTGATATGTGGAAAGATCTGGACATGCCTTCTGGTTATGCTTATGCCAAGGGTATTCGTACCGTAAAAACATGTGTGGGCTCTGAATTCTGCCGCTTTGGCACGCAAAATTCTACACAGATGGGCATTGATATTGAAAAAGCATTTGATCATATGTGGGCGCCGCATAAAGTCAAATTTGCTGTCTCGGGCTGTCCACGCAACTGTGCCGAATCTGGTATAAAAGATGTTGGTATTATAGGTGTAGATTCTGGCTGGGAAATCTACGTGGGTGGCAATGGCGGTATTAAAACTGAAGTTGCGCAATTCCTGTGTAAAGTCAAAACGCACGATGAGGTATTAGAATACTCCGGCGCATTCATTCAGCTCTACCGTGAAGAAGCACGATATTTAGACAGAACTGTTCATTGGATACATCGAGTGGGCTTAGATTATGTAAAGAAACGAGTGGTAGAGGATTCGGATGGCCGCAAAACCGCTTACGAGCGACTGCTATATGCCTTGCAGGGTGCGGTAAATCCGTGGGTGGAGCGTGTAGAAAATCGTGAAAAACATAAAGAGTTTGAAACCATTACCATTTAATCAATCTGCAGTTTTTTGCTTGATAAATATTTAAGGAAACACATGCAGCAGTGGATTAAAATTGCACCGTTCGAAGATATTCCAAAATTAGGTGCCCGCGTAGTGCGTGCTAAAAATAAAGAATTAGTTGAAATTGAAATCGGCATTTTCCGTACAGAAGATGACCGTATTTTTGCTATTAATAATATGTGCCCGCACAAAGGGGGGCCATTATCACAAGGCATTGTCTTCGGCGATAAAGTAGCGTGTCCATTGCATAGCTGGAAAATCAGTTTAGTAGATGGCAAAGCGGAAGAACCTGATGTGGGTCAAACGGCATGCTTTGATACCAAAGTAGAGGAAGGTTTTGTATTCTTAGCACTTAAATGATTAAGCAAACAAAAAGTACCTGCTGTTACTGCGGTGTGGGATGCGGCGTAATAATTTCTTCAGACAATGAAAAAATCATCGATGTAAAAGGTGATCCTGACCACCCTGCTAACTTTGGTCGCCTATGCACCAAAGGATCAACGCTGCATCTTTCTGCAAAGCCTGACAACCGCTTGCTTTATCCGGAGATGCGCGCCAGTCGTGAGTCACCGAGAATATCAACTACTTGGGATGAATCACTCAATTTTGTAGTTGAAAAATTTGCAAAAACCATTGAAATACACGGTCCAGATTCAGTAGCTTTTTACATTTCTGGCCAGTTGTTAACTGAAGATTATTATGTATTTAATAAACTCGCAAAGGGTCTAATTGGCACTAATAACGTGGATACTAATTCACGGCTTTGCATGAGTTCTGCCGTAAGCGGATATAAAGAAACTCTAGGCGCAGATGCGCCACCTGCATGTTACGATGACATCAATTATTCGGAATGTTTGTTTATCGCGGGTAGTAACACAGCTTTCGCCCATCCCATTATTTTTAGGCGAATTGAAGATGCTAAGGCAAAGAACCCTAACCTAAAAATTATTGTTGTCGATCCGCGTCGAACTGATACTGCACAAGCGGCTGATTTGCACCTGGCAATTTTACCGGGCACCGACGTTGCACTTTTTAACGGCATGCTTCATGTAATGTTGTGGGAAGGCTTGCTGGATATGGACTACATCAATGCCCATACCAACGGCTTTTCCGAGTTAAAAGAAACCATCCGTGAATATACACCGAAAATGGTATCTGATATTTGTGGCATCAAAGAAGCTGACATCATTACAGCTGCTAAATGGTTTGGCAAAGGGCCAAGCTTGTCTATGTATTGTATGGGCTTAAACCAATCAATACATGGTACTGATAAAAATGCTGCTCTGATTAATTTGCATCTTGCCACTGGGCAAATTGGTAAGCCCGGAGCAGGGCCTTTTTCTCTTACTGGCCAACCTAATGCAATGGGTGGGCGGGAAGTTGGCGGGATGGCCAATATGTTATCTGCTCATCGCGATTTGGCTAACCCTGAACACCGTGCGGAAGTGGCAAAGCTCTGGGGTGTTGAATGCGTGCCAGAGACTCCTGGTAAAACCGCAGTCGAGATGTTCGATGCGGTTAAAAGCGGTGAAATAAAAGCAATTTGGATTGCTTGCACCAACCCTGCGCACTCTATGCCAGATGTGAATAGTGTGCTTGAAGCCCTAAATAATGCTGAATTAGTCGTCGTACAAGATGCATTCAACAACACCGATACCAACCAATATGCTGATGTGCTTTTGCCGGCGAGCACATGGGGTGAAAAAGAAGGTTCTGTGACCAACTCAGAGCGTAGAATTACTAGAGTTAACCCAGCAGTAAAGCCGCCTGCTGAAGCGCGTCATGATTGGGCAATTGTAGTAGATTTTGCACAGCGTCTTGAGAAGCGCCTAGAAAAAAATTCTAACTTATTTCCTTACACAACCACTGAAGAAATATTCAATGAACACCGTGAATCAACGCGTGGCCGCGATTTAGATATTACAGGATTAAGCTATAAATTACTGAACGAACAAGGCCCACAACAGTGGCCATTTGTTACAGGCAGCATTGCTGGTAAAACACGTTTATACACTGATGCGGTATTCCAGAAATTAGATGGTAAAGCGCAATTTATTAATGCTGTGTATAAATGCACTGCAGATAAAACCGATGCCCGTCATCCACTACATTTACTTACAGGCCGTTTGCGCGATCAATGGCACGGAATGAGCCGAACTGGCAATGTGGCACAATTATTTAACCATGCTGAAGAACCTGTCATTCATATAAGTGCAGACGACATGATGCGTCGCCATCTTAAAAATGGCGATATTATAAAAGTGCAAAATAAACGTGGTAGCCTCGTGTTGCCTGTGCAAATGAGCGATGAAGTTCAACCTGCGCAAACCTTCATCGCCATGCATTGGGGCAGCAAGTTTATGCAAGGCTTAGGCGTAAACGCGCTCATGCCGCCTGCATTTGATAAAACCTCTAAACAGCCAGAATTGAAACATACTGCAATTAAAATCGAGAAACTTGGTTTGCCTTGGCGAATGACAGCGATGCGTAGCTGCCAAGATTTAGCATTGCTAGACAAAGTGCGTGCGTTAATGCAGCAATTTACTTATGCAAGTTGCGGTTTATTTGGACGTGAGTCCGAATCTAATAAAGCGGGTTTATTAATTTTACGTGCTGCACATGAGTCCTTACCTGACCCCACTTTGATAGAAAAAATAGATGCTATTTTAGGTATGACAGATGATTCGCCATGTCTGAATTACAACGATGTAAAACGTGGTATTAGCAAACGAATCTTAGTGGAAAATAACATCTTAAGTAACAAGCCAGAAGTAACTGGCGTACGATTGATGGGTGAAACACTAGCCACAGAATGGTTAAAAGAAGTGATGACGACAGGTCAATTTACTGACGAGCTTCGCCGCTGGGCTCTTGCCCCATTATCCGTACCGCCTACTGGTCAAATTGGACGCGGGAAAATTGTATGTAATTGTTTAGATATTTCACAAAACGACATTTTAGAAAATATTGAAATGGGCGCTGATTTAATTACTCTACAAACCAAACTAAAATGCGGCACCGAGTGTGGCTCTTGCCTACCAGAACTTAAAAAATTAGTGAAAATATACGGCAAACACTAATCCTGCGACTTAACAAAAATAATAATTTAAAGTTTGCAACTTAATCACATACGAATCTCTCTTTCTGACTGATTTCTGACTGTATAAATCATATTTAGAATTATAAAAGTCCAAGTACCAAACTAAATGAGCTTGGTCATAAACCAAGTGGTCAGACTTAATTTTCATCTAACCTATTGTTACATATAACAATGATAAAACTTGCTACCCTTTTGTTCGTAGCCAAGTACTCTATCCAGCTGAGCTACGGGCGCATTTATTTCTAACTTAAATTTAGGTTCGCATTATACCTGAAACTTTAGTGTTTTGGAGGTGGAACAAGTCTGCTGCTAACCCTTCTCCATATTAAATTCCCGTTAACAGGGAAATTTACAGGGAATTTCAAAGAGTTTTCAATGGATTACATTATATCTTACCTCTCCAACCTAGTCTATAAGCCATATTCAGAGAATCCTGTGCAAGTTAGTAAATTTTTTTAACAGGGAATTTCTTTCAGCTAACAGGGAAAGATAATAAATAAAGAGTGTAAATTACATCTCCGATGTTATGCGGAAATCTGCAATCAAGTAAGTAATGATTTTGTTAGCAAATCAACAAAAATAGACCTAAAAAGACTACTATGAAAAACATGGCCAATATTGTATTGACAGTAAGTCCATTATTCTTGGAATAGCTTTATGCCTGAAACATTGCCTCCGATAATCAAGGCGTTACTTGAACCAGGATGTTATCCGAACCTGGCACAACGAGTCGAGCTGATTGAGACGCACGCCTCTTGGGTGCTACTCGCTGGCGAATTTGCCTACAAGATCAAGAAGCCGATTACGCTTCCTTTCCTCGACTATGGAACACTGGACAAACGTCGAGCTTGTTGCGAGGCTGAGTTGCAATTGAACCGTCGCTTTGCTCCTGATATTTACCTGGACGTTGTTGCCATCTTCGGTACTCAGGAAAATCCAAGATTCGACAGTGAGGGACCTCCGATTGAATTCGCAGTAAAAATGCGCCGTTTCGATGAGGCCGGCCGGCTCGACCGGGTATGCCTTAGTGGTGAACTTGAACCAGCGCATATTTCCTCACTGACAGAGGAGATCGTCGCCTTCCACCGTGATGCAGCCATAGCACCAGTTAGAACACGTTTTGGTTTACCCAGTGATATATTTGCTAAGGCTTTGGGAAATTTTGATGAGCTGAATTCACTTCTATCTGACTTGGAATGTCGAAGCAAGCTTGACGCCCTATTAGCTTGGACACGCACTGAATTCAGTCGCCTTGTTCCACACTTCACCGCACGTAGGGAGGCTGGACTGGTGCGTGAGTGCCACGGAGATTTGCATCTAGGTAATTTGGTATTGATTAAAGGTCGTGTAATCCTATTCGATTGCATTGAGTTCAATGAGGATTTTCGCTGGATTGACGTGGCCAGTGAAATTGCCTTTACTTACATCGATCTGCTTGATCACCGCCAGCCTGGGCTAGCCAATTTTTTTCTGAACGAATGGCTGAGCCGCAGTGGTGACTACGACGCAATGCCTGTATTCCGTTTCTATGCTGTTTATCGTGCGCTGGTAAGAGCCAAAGTAGCGGCGATCCGGGCCAGTCAGGATCTGAGTGATCATGGCCTGATTCTCGAATATATCACTCTTGCTGAACGACTTGCCTTGCCCCCAACTCCCCGTCTAATCATCACCTACGGCCTCGCAGGCAGCGGCAAAACAACTGCGTCAACAAGTCTGATTCTCGATAACGCCAGTGCACCGGCTATACGCCTGCGCTCAGATTTGGAAAGAAAGCGCCTGTTCGGACTCGCCGCCGGGGCCAAGAGTCAATCGCCGCTTAATGGCGGTATCTATGACCAGAATGCACACCTACGCACCTACCAACGAATGTATAGCCTGGCGCAAGATCTGCTCAATTTAAGATGGTCGGTGATAGTTGATGCCGCCTTTCTCAAGCGAGTCGAACGCGTTACTTTTCACAGGCTAGCAACCCAGGCAGGAGCAGAATTCAGCATCCTGGCACCACAGTCATCGCCAGCCGAGCTGCGCGAACGTATCGCCACTCGGATGAAAAACGGTTGCGACGCTTCGGAAGCTACAATCGAAGTGCTGGAGCAACAGATAAAGTTGATTGAGCCGCTGGACACAAATGAGAGTAATTACTTGCTTATAGTCTGATAAGTCACCAAGGCATTCAGACACTCTATGCCTAATATCGGAATCTGCATTTGAATTTGTGGCATCGTCAGATTAACACCTTGCACCAAAAGGCATTGCCAAATTAACTTCCAGACAAAATAAAAACACTAAGCCTGTAATGCTATTCTTGCTGAAGACGGATTTTTGGCAACATTTCGCCAACACTCGAAACCTCCAATTTTGACTTCTCTCAAGTGTAAGGGCTGATGCAGATTCTCTGCTCGTTTACCATATAGTTGCGCATTGTAAGTTCAAGTTCTGGGAGTTCAAAAATGATGCATAGCGCTGAAATCGTAGTAAACTCGATGTTGTAGTTTCCTTATATGTTGTTACGAATAAAAAGGAGATCTGAAATGATATGGGATTATGGCTTGTCAGGCATTGTTGTCGTCTTAATTCTTGTTTTCCTGACCCAGGCAATTCGCATCTTCCGCGAGTATGAGCGCGGTGTAGTGTTTACTCTGGGACGCTTCTCGAAAGTAAAAGGGCCGGGACTGGTGATTATTATCCCCCTGGTTCAGCAGGTGGTCCGTGTAGACCTGCGCACCAAGGTGCTGGAAGTACCGACCCAAGACGTGATCTCACGGGACAATGTATCTGTTAAGGTCAGCGCGGTGGTTTACCTGCGCGTCATTGATGCAGAAAAAGCGATTATTCAGGTAGTGGATTACCTCAACGCCACTAGCCAGTTGGCACAAACTATGTTGCGCTCGGTGCTGGGCAAGCACCAGCTGGATGACATGCTGGCAGAACGTGAAAAACTGAACTTGGACATTCAGCAGGCCTTGGATGCACAGACTGACAGTTGGGGAATTAAGGTTTCCAATGTCGAGATCAAACAGGTTGATCTCACGGAATCCATGATAAGGGCCATCGCAAGACAGGCAGAGGCAGAGCGAGAACGACGCGCTAAAGTTATACATGCCGAGGGGGAATTACAGGCCGCTGAAAAGCTGTTCCAGGCAGCCACGATACTGGCGCAACAGCCTCAGGCTATACAGCTTCGCTACTTGGAGACGCTCACGGTGATTGGCGCAGACAAGAACACTACTATCATTTTCCCGCTCCCGATGGATCTGGTAAATGCTTTCCTAAAAAAATAAGTAAATGGTCTGAATTACTGGTGTTTCTGGGTCGGAGATATTCAGAATTCGTATTGCTATATGGATTCAGTAAAGTTGTATGTGGCCAAAAATAACATTCGACAAAACCCAAACCACTTAAATTTCCATTATTATCATTTTGATTAAAACACGACCCCTTCTACGAGTGATAATCATCACTCATGTGACGTAAGAGAAAGCAGCAACGCTGGTTAACTTAAGGAGAAAACCAGCATTGCTTAATCACAATGAAAACGAGGAGTATCACACTATGGCTAATGACCATTTAAATTTACCTTAGAGGATATTCTGAGAATCTCATTCATACATTATGTCTGAGTTGTATATATGGTCAATCATGAATTTGATGTAATTTGGCTTACTCACATTCTATTTACTAGGTAATAATGTTCCTACTTATCTATAATTGTTTTGCCTATAGGAGCAATTGCAATTCCAGCCAGTTTGAGGTGCTGAACTCCAAATGGAATGCCAATGATTGTAATAAAGCACACCAGGGCTGAAAGCAATTTTCCTACAGCTAGCCAGAATCCTGCAAAGATAAACCAGATCACATTGCCTATAGTGCCCATGCTGCCAGTGCCGATATCATCTTTGTTATTAATGTATTTGCGACTAACTGCTTCTTTACCAAATGGCATAAATGCAAATTTACCAATCACAAAACAGGCCTTGCCCCAAGGGATGCCGATAATTGAAATGTAGGCAAGCACCCCTGCAATCCACCAACCCAACCCCATCAAAGCACCACCAAATATAAACCAAAGAATATTTCCAATTAAGCTCATGATTTCCCTTTTACAAGAATTTGTGATGTTTGCATACCAAACTAGTATGGCATCATTCTAGCTTGTTGCTTTAGAGTTAATTAAACATTTATAAAGACCGAAGGTACGCTAATGACAATACAATCAAAAGACCTGGCAATGATATTAACAGCATTGGAATTTTCTTCTCACAAGCACCGCGATCAGAGGCGTAAAGATATTGAAGCGTCACCATATATCAATCATCCGATAAGCTTAGCAAATGTTTTGTGCAGCGAAGGTAAGATTACAGATCGTAAAGTCATCTGTGCTGCATTGCTGCACGACACAATAGAAGATACGGAAACGACAGCAGCGGAATTAAAAAGAAGTTTTGGTAAAAAAATTACCAAAATTGTATTAGAAGTAACAGATGATAAATCTTTAGAGAAGGCTGACCGAAAACTTGCGCAAATAGAACATGCCAAACATGCAAGTAAGCATGCAAAGCTGGTGAAACTGGCCGACAAGATTTGCAATTTAAGGGACATTCTTTTTAGCCCTCCCGCAGAGTGGCCTTTAAAGCGTAAACAGGAATATTTTGACTGGTCCAAAGAAGTGATAGATCAGGTGCGTGGTACCAATAAAAGGCTTGAGAAAATATTTGATGAGCTTTATGCGGCTAAGCCTTGATCAGCAGGCTATTAAATAAGCCAGACAGCACTTCATATTCAGGTCAGGAAATTACAGCATGAATCCTGAGGACTTGCAGCACTTAGTTACGCTAGTTATGCCTTACGGAAAATACGAAGGACGTCTCATTGCTGATTTGCCAGGCAACTACCTGAACTGGTTTGCGCGTAAAGGATTTCCCCCCGGGTGAGTTAGGCCGTTTATTGCAGCTGATGCAGGAAATGGATCACAACGGACTGTCACCGCTTCTTGATCCATTAAGAAAGTGACACTACTGGACTACCTGGATTTGCATAGGCTATATTTACCTTACACCTCGATTAACCTCGCTCTCATTTAATATTGATTAAATGCTGTTTAGCAACTGTTTTGGCGCCACATTTAAGTAGCCGCGAATGACTAGCAATGCAGCAAGCGGAATTAACACCAGTGCTATTGCAAGCACACTAAGCGCTAATGGGAAGTTGAATTGGTACGGAATATCTAACACAAAGCGGCTTAGATAATAACTTAATCCGCTAGCGACCAACACGGCGACAATAGAGGCCACTACAGCAATACTCACAAATTCAGTAAGCATCATCAGCGACACTTGCTTGCGCGATGCGCCAAATGCACGCAACAAGCTAGCTTCTTGCAAACGCGCACTACGTGTAGCCACCAGCGCGGCATAGAGCACAACAACGCCAGCCAGCACACAAAAACCAAATACAAAGCTTACCGCAATGGTCAGCTTGCTCATAATATCGCGCACTTGGTTCATCATGCTAGCAACATCAATCACAGTAAAATTAGGAAACTGTTGCAGTATGCTGTTAAGCATTTCATCTTGACTCTTAGGTAAATAAAATGCCGTCATGTAGCTGGCACTGAATTTAGCCAAAGTATCAGGTGGCGTCACTGCAAAAAAGTTAGCCCGCATACTACCCCACTCAACTTTGCGGAGGCTGGTCACTGTCAGCGTAATTTTACTGCCAGCGATGTCGTAAGTTAGCGTATCACCCAACTTAATGTTCAGCGTTGTTGCGATGCCTTGCTCTAAAGATAATAGCGGTGCAGCGGCTTCATCGGCGCGCCACCAGCGGCCTTGCAGTAACTTGTTATCAGCTTGCATCACAGCGGTTGACGATAAATTAAACTCTCGCGATACCATGCGTTTTGCACGTTCGTCAGTGAACATCTCAGCACTAATTGATTGACCATTTTTTTCTACCAGCCTGCCGCGTATCATGGCAAACACTTGCGGATTCGCTTGGTTAACATCCATTTGTCGGATAAGTGTTTTAACTGGTGCAACTTGATTTTGTTGAATATTAATAATAAATTTGTTTGGTGCATCCACTGGTAAAGACGACTGCCAGGATTGCATTAAATCAGTTTTAATAATCACCAGTAGCATTAACACCATAGCACCCAAACTAAAGCCGATAATTTGAGCAATGGACAAGCCTAGTCTTCGTTTTAAATTACCCATACCCAAGCCGATAGTGTTGTTTATAGCTTTGCTTTGACTAGCGCGATGTAGCACTAACGCCAAGCAATAGGCTAGAACACCAGCAACTAAGCAGATACCGAAAATACCCGCCAAAAATGCCAGCGCCAATGTGAATGTTTTGGCTAATAAAAAAATTAGCAGCGTAATCACAGTAATCACGGGCAAGTAATTCAGCCAAAGCCTGCCGGGGTTTAGCACAAAATTCCGTCGCAAAATTTGAATAGTCGGGATATTTTTTAGCGCACGAATATGCGGCAACATTATGGCAAATAGAATGGCAAAGCTTAATAGCAGACCCATTGCAATGGGTGTTAAATTGGGTGCAGGCAAATTTTCTAGAAATAACTTTCCTGCAAAATGTGCTAAGCCAAATTGCACCAAGTAGCCAAGCAAGCAGCCAGCAAGGCCGCCTATCGCGGCCAACAGCGCTGTTTGAATCAACATGATATTTTCAATATTGGATTTACTTGCACCAAAGCAGCGTAATAAAGCTGCCGTTTCTTGGCTGCGCGCTACAAATGGCGCGCTAGCAAGCAACATGGCCACAATCGCCAACACCACGCTTACCATTGCACTTAAACCGAGAAAAATTTCAGCTTTATCTAACGCACTTCTAATCTCTGGACGCGCTGTTTTTACGTCTTCAATACGCTCGCCACGTTGTAATTTTGGCGTCATTTTGCCAATGAACTGTTTAAGCTTTTCAGTATCTCCCGCCAGTACTAATTGATATTTGACGCGGCTGCCAAATTGAATCAGCTGAGTTGCAGGCACATCAGACATATACATCAACACGCGTGGCGCAAAGCTAAACATATCACCACCGCGCGAAGGTTCGCGTAATAAAATACCCGCTACTTTAAGTTTAATGGCACCCAGCTCTAGTTGGTCACCCAGCTTTAATTTTAGTGCATTGGCTATACGCGGCTCTATCCATACTTCACCCTTTGCAGGTCTAGCAAGTATATTTTGCACCGTTTTTTCTGCCGAAAACTGCACGCCGAAATCGCCCACCAATGGAAACTTATCATCAATCGCTTTGATTTCGGCTAGTTGATTTTTATCACTGTTTATTGCCATGCTCGCAAACTCTAGTGTGGATGAGGCTTGCAGGCCATGCTGTTTGGCCTCGGCGCTATATTTCTGTGAAATAGCATGATCTGCAATAATTTCCGCATCGCCGCCCAACAATATACCGCCTTGGTTATTTAAGTGTGCCGAAATACGGTTGGTGAAAAAATTAACAGCAGTAATTGAAGTAACCGCCAGCACTAAGGCCAGCAAAAGTACGCGTAAATCGCCCGCTTGCCATTGCGAGCGCAATTGCTGCCATGCCAGCTTAAGGTTTAACATCATTTCGTATTCAACTGACCATGATATAACGTTAAAGTACGTCTGCAACGCTGCGCCAATTGCACGTCGTGTGTTACTAAAATTAGTGTGGTATTGGCCGCTTGGTTTAGGCTAAACAGCAACTCAATAATTCGCTCACCAGTTGTAATATCCAAATTACCCGTTGGCTCATCTGCAAACAAAATTTCGGGTTGTGGGGCGAAGGCTCTTGCTATGGCTACCCGCTGTTGCTCACCACCTGACAGTTGCTTGGGGTAATGTTGCAACCGATCTGCCAAGCCCACTTTTTCTAGCGACTCAATTGCCAGCTGTTTGGCATCTTTTTTATTAGCTAACTGCATTGGTAGCATCACGTTTTCTAGCGCGGTCATGGTGGACAATAGTTGAAACGATTGAAACACAAAACCCATCTGCGCCCCACGAATGGCGGCGCGGTCATCTTCATCCAAGACGCTAAATGGCTGACCACCAACTTCTACCACTCCGCTAGTCGGCACATCTAACCCTGCCAGCAATGCCAGCAAGGTGGATTTACCAGAGCCTGAACTCCCGACGATGGCGACACTCTCACCCTGTGCAACCTGTAAATCCAGGCTATTTAAAATTTCAATTTTATTTGCACCTTCACCTAAGTGCTTACTTAAGTTTGTGACTAAAATAGCGCTAGCATTTTTAATCAGCGTACTTATTTTGGGCTGATGCGTTAAGCTTAGCTTATATTCAGATTCAGAAAGTAACATACATGCGTTCTCGTTTTAATTTATTGTTTAATGTTTTTATTACAGTTAGCCTTATAGTAAGCACATTGGTTGCACTACCCGTCAACGCTAAACAAACAAGTCCACAAACCATTGTCGTATTTGGCGATAGCTTGTCTGCGGCATACGGCATACCACAAGATGAGGGCTGGGTGGCATTATTACAACCGCGCCTTACACAACAAAAACTTAATTACCAGGTGATTAACGCCAGCATTAGCGGCGAAACCACTAGCGGCGGCTTAAGCCGATTTTCCGACATGCTGAAATCGCAAAAGCCAAGCATTGTCATTATTGAGCTGGGGGCCAATGATGGCCTGCGTGGTTTAAGCGAGGTTGAAACCAGCAACAATTTAGAGGCGATGATTCAACAAGCAAAAAAAACCAACACCAAAGTGTTGCTACTTGGCATGAAAATACCACCCAATTACGGCTTAAAATATAGCCGCCAATTTAGCGAAAACTACCAAAACCTAGCAAAAAAACACAGCATACAATTGGTACCATTTTTTTTAGAGGGTGTGGCTGGCAACCTAGATTTAATTCAAGCCGACGGCTTACACCCGACGGCAGCGGCGCAGGCCAAATTGCTAGGAAACGTATGGCCGATACTCACTAAAATGCTAAAGAAATAATGCTCTGCAAGCTGCTGTATTTAAAGCTATGACCATGCCGAACTTTAAACACCAATAACGTATTGTTTCATGGGTCTATGACAGCCAACGCTCCGCCATCATTAGCTCAATATGCCGGTAACTCAGAGATAACCGATAATGCAGCAATATGAAATAGCTAATTTACTTAGGTTGATCTAAATATATCAAACACCAAATTGCAGACTTGCAAGCCGTGCGTAAAGCCCGCTCTGGTTTCGTAAATCTTCCGGCGTTCCAGTTTCAACAACCCGTCCTTGTTCTAGAACGATGATACGGTCAACCTTTTTTACGGAAGCCAGTCGGTGCGCAATGATGAGAGTGGTTCGACCCTGCATGGCCGCGTTCAATCCCTCCTGCACAAGGATTTCAGATTCTGCATCCAGGGCACTCGTGGCTTCGTCAAGCAACAACAGAGGTGCATTTTTTAAGATCGCTCGGGCAATCGCTATGCGCTGGCGCTGGCCTCCAGATAAGCGTGTACCGCGCTCCCCAAGGAATGTCTGATAGCCATCCGGTAGGCGGCTGATGAACTCATCGACTTGTGCAGAACTTGCGGCAGCCATGACTTCTTTGTCGCTCGCTGTAGGTCGCCCATATCTAATATTCTCAAGCGCATTAGCAGAGAATATCACCGGATCTTGCGGCACGATGGCGATCTTGTCGCGCAATTCGTGCAAAGTGAGTTGACGGATATTCTGTCCGTTGAATCGAATGTTTCCACTCGTTACATCGTAAAACCGCAACAATAACTGAAATAGTGTTGTCTTGCCTGCACCGGAAGGACCAACTAGAGCGACACTTTCTCCATGTGCAATATTGATGGTAATTTCATCAAGCGCAGCAGTTTGCATGCGCGACGGATAACGGAATGTGACATTTTCGAACTGAATATCTGCTTGCTTGGGGTGCAGAAGAACTTGCGGTTCGGTAGTTTCGATGATGGAAGGCTTGGCATGGAGCAATTCCAGCAGGCGCTCGGTTGCACCAGCCGCGCGCATAACGTCTCCCCATACTTCCGCCATGGTGCCTACACCGCCAGCGACCAAGACCGCGTAGAGAACGAAGGAAGCCAGTTGCCCACCAGTCATGGTGCCATCATGCACCTGGTTGGCACCAATCCATAGTACAAAAACGATAGCACCCATAACCGCCGTAATGATTAATGCTGTTAGCGTAGCCCGTACACGGGTTCGCCGAATCGCTGTCATAAAACTTACTTCCGCCCGGCCGCTGAAGCGTTTGATTTCATTTTCTTCCTGCGTATAGGCTTGTACTGTAGGAACTGCGTTAAGTATCTCGCCGGCCAGCGCTGAGGCATCGGCGATTTTGTCCTGGGATTCACGCGAGAGTTTTTTAACTTTTCGGCCAATGGCGATAATGGGCAACATTAGGACTGCCATCAGACCGAGATTGATTGAGAATAGATAAAAACTGGTCACCGCAAGCATGACCATACCTCCGGCAAATTGAAACAGGCTGCGCAAGCCCATCGAAATTGAACTGCCCACCACAGTCTGGATTAATGTGGTATCGCCTGTCAGGCGTGACAGCACCTCACCGGTTTGTAGAGTCTCGAAGAATTGCGGTGACTGTGAAATTACCTTTGCATAGACTGCAGTACGGAAATCCGCTGTAACTCGTTCACCGATCCATGTCACGATGTAATAACGCGCTGATACAGTTAATGCCCACAATCCTGCCAACCCGAAGAGGGCGGCGAAATGGCCGTTCAAACTTAGCCTACCCAACAATCCACCACCAGCGCTTTGTTTGTGTCCGAATCCAAAGTCGATCAGGTCGCGAAACGCCAATGGCACCAGCAAAATGGTCGCGGAGCCCAGGTAGAGAAGGGCAAAAGCCAGCACAATTCTTCCTCTGTAAGGACGAAGAAATGGCCACAGATCACGAAGAGAAGAAATGCGAAGGCTTGGTTCAGTCTGAGTCGATTGAGAGTTGGGCATTAAATGCTGTCTAGATATGGCATGGAAATTGGTAAAACGAATAAGCTAGTTAATATTGTACATGCAAAAATTACTTGCTATCTCAATCATCATCGAATCCAGCCTGAAGTGATTAATCACCATGTCTGGTTATATTAAGATCCTTGAAAGTTACTGGGATATTAATTTTATGATTACTCTTGCTATGATCAGAACAAAATGACTTCATACACATCTCGGATATTACGTGCCAGATCCTATGGGCGTTGGGGAAATGGGCTGCAGAGAATACTCACATATGACAGGTTAATTCTGCCAAAACAAGGCATTGATAAGCACTTGAGAATGATGATATCGTGCTGAAGCCCACGTATTGTGGGGCTCAGGCAAAAGAAAAGCCCTTTACATGAAAGGGCTCAGACTTACTGGCGGTGGAACAAGTCTGCTGCTAACCCTTCTCCATATTAAATTCCCGTTAACAGGGAAATTTACAGGGAATTTCAAAGGGTTTTCAACGGATTGAATTATTTCTTACCTCTCCAGCCCAGTCTATAAGCCTTATTCAGGGAACCCTGTTTAAATTAGTAAATTTTTTAACAGGGAATTTTTAAGTAGGGAACAGCGAATGACATTTAATATTATATGAATATTTGCAAAGAAAATATTCTTGACTAATCCATGATTGAAATTGAGCCTCTAGACCATTAGTTGGGGGCATATATCAGGTTAAGTATCAATGGAAAACACAAACCTTAATTAAAACTTTCAGCTCAATAAAAATCACTTTACCGAGTCATAATTTGAAATTTTAAAAACATTATCATTTGGTATCCTTGGAAGAATGATTTTCACAAAATGTGTAGAGTTTCTTTTCAACCATCTCTTGGTAAGATCCCCCTCACAATGAATAGGTATCTGCAAAACAGCACCAATATTTTCTTTTTTGAAGTATTTAATATTGTCGCCTGGCGAAGTTGCCGATATTGACAAGTACAATATAGGATCGGCTTTTCCAGGAACTATTGGATAGTAGCCCTCTACTAAGTCAGTTCTATCAAAATAAATATTTCGTATAGCTGCATTTTGAGAGTTAACCTTAACATCCTGTATAACTGAGTTATGCAAATACACATTTGCATTGTCATTTTTTTTGGAAGTATTAGAAAAGAATTCCAGAAAATAGTCATTTACTTGTTGGCCGTAATCGTCATTTACCATAAAGTTCGCTTGCATAAATTGATGGTAGATTTCTGGTTTATCAATATTCGGAACAGTATGAAGGTTTGCTGTGTTTTCTGTAATCTGATTCCATGTGACTTGCAAATTCTTATAGGTTAGGAAATCATTGCAATTCAAGGCCTCCAGGATAAGGCCACCCAGCTGAGATTTTTGCTCCGGAGTTTCAGCAATATCTTCTTGATTGTCTGGGTCTGATCTATCTGGATCAATAATAGAACCATGAGTACGAGTTGGAAGTACTGCAAGGGGGATCGAAAATCCATCAAGTCTTGAGTCCCAAACATTTAGAGCCTTCTCTGGATCATCTTCTCTAAAATCTATAGTGACGCCCTGAGAGTTAAGATTTGCAGCACAAACCCTTACTGTTCCATCCGCACCATTTTCATTAACAATTTGTCTAAGTAAACTTGTATAAGGATGAGTCCCTACAATAACAAATGGCCAAACTCGGTCATCACCATAATATCTGTCAGTATTTGTATCGCCCGGTGCGATCAGCATATCTCTTTGTACAAGTTCCAGTTGATATGGTGAACCAAGTTCAAGATCATTTAACATTGATTTTCCGGTATGAAACCAATTTTTATAGCCCTTAATCACTCGTCCTAACATGCTCTGTCCTAGTGCGGCCAATTTTGAGCCATAGTTTGCCGGGGCTAGCATAATTAAACGCTTCATCGGACATTTGTCCGCCTGACCCTTGTAACGGCTGGTTAACCATTCGCGAGCCACCAGTCCTCCAGTGCTATGAACAATTACATCAAATGTTGAAGCAATTTGTTTTGTAGCAATCATTTCGTCGATAACTTGTGCCATACGTTTTCCGACATCAGCTACACGCACATCATCGTCCATTGAAATGTAGTCACCTAACCATAATTCAGTGGCCTGAAAGCCGCGTGAATTTAAAAAAGCGGCAAGATTGTGGAATGAATTTGATGTATCACTCCACCCATGAATTATCAGTACTTGATTTGGCATAGGTTTCCCCTTTTAAGTAAGATCAATTCCAAATTATTTACAGCAAAATTGTAGTGTGATTATGCTTAAATAAAGTAAAAAGTATATCGAGAATATAATCAGGACACCATCTAAGGGTTACTTGAAATGTTATTTCCTGATAATGCAATTAATTACTGGTGGAAGCCGGAACAGGAACAGGTACATAATTATCGAGTGCTACCTTCCATCCATCTTTTGTACCTAACACAGTGATATTTTCAATTAGTAGGCTTCCATCCTGGTACTGCGTTTTAAATGAGCGGGTTGCATAGGCGCCATTTGGATAGCCCTGTAGATTAGTCACTGAATCCGCACCATAAAAAGTTCGAGAAATGACCTTTCCTTTAGGACTTCTCTGGGCCGTAAGAAGATTGACGAAATCCACTGCTGAAAATTTTTCTTGAAACGGTTTTGCTAACGATTGCCATGCCTCTAAATAAAATCCACCATCAGTTAAAGCAATCCATTCATTGATAACAGGAGTAATGCCTTCCTTAGGTGGATTAAATACTTCAGGGGGGTTGTCATGGTTTGGTTTTACATAAACCCAGGCTCCAATCCCGGTCAGTCCTATAAAGAAGACCAGCATCATAAAGAGACGTATTATGTGAAAAGCTTGTTCTCGAGTTAGTTCAGGAAAGATACGTTTTCTAATCACTTCTCGAAAAAGCCATGCAAAGACTAAAAGTGAAAGGCCTCCTATGCCGGCAATTTGTCCAAAAATCTTAACTATTGAACTCTCTATTCCAAACATATGCATTCCATTCGTCAATGAGTGCTTATTTAAAAGTGTTAATTAATAGGATTCCTTTTATTTCATATTCATTTCATGGCCTCAACCGTTATTTATTTTAAATATAAGGGAAAGCAGAAAGCATATTGTTACATCTGACTGGTCCGGGTTTGTGAGTCCAATCGCCTAGGCTAGACCATAAATATGAACAGACAACTTGGATGCCATTTAAATTTAGGAAGCCTTGTGCTTTTCCAATTTTTAGAGCATAGAAGTCAGCTTGATCCTCATTTATTGGAGAGCCAGATAAAATTTGAATTATATGCCCGCATTCGTGAGCATAGGTAAAAAATTGTGCAACAGGCGGTAGTTGTTGAAAGAGTGGCCAATTTATAGCTATTCCATTTGTATTGGTTATAGCTATATCACCCAATGGAGGATCACCTAAGGTTTGGTCATAAAGGTAGGTTGGAGCAGGGCCACAAGTAACAGGGATTCCAGAAATTTTGAAACCACCTGGTGGAATTGTATTCCAACCATAAACATTCAAACAAAGAAATGAAAAACAACCTGCAAAAAATATTTTGATAATTTTTTTCATAGTTATTTCCCCTTCATTTTTTTGGAGAAGTTCTAGTCAAAACTTTACAGTTAGCAATCGTAAAAAACAATAGTTATTTAGGGCACTGTTAAGTAAATTTTGTTCATATTGCAAGAAACTTACAACTTAAACTGGATTTCCCAGAATTTCATATACTATATTTCCCTTACGCCTCGATTACCGGATCTGTTTGAAAACCTGGTGAGGCAATTCTGAACTTCAATTTCGACTTTGGCCGGCTTTCCGCCGTAAACATTACTTTTTAACCAAACCACTTCGTCTTTAACTGCATCGTCACCTGTTAAGGTGTTATGCCAGCATTTCTTGTCACCATTCCATCTGTAACCTCTTGCTTTAAGTATATCTTTGGTTTCAAAAGGAGAGCCTGTTGCATAAACAGTATAACTTTTCTGATGCAGTGCCATCAGTATGGACTTTAAAACAAGCTCACCTGATTTTGGAAGCCTCTTTTGAAGAATTTCAAGTAAGGCAAAGCAATCAACTTCAGCTCGATGGGCATCAAAGAAAAAACCATATTGATATGCTATGTAATCAAGTTTTGCTGAACCTACACCTTCTCCATACCAGTCAATCTGTGCGAAGGTGCATCCCCAGGGAAACGACTCAAATATGGGCAGTCGTTTTTCTAGAAAAACTCTATCAAACTTTGAATTGTGTGCCACCACTAGACTAACATCTTGAAGAAATTTCTCAACGTTCTGGTTATCAATTTTCCTGCCTGCAACCATTTCATCGGTGATGCCGTGTACTGCAATTGACTCTGGTGGAATTGGGAAGCCAGGGTCTTCCAATTCATCAAATGAGCCAATAATATTAAAAGCTTCACCTGTCAGAGGATCGTATTCAAAAAGGACCATACCCAGTTCAATAATGACATCCTGATCAGGATTGGTCCCTGTCGTTTCAGTATCAACAACAATTCCCTTTAGTAATGACCGTCCATCGTTCTCAGCAAATGATTTGCGCGGAGAGATGCGCCGAATTATTCTGTATTCTGGATTTTGCTCTAGAAGAGTTACGGCATCAGTGATGTTAATATCAGCGGTCATATTAAATTTCAAAGTGTATTATATTTAAGAAGTACAAATAAAACTCCTAAGTTCAGTCATTTCTTACGGGGGCTCTGCAACAGGCTGATATTTATGACTGACACCTGCAACTATACCGCTATTTTTTATTTTCATTCCTTTCTCACTGAAGAAAATTCGCTGTTAAAAATTTACTATTTTGAACAGTATTCTCTGAATTCAGCTTATAGACTAGGAAAGTTTGAGGTATAATGCGAAGCTTAATTTTAGTAACGACTAAATGCGCCCGTAGCTCAGCTGGATAGAGTACTTGGCTACGAACCAAGGGGTCAGGAGTTCGAATCTCTTCGGGCGCACCATAAAACAGAGAGCTAGCCATGTGCTAGCTCTTTTGTTTAATGCTGATTAATTACGTTATCTACCCAATCATCTACCTCTTGAGTCACCCATACTGAGGCTCTGGGACCATTTTTTCGCTGGCGCGGAAATTTATCGTCTTTGATGAGTCTATAAAGTCTTGATCTGCTCATTTTGGTTGCAATCAAAACTTCATTGATTTTCATTAATTTTGATTTCTCAATCATTTTGTATCCAATCATTTTTAAATGTTAAAAATTCATTAAGAAAAATGACACGCAATAAGACTTAATAAGTTCTAAATTTAATCAAATAACTTTATATTTATTTTGAGGTTTGACTGGACTGTAAATTAATTTTTAATGTTTTTCAATACATTGATTTTAAATAACTTAATAAAGCCAAGCCAAGGGGTAGGGAGTTTGATATTTTTTAAAATTCCTACAGTTTTGTGGTGAAATTGATACATTTAAAAATGCAGCATATCTAATGTAGCCAGATAAATTTCAATTAACTTTAGCAATTTCATTCCAGTTAGTCGTATAACTTGGACTCTTGTTTTCCTGACGCATTGTCCATGGCCGTTTAAATCCTTCACTGGCTAGCTTGATGGATTCTTTGCCCATCTTGCGGTTTATTTTATCCATTGCCGTCATGAGTCCTTCTGACTTAAGTGATGTTTGTGATTTGCTGAATAAGTCTGTTTGTATGCCTTCAGCAGGCACCAATTCAGAAAGCATCACACCGGCTTTAGCATAATTAAAATTAGGCCGGTAGATCTGTTTTAAGCCCCATAGCACGACATTGACCAATTGTCTGGTGTCATCTGTTGGACTAGGCAGTGGAATGGTCATACCGTTGCTGTAGTATGGTTCATCAGGCTTGAATGGGCTGCTGCTGATATACACATAGACTGATCCTGCAAAGGATTGCTGTTTGCGTAGTTTTTCAGCGGCACTGCTCATGTATAAGGTGACTGATTCAGCCAGACTATTGTAATCTCGCACCGGATAGCCAAAGCTTCTAGATCTCAGTATCTGTTTCTTTAGTGGGCTTATCTCCTCCAGTTCAATACAAACAGTACCATTTAGTTCACGGATGGTTTTTTCCATCAAAACACTAAACTGCTGGCGCAGTCTTTCTGGATCGGCCCGCTTCAAATCCAGTACCGTATTGAAGCCTAGCGCCTGTAGCTTGGGCGCAAGCTTACGGCCGACTCCCCAGATCTCGCCCACATCCACTTGGCTGAATAAGCTATCTAATTCCGCGGGTGACATCGTGTTGAAGTTACACACGCTGTTAAATACTGGTCGTTTCTTTGCGCAGTGATTGGCAAGCTTGGATAACGTTTTGGTTGAGCCTATGCCCACACACACAGGCAAGCCAGTCCATTTCAGTATGCGCTTGCGCATCTGTTGGCCATATTTGATTAAATCACGTGATTGAAACCCGGTGAGATCCAGGAAGGACTCGTCAATGGAATACACTTCCTGGTTAGGGCTGAACTGTCTCAGAATGCTCATGACACGGTTACTCATATCTGCATAGAGTGCATAGTTAGATGACATTGCAATAATGCCATGCTGCTTAGCCAAGTCTTTGAACTTAAACCAGGGTGCAGCCATGCCGATACCCAAAGCTTTGACTTCATTGCTACGTGCTACAGCACAGCCATCATTATTGGACAGCACAACGACTGGTTTGCCAGCTAGCTTAGGATTAGACACCCGTTCACAGGAGACGTAAAAGTTGTTTACGTCGATTAAAGCGATACTGCGTTGAGGATATAAAGTGGGCATATAATTATTGTAACAATAATTATATTAAACTGGTTAGATGATTGAAATATTGATTTGTAAGGCGGCTATAAAGCGATAACGCCGCATTTATACGGCGTTATCAATCGGCTTGTGGGGTGCCGACTAATTCAGTCATTGAAGACTGATAGGTAAAACATTTAAAAATAAACAATCAACGTAGTATCGATAAGTACTCCTAAGAAGTTAAACTTTACGAACACGCAGTCATAGACCACAATTTAATTTATACGCTTAATTTTTAGACTATTCAACATAAATTTAATAAAAGCATCACGCACTGTTCATAATGATGCGGCTAGAGTATATGTAGTCACAACCGGTACACCGCCAGAATTTATTTACTTACATGATCGGTGGCCTAGGGATATTCAAAGCAGTAGTGAGCCAGAAAACGTTATTGGTGGCTGATTCCCGCAGCCTGATAAAAAAGCACTAAAAGATTGAAAATAGATTTATACGTATTAAAGAATTTGCAACGTATCGAACTTGCATCAAATAAATAATTTAAGGACTCAATTGTCCTTGTTTTGCTTTTTGGGCGGCCCAGTTCTGCTCAAATATTCTTCGATTTCTTATATAGTCATTACCACATTTAACCACATTAGATTCAGTTGTACAGTCCACAGGACTCTTATAAAAGCGAATCCACGCTTCTTCTTTTAGATCAGCTTCATTTATTTTTGCAACTTTAGCTTCTTCTTGTTGCTGAAGAAGTTGTTTTTGCGCAATCTGTGCCTGCCTTTTAGCATCTTCTCGCGCCATACTTTCCTGCTGCTGTTTCGCCATCACTTCTTGCAGTGCATTGTTGGGTTGATTTTGTGGAAGTGGGTTAATGAAGGGCTGAGAGATAATTGATGGCTGTGCATTTGTTTGTTGTATAGCGGGTGCCTTAAAAATGCTACTGATGACATTGTTAGTATTCGTCAAGAACGCAATCATAAATGCAGCCACAAAGGCGCCTATCACAATGGGCATAGGAAACGATGGTGTTTGCCTTTTGGAGCGATTAAAAAAATATTCCTTTTCATCCTGATCTAGCCACTCAGTGGATTTAACAGTATGATCTTCCGCCCCTTGGTCATATTTGAGGATCGATTGCCTAATGGTTTCTAGTTCCGGCATGGCCTCTGCGTGCCAACGGATTAGCGGTACTTTTGCTGCTGCTAGATTCTTATTTTTCTTATCATCACGTTCGATAGACTTTTTCTTCAAATGGGTTTTGTCATCAAGTTCAATGGCTGTAACAATTGAAAAGTCTTTGGTGCAAATTAGGTAATCAATGCTTTGTTGTGAAATTGAACCAAACCATTGGTTACTTTGTTTCCCTACAATTTTAGTTTTATCAACCTCAAGAAAGCCGGATAGTTGAACTTGTGCTAACACAATATAATCAGGTAAAGCTTCTATTAAGCGATGGTAAAAAGTTGTTTCAGTAGGGGTTAAAGGATTTTTAGATTTATACGGTCTAAGTTCGGATTTTTGCGAGGGAAGTTTATATCCAAATGCGATGGCGATGAAAAAAACGAAGACTATTATTAGTATGAGGGTGACCATTTTTTTTGTTAATTTTTATAAGTGTAAGAAAATAATAGCATAGCCAGTCAATTGTGTTGAGTGTTAAGAGTTTAACCCTTTACGTTTAATTGCATCTTGGATTGCAAAATTAGAATTCCCAATAGTGGTGATTGTGACTTGGTGCTTCGACTCATTATAGTTGGACTACGATTTATCAAGTGCCTATTGACACTAACTTTCGGAAGCGCATAATGGTGTTATCGCCGATTTGTAAACCTGATTGCGGGCGATTAATAAATGCTTGCTAAATTTGGAGACAACCCGATTTTAGCGCAATACTAAATCGGGTTTTTTGTTGTGCCGCCAATTTAATAGCAACTTGCAGGGCGGAATATAAATGCTGCTAAAGCGCATTCAATTCTCCTCCCCCTGAGATTGCCTGCGTCAGGCATTGGAGGATAGGAGATTATTATGACAAAACATAAAATCAAAAAAGTAAGCTACAGCTATCCAACGCAGCATTTACTCGAAGAAATAAAGGCACTTCCAACATTCAATAGCTTTCCGTATTTAAGCACTCGCGTCTTTCCTGCGCTCTACCACATCAACCTCTACCCATCAGGACTGCCGGAATTAAAATTGATCGAACTTGCGCAACAACAGGTGCGTGCCAACAAATTTCCTGCTTGTCTTGTGTTTAGTCCGAACCGTGGTTTGTGGTTCGATAAAGTGGGTGGTGAACTTTGGTTGCCCTCTATTCCAACAGGCGGTGCCATTATTGACGACAAGTTGAAACCTCCGCAGGATTTCTCCCTTGATGAAGATTATCCTGAGCGAAGTCGACTCCTTCACGAGTTTTCATTTAACAGCAGAAAAAGAGGTGGCTTTCTTGTAGGCAACCCTAAAAATTGCTTAAGGGATGCAACACCGGAAGATGCCAAGCTTGGAAGCATTTGTGACAAGGGCATTCCTAATGGTGTTACGGTATGCGATAAATGTGGCGATCTCAAGGGTGAATGTTTTTACCCTGCTTCCAAAGGCTACCCCGACAAGGTATGGAAGCTGACCTGCCGATGTGACAACGATAATCTATGTGCGGCTTGCGGTAAATCACTTCACGACCATAAGATAGATGCTTGTTATTACGACAAAGACGCAGGTAAGGTTTTTCATATTGCAGGTTATAGTGCTTTGAGTCATGTTTGCGGGATAACATAAATATTCCGAGCAAGCGGGATGATTATTACCATTGATGGTGACATGGTATTTCATCCCGCCTTCCCAAGGAGTTATTCGTGTTAGAGCGATTGAGAACTATTTTTATGCAAACTTAATCAGAGCGGCCATGATATTTCTCGCCACCATACTTCTTATAGGCTTCTATCCAGTCAGCAGCAATATCATGCTGCGCGGTTGCCAGAGGCAAATCTCCACGACAAACCAGCTTTAACAGCCTTAATTCTAGTTCATCTTTCTTATCTGCGCCCCATTCACTATTCCTTGGTTGTGGAAATTCGTTATCCGGGTCCGTTGGATCGCCACCTAAAGAAATTGGCACGATGTGATCCTGCTCATAATCTCTGGGATCTGTGTCCGCATAACCGTATTCACGGATCTGTCTTTTCTTTAGCCAATTGGTGTATTGATAGGTTGGCCGAACCGTTTTACTGTAACCCTTAACACAGATGGTTTCATGAATATTGGCTTGCGTAACCGCAAGATTTACTGCGCCTGGGCTAATGGTGGGATCTGGCAGGTCGCCTGCAATGCTTTTTATTGAGATGGCAATCAAAGCAAGGCTTAGTGATATTTGATTTCTTGTCATGCTTTATATCCTATTTTCATTCTCTATTGATGCTCTGGCGATCATCATTTCATACATAAAATATGCGGTTATTTAAAGCGCCTAAATGAGCCTGTAACTACACCCCATATCTCAAAATTCATTTCCTCAGTAATCTCGATAGGTGAGAATGCGCCTGTGGAGTTTGCTGGCAGTAATCTTGGTCTCCCATCTTTACTGCGGGCTAACGTTTTAATGGTGAACTCACCATCCAATACAGCCAATACAATATCGCCTATGGAAGCTAATTTAGAGCGGTCAACTACAGCCTTATCACCTGGCAGCAAGCCTACATCAATCATGGAATAGCCTTGAATCGTCACAAAGAACGTAGCATCTTTCTGATCGATTAAAAATTCACTTGGATCCAGACGTTTCTCGACATGTTCTTCGGCAGGGGAGGGGAAACCTGCGGAGACTTTGGACGAATACAGAGGCAGCTTGATAGACAGTATATGTAATGCTGGCAGTTCAAACTCGTTAACGGCGTCCAGATCTGCCGTTAGTCTTTTACGTTGATAGGCAGCCAGAAAATCTTTAATGACAGGTTCCTGACTGGCAGGAATACGCACCACAGAAGTTGGTTCACGAAATTTGCCTGTACCAACTTTGCGGCCCCCGCCTGGCTGGTTTTTACGTGGAGCTATTTTACTGATTTTAGACATGGAATTATTGTAACAACAATTATTGGTTTTGTTGTCATTACATGAAATTAAATATCAGTGCTGGTAAACTAATTATTATGTGTGGTGGCATTAAATATACAGATCAACAGAAAAAAACTTGGACAGTTTATTTCCCTAGTCCAAAGGCTGCTTTGCCTGTCATTAAGAAAACTGGTGAGATTGAATGGGTAACTTGGGGCAAACGTAAAGAAGAGGACGTTCCATACTTTCCTAACGGTGGCTGGGCTAGATTAGATTCTATTAAAGCAGGTAAATGGCAGCGCTATCACCCTGTACCAGTTCTACTACCTGTTAATTCTTTCATGGAAAAAGATCATGAGAAGGTATCGCACTGGTTCGAAATGAAACCTGATGAGGTTATTCAGGGATTACTTACTGTTCACGACGATGTAGCAAGAGTTTATATAGTAACTACAGATATCCGCTATGTGAAATTCTTTTATCCGAAAAAAATGTTTGTAAAGTATATGAGTTAGATAAAAATATAAAGGAAGTGCTTGCTGCGGTTACTATTGCCGAATTTCATTATAGTGACTTTATTGAAAGTTTGAATGAGCAAGGATATAGATTGTGGTCGTGTAATTTTCTCGAAAAAATGGAACTAGGAGCAGCACAAAGAAAAATAAATAAATAATCGCACCGCATAAACGCTAGCCTTTAGATATTTGGCTCACCAACTCAGACAAAAATGAGAACTGGAATTGGATTTTTATCATCGACAACTAACGGCCATTAGCCGTCATCCATTTTCGTTGTTAATTCCCTATAAACTAAGTTCTTCAGTTACAATTAAATCAATCAATGCTCTGCCACTATATTAATTATTAGCTATCACAATCATGACACCACCACCAAACATTGATCTATTCAATCGCTTTGCGCTTGCGGTCTTTAGGAAGCTCTACCTCAGTTTTCCTGTCGCCATAGAGTTGGACGTGGACGACTTAATTATGTCAGCTATGCCGACCAATATCTCCTATGAGAAAAGCTTTAACGCGTTGAGCGTCGGCGGAGAAGCTTTAAACTTTTTGGCATCTGAAGGCTTTCTCATCCATCAAGGCGCTTTGTCCGATGGAAGCCAGTTTCTACAAGTTCGGCTGACCATGAAAGGCCTTGCTGTGCTTGGAAGTATGCCCGCCGCACTGGAACGTAAAGAGTCGCTAATCACCAAGATTCTTGCCATCTCCGGCAAGGGGTTAAAGGATGCTGCGTCTGAGCAAGTGCAAGACCTAGCAAGTCAAGTGTTCACGTTTGCTTTGGCAACACTCCTGCCGTAGCAGCCATGATTGTGCGACCATGATCTCTAAAGCGTAGTTCTAGTAGTAGATCAAAAATGCTCACATCCGCTTTGACGAAGAGGATCTCCTTGGGGTCGCTTAGTGCCATGTGATGAACAGTCAAAGTTCGGCCATTACTAGCGATGCCTCCTCGACCTGGGCTCGAACCAGGGACACACGGATTAACAGTCCCATCACTCGCCAGCAGTCGCAGATGCCTGTCAGACTTGTCACGTTAGATATTTTTAGAATGGCAACAACCGGTCATAAATTGGACAGTAAGTATTCTGTCCAAGCGGTTACTCAGGGTTGGGCACCGCACAGACAGTGGTGATTTATTCATGGTTCAATGCAACTTTGGCATACGATGTTGGTCTTTCAAAATGGGAGAAAGAGTAACCCGTCATTCACCCATGGGTCAATGGTTTGCGTGATGAGCATATTGCTTCCGGACATTTGAGATTAGCCGTAATTGCCTCGGCTTCTCGAACTTAATATATAAATCACAGGCAATTTACCATTTTATGGAGAATCTCATGAAGATAATCGTTAAAGTACTAGCATCCGCATTTCTCATTAGCAGCGCTTATGCTTT
>Ga0265328_10000097_pt1 | contig 42833 bp, 31 predicted proteins | sample 41624metaG_FD_202086 | JGI IMG/M metagenome (GOLD analysis project Ga0265328, IMG submission 202086) | Rhizosphere microbial communities from Carex aquatilis grown in University of Washington, Seatle, WA, United States - 4-16-24 metaG | ecosystem: Host-associated > Plants > Roots > Rhizosphere...
TCCGCGCTCGTCGAGCGAGCACGGGGGCGGTGCGTGCTCTATGCGCAAACGAACCGAGCATCTGTCGCTCAGCCTCGGTCAACGTCAACACCGCTTTCGGCCGACCTGTCCGCATGGGCTCTCTCCTCGTAGAAGAGAACGGGCGGCCTGGCGATTTCTTCCGCTTTCTTCAGGGACAGGAGACTAGCGGCGCGGCTGCGACAGCTGGCGCAGGTCGGCGCGGAACACCTTCTCGCAGTAGAAGCGGAGCTCGGCGATGCTCGCTTGCACGTCGGGCAGAGCGCGGTGGATCGAGATCTCCTTGTCGTAGATGACGTCGCGCGCCCACGCTTGCACCAGCACCTTGATCGTCGAGACGTCGACCTGGCGGTAGTGCAGGTACGCTTCCAGCCGCGGCATGTGACGCGCGAGGAAGCGCCAGTCGTGGTGCACGCCGTTGCCGCACAGGAACGCCTCGCCGGGCAGGCAATGCTCGACGACCAGCGCCATCGCGGCGCGTTCGGCTTCGCGCAGCGTGGTGGTTGACGCGAGGACTTCCTGGATGAGCCGGTTCTTGCTGTGCATGTGCTGCACGACCTTGCTCATGCGCTCGAGCACGTTCTCCGGCTGGTGAATCACGCGCGTGACCTCGCCCAGCACGCGCAGATCCGGGCCCGTCACGGCGACCGCGATCTCCAGGATCTTGTCGACCTCGGGGTTGAGTCCGGTCATCTCGAGATCGATCCAGACGAAGCGAACCTCTTCACCGTCTTCGGTCTGGCCCGGCGCGCCGCCGGTGGATGGATGTGAGCTCATGGCTGAAGTGAGGGAAGGGTACCAATCCTGCCCGCCGCGCGGGTGGTGTTTTCTACAGCCTTCGTATCGGGACCAGAATGAGGGTTGACGGCAGGCCGCGCGGCTGTGCTAACGATCGGTCGATGCTCATGTGCCGCTTCGCATCGCTGTTTGCCGCCTGGTCGGTCGCCGCGGCAGCGCTCGCCGCCTCGATGTCGGGGTGCGCCGGCGTGCGCGGCGGCGACGGTCCGGGCGGTGGCAACAGCGGCAGCGGTGGTCGCGGCGTCGATCCGGGGGGGACGGGGACCTGCGGTCAGGAAGTGTTGGCCGTCATCCGCGACTTTCGCGGCTTCACCGTCGATCCGAGCATGCCCAAGCATCCCGACTTCGAATACAACGTCGGCTCGCTGACCGGCATCGTGAAGCCGCAGCTGGGCACCGACCAGAAGCCGGTCTACGCGCCGGACGGGCCGACTTATGTCACCAACGGCGCCGACTACTTCAACCAGTGGTACCGCGACGTCGACGGCGTCAACATCCGCTTCGACATGGTCAGCATCCCGCTGACCGCCGATCCCAGCCGAGCGGGCGTCTATCTTTACGACAGCGACGCTTATTTCCCGATCGACGACCAGGGGTGGGGCAACCAGTACCAGTCGCACAACTATGACTTCACCACCGAGATCCACTTCAACTTCCCGTACCACGGTGGCGAGGTCTTCACCTTCCGCGGCGACGACGACGTCTGGGTGTTCGTGAACGGCAACCTGGCGATCGACCTCGGCGGCGTGCACGAGGCGGAGACCGGCTCGGTCAATCTGGATCAGATGGCGGCCGCCCTCGGCATCGCCGCCGGCAAGACGTACCGCATGGACATCTTCCAGGCCGAGCGCCACGTCGTCGGCTCGACGTTCCACATCGAGACCACGCTCGCCTGCGTCGACAACGTCATCGTGCCCTGACGCGTGGAGCGGAAGCAGCGGCTTCCGGCGAGTGACGCCGGAAGCCGCCTGTCCTGCAACTCGTCGGCTACTACTTCTTCGGGAACCAGATCACGACCGACGAATTGGCGGGCACGGCGACCGGTACCGACGTGCCGTCGGGCGTCGAGAAGATGTCCGAGCCCATCACCGGTCCGTCCTGGTCACCGGCGATCGGTTGGTAACCGAAGCGAACGCCCGAGCACGCCAGCGTCGTCGATCCGCCGGTGATGTTGACGGTGACGTTGGCGGCGTTCGCCGGATCGATGTTGGTGATCATGACGGCGACGCTGCCGTCGGCGGTGTGCACCGCCGCGTGCGCCTTGATCGTCGCCTGCACGGTCGTCGGAGTGACGGCCGCGGCCACCATCTTGTCGCCGCCGCTGGCCAGGAAGTGGGCCATCTGCTGGCCGTGGTAGCCCCAGCGTGGCGTGTCGTTCTCGGTCGTGAAGAGATCGGTCGCGCTCAGGCCCGCCAGGTACGAGTTGTTGTGCAGCTCGAGCCAGTGCACCGCCAGCGCGCCTTGCTCCATGAAGTTCGCGTACGCCTCGGCGGCGAAGAGCCCGACCAGCTGCGATCCCACCGGTGCCGCGGTCGCCGTCGAGGCCGGAATCACGATGTTGCCGGTGTTTGTATTCGGACCCCATTCGGTGACCGCAATCGGCATGTTGGCCGGGCATCCGTAAGCCGGAGTGGCAAGGATCGACGGCAAGCCCGGGCCGTTGACGGGAACTGTCGTGCTCGAAAACATCGCCGGAATATCGCTGCCGGCAACGGCTGGAAGGGCGGCGAGCGTCTTGCCCCCGTACCAGTGCACGACCGCGAAGTCCATGCTCGAGCAGTTGCCCGTCAGGACATTCTGGTTCCAGTTGGGATATTGCGTGGGCTGGGGCCAGTTGACGATGCCACCGATCTTCACCGACGGATCGACCGCCTTCATCGCCGCCGAGAATGCCTTGACCGCGGCGCCGTAAACCAACGGTCCCAGCATCACGTTGCCGGTGCGCCCCGTGCAGGTGCTCGCGCTGAGGTCTGAGTAGGGAAGGTGCATGTCCGTCTCCCAGCCGCAGCCACCGTAGTAGTAACCGTTGCCGTAGAGCTCGTTGCCAATCTCCCAGTACTTGATCCCGACCGGCGTCGGGTGGTTGATGCGCAGGAAGTTCTGCCCGTCGTCGACGTCGAGCGGCTTCGCCGAGCGCAGGCTCGCCCAGTAGCCGATCGTCTTCCAATCAACGCCGTCGTCGTCGGTGCCGATCGCCTGCGTGCTGCTGGCGCTGCCGTTGGCATAGGCGACCCAGGCGGCCGCCTCCTGGGGACGGCCCGGTCCCGTGCCCGCCGAGTTCATGCCGTAGTTGACGGTGATCACCGCGCTGGCGCCGACGCGATCCATGAAGCCGATGAAGCTGCCGAAGTCGGTGTTGGACGCGATGTAAACCACGTTGCTGCCGCCGCCCGACGCTGGTGTCTGCGTGCCGGTGTTCAGCTCCCAGTGGTAGAGGTCGGAGTAGGAGCCGCCGGGATAGCGCAGCGACTTCACGCCCGCGTCTTGCAGCATCCACACCGTGCTGTCGAGCTGCATGTTGTTGTCGTAGACCGACGTGTGAATGCCCATCAGGTCGGTCGATACGGTCTTGCCGACGGTGCCCAGGTTGGCGGTGACCGTCACCGCCGTGCCGGTGGTGATGTTGATCGGCGATTGACAGGCGGCGAGCATGCCGCCGACGCCAATGTGCCCACCGGCGCCCATTCCACCGGTGCCGTGCCCTCCGAGGCCGGTCACATGTCCTCCGCCACCACCGCTGCCCCCGCCGGTGTCACCCGCGGTGCCGGTGTCGCCCGCGGTTCCATTGCCGCCGCCGCTGCCGGGCGTACCGTTTGATTTGCTGCTGCCGCAGGCGCCCGCCAATGCAGCCAGTGAAAGCGCGGCCAACCAACGGCCGGGATGACGTTGCACGCAGCGTCGCACGTTTGCAAAGACCGCAGAAAGTTCAGTCACGCTCGACCTCTTTGTTGACGGTTGTCGGTTTGGGCAGACGCAACTGCCCAACGCGCCCAATGCAGGGGGCGACCACGGCAAAGTACACGATCAATCAATCAGTAGCAGCAGGCACAGAAATCGGTTCAGCGAAATTGAATCGCATCCAATCGTCTCCTACGAAACGGCCCGCGGAATTCGGTCAATCTTCAGAGAAATTCGGTCAAAATGCAAAAGGCCCGCCGCGACGAGTCGCGACGGGCCCTGAGCGTCAAGAGCGTCGACTAGAACGGAACGAACTTGACGTCGTCGATGACGAAGTCGACGTGATACCCCGAGCTCGACGAGCCGTCGCTCGGCGCGTCGACGCCGCCGTCGGCGCCGCCATCCGTCGACGTGGTGCCGCCATCGGTCGAAGCCGCCGGATCGTGGAAGAACCAGAGGATGCCGGTCAGCTGGTGGGGGTCGATCGAGGCCTGCGGGCTGCCACCGACGAGATCGGCCCACATGAGCGTGACGGTCTTGACCGTCGTGCCATCGCTGGGCACGGTGACCGTGGTGCGGGGGCCCCGGCACGCATCGTCGGCGGCCGCGTCGGCGGGCGCGACGCAGGTGCCGCAGTTGGCGTTCAAGCTCTCTACATCGTCCTCGGCGCGCCCCATCGTGAATCCGATGGCGTTGTCCGGGCCGACGTTGCCCTTGATGGTGAAAGAAATGCCCGCCCACTGCGAGGCGTCCAGCGTGCAACCGGTACTCGCCGCAGCTGCGCAATTCCAATAAATGCCGAAGAAGTCGGTGTGGCCAGCCACGGTCCCGCTGATGTGCCAGTTGCTGGCGGTGAAGTCCTCGGGATCCAGGCTGGCCGCCTTGACGTACGTGCCACCCGTGATCGGGGCCGGGGGAACACCGAAGGTGGAGTTGTTCTGCATCGAGAAGTCGGAGATCAGCGCGTCCGTGGGCGCGACGCCGGTGCAAATCGAGCCGTGGGTGTCGGGCACGTCGCTCGGACCCTTGTCAATCTTGACGTCCGGCTGAACGTCGGGCTTGGGGCCCGTGTCCTTCGGCACGTCGGTATTTCCGGTATCCGCGTGCACGTCCGGTGACGTGCCGGTATCAACACTGCTATCGTTGTTGTTGTTGCTCTTGCTCGAGCAACCACCAATGACGAGCGCCAGAAATCCCAAAGATCCACACCCAATGACCGACAAAGCTCGCTGAAATCGCATACCGTAATTCTCCTTCGGCGTTGGAATTGTCGGGACCATACGTCCATGCCCCGACAGTTGTCCAGAACAACCGCACGTGAACGCGATGACGATGCTCCAAAACTCCGCTAGTGTCGTTTCATGAAGCGCGTTGAGCTGCTGTTGATCGTCGCGCTTGCACCCGCGGCGGGCGTCGTGTGCTCGTCGAAGCCGAATGTCGCCACGGGCGCCGGCGGAAGCTCAGGCGTGGGTGGCGGCCTGGTTTGCGCCGCCGGCGGTTCGAGCGGGGCCGCCGGCGCGCCCGTCTGCGCCAGCAACCCCTCCGATTACGCATTCGCGTTTCAGGACCCCTGCCGGCCGCTCGAGGACCGCATCGCGGATCTGCTCGCTCAGTTGACGACCGACGAGAAGCAGTCGTTGCTGGGCGAGGACCAGCCAGCGATTCCGCGGCTCGGGCTGCCGGGCTTCACGACGTTCACCGAGGGGATTCACGGCATCGGCTGGTCGGACAACGGGCTCGGCAGCGTCTCCAACCTCGTTGGCACGCAATTCCCACAGGCGTTCGGCCTGGCGGAGGCCTGGGATCCCGGAGCGATGAAGACCGTCGGCGCGACCACCGGGTACGAGGCGCGCGTTCACAACGCGCAGGGCATCTCCGCCACTGGCCGCGGGCCCGGCATCGTCGTGCGGGCGCCGCTCATCGATCTCGAGCGCGATCCGCGCTGGGGGCGCACCGAGGAGTCGTACGGCGAGGATCCCTATCTCACCGGCGAGCTGGCCAAGGGCTACCTGTCGGGGCTTCACGGCGACGATCCGAAGTACCTGCTCGCGGCCTCGACGCTCAAGCATTGGCTCGCCAACAACAACGAGGCGAACCGCGAGACCAGCTCGTCGAACGTCGATGACCGCAACCTGCGCGAGTACTACGCCGCGCCTTTCGAGGCGGCGATCAAGGTCGGACACGCGCAGGGGATCATGACGGCGTACAACCAGCTCGATGGAACGCCGGCCGGCGTGTCGCCGCTGTTGCAGACGCTGCTCGTCGGCGAATGGGGCTTCGACGGGCTCATCACCACCGACGCGACGCTGCCGGGCATCCTGGTCACCAACCAGCACTACTACGACACGCTCGCCGATTCGGTCGCCGGGCTGATCCTGGGCGGGACCGGGACGCTGGTGCAGCAAGGGCTCACGCCGACGATCCAGATGGCCGAGGACGCCGGGCTGTTCGGCGACACCGATCTCGACAACGCGCTCCGCCCGGTGCTGCGCGTGCGCTTTCGCCTGGGCGATCTCGATCCGCCGTCGTACGTCCCCTACAAAATGATCGCGAGCACGGAGACGCCGTGGAACGACGACGCCTCCAAGGCGAAGGCGCTCGATATCACGCACAAGACGATCGTGCTGCTCAAGAACGACGCGCATGCGCTGCCGCTCGACCCGGCGGCGATCGGCACCATCGCGGTGATCGGCCCGCGCGCTGATTCCGTGGTCCGCGACTGGTACGGCGGCCAGGCGCCCTACACGGTGACGCCGCGGCAGGGGATCGCCGCGATGCTGCCGGCCGCCAACATCCTCTACGCCGCCGACGACACCGGTGGCGCCGCCAGCGCTGCCGCCGCAGCGGCGGACGTCGCGGTGGTGTTCGTCGGCAACCACCCGACCTGCGGCGCGAACGCGCCCTGGGGCACCTGCCCGACGCCGTACGACGGCCGCGAAGCGGTCGACCGCACCTTCATCGAGCTCGAGCCGACGCAGGAGACGCTGGTGGAGAACGTCGCCGCAGCCAATCCCCGCACGATCGTCGTGCTGGTGTCGAGCTATCCGATCGCGATCGGCTGGATCAACGACCACGTTCCGGCCGTCATTCACGTCACCAACTCCAGTCAGGAGCTGGGAACGGCGATCGCCGACGTGCTCTTCGGCGCGTACGACCCCGGCGGGCGCACCACCACCACCTGGTATCAGTCCGAGACGGATATTCCGACGGCCATCACCGACTACGACATCCGCGAGGGGACGACGTACTGGTACTTCACCGGCACGCCGCTCTATCCGTTTGGCCACGGGCTCAGCTATTCGACGTTCACCTACGCCGGCGCGACGGCCAGCGCCGACAGTCTGATCGCCACGTCGACACCCACCTGCGGCGCGGTCACGATCGGCGTCGACGTGACGAACACCGGCGCGGTTGCGGGCGACGAGGTCGCGCAGCTCTACGTCTCGTACCCAGGGTCGACGCTCGGCCACCCGATCAAGCAGCTGCGCGGTTTCCAGCGCGTGAGCCTGGCGGCGGGCGAGACGCAGCACGTGACGTTCTCGCTGAGCGCGGTCGATCTCCGCTACTGGGACACCGACAACGCGCGCTACGCCGTGGAGACCGGGACGGTCGACGTCCAGATCGGCGCGTCGTCCGCGGACATCCGCGCGCACGTCAGCCTGGCCGTCCATCCCTAGTCCTTGCCCTAGTCCTTGCCCTAGTCCTTGCCCTAGTCCTTGCCCTAGTCCTTGCCCTGATCCTTGCCTTGATGCCGGCTGTGACGGCGTGAGTCGGCGCGCGGAGGACCGGCGCGGGCGTTTCGTTTTCGTAACCTCCCTCGCCAACGCGGCGCGCCTGGCACGCGTTCGTCACGGATTAGACGCAGGATTTCGCGGCCTGCGATTCTCGCGGGCACATCCCGGGCTCTTCCGGGTATCCTCCTACGATGCCGAGAGCGGTGCGATATCGCATCTTGCGCAAGATTGCCCACGGCGGCATGGCCGAGATCTTCCTGGCGCTTCAAAGCGGCGCAGAGGGGTTTCAACGGCCAGTCGTCCTCAAGCGGATCCTGCCGGCCTTCGCCGCCGATCCGCACTTCGTGCGCATGCTGGTCGACGAGGCGCACATTGCCTCGAGCCTGAACCACAGCAACCTGGTGCACGTGCTGGATCTCGGCAAGTCGGGCGGCCAGTTCTTCCTGGTGCTGGAGTTCGTTGACGGCTGGAGCCTGGAGCAGGTGCGACGGCGCGCCCTGAAGGCGCGCCTCAAGTTCCCGCTGCCGCTGGCGCTCTACATCGTGTCCTCGCTGTGCCGCGCGCTCGGCTACGTCCACCAGCGCGAACGCGACGGTCAGCCGCTGGGCATCGTGCACCGCGACGTCAGCCCCCAGAACGTGCTGCTCGGGCGCGAAGGCGAGGTGAAGCTGGCCGACTTCGGCATCGCCAAGGCGGTCGGACGGCGCGAGAAATCGGCGACGGGGATCATCAAGGGCAAGTTCGCGTACATGTCGCCCGAGCAGTCGATCGGCGGGTCGCTCGACGCCCGCTCGGATCTGTTCTCCGTCGGCACGCTGCTCTACATCCTGACCACGGGACGCAAGCCGTTCGACGCGCCGACCGACGTAGAGGTCCTGATGCAGGTGCGGCGCGCGCGCTACGAAAAGCCGACGAACCTCAACAAGGACTTCAACCCCGAAGTCGAGCGATTCATCGCGCGCGCGCTGCGCGTCGATCGCGCGCGGCGCTGGCAGACCGCGGAGCAGATGGCGGATCGGCTCGACGCGATGCTGGTCAAGCTCGGACAGGTGAGCGGGCCGGCGGCGCTCAAGCGCTGGCTCGACGCGCTGAGCGCGCGCGATGGCGAGAGGCCGCCGGGCGACATCGTGACGCCCGACACCGACGTCTCCGCCGGCACGATCGAGCTCGAGACCGGCGATCTCGAGCTGAACGATAGTGCGTCCGGAGAGGTCGCTGCGCAGTCGCGCCGCGCGGCAGCCGGCGGCGCGGCGTCGTTGTCGCCAGCGCCTTCGTTGTCGCCAGCAGCGTCGTTGTCGCCGGCGCCTTCGTTGTCGCGGACGTCATCGACGCGTCCTTCCCTGTCGTCGGCGCCGTCATCGCTGCCGTTCTCATCGCCATCGCCATCGCCATCGCGGTTGTCGCCGCCTTCGTCGTCACTGCCACCGCCGCCGGCGCCCTCGTTGCCGGCGTCGTCCTCGTCGTCGTCATTGTCGTCGTTGACGGCACCGGCATCACCGACCTACCTGTCGCTCGCGGGCGGAGCGGGGGCGCGCGCCGCCGCCGCTGCCGGTAGCTCGGCCAGCGCTATCGTGACCATTCCCGACGGCACCTACTCGAAGATGGCGGCGGCGGCCGCCGCCGCCGGGGCCAAGACCGAGCACGATCTGCCGACGCGGCCGGTGCCCCTGTTCGCGTTGCTGGGCGAGCCCATGGGGTCGACGCCCGAGCCGTACGCACACTTCGAGGCGGAGCCTTTCGATCCGGCTGACGACTCGCCGGTCGCCGAGTCGAGGCCGTTCCCGCCCACGCCGGCGCCGGCGCCGGCGCCGGCGCCGGTTGCGCAGAAGACCGGTGCGAAGGCCGAAGCCAAGCTCGAGACGAAGCTCGGTGCGAAGGTCGAGACGAAGCTCGGTGCGAAGGTCGATGCAAAGGTCGATGGGAAGGTCGATACCGAGATCCGTACCGAGATCGATGCTGCGCCCCTGCCTTTCGCGAATAAGGCCGCTGGGGGCCAGCCGGTCCGCGCCGAAGCCGTCGTCGTCCCGCAGCCTCGCGCCGTCCTCCGCAGGCGACGCCCGCCCGTCGTCGACGACGACGACGCGGATCTACCGAACTATCCGCCTGTGAGCCCGCTTCGCCGCACCCTGTCGCGGATTGCGACCCGGGTCGCGGTGCTCGCGGTGCTCGGAGGCGGCCTCTACGTGGCGCGACCGTTCATCGTGCCTCGACTTCCCACCTGGCCGTGGGTGGTCGCGCGCGTGGTCCATCCCATCGACAAGTGGCTGCGTCACTTACCGATGCGATTCGCTCCCGGGCAGAGCCCGCCCTCGGCGTCGGCTCCGAGCGTACCCTGATCAGAAGTGACGGCCGTCGCGCGCTGCCGCCAGCGCCTCCGCGAGCGCCGGCATCACCTCGCCGGCCCGCGCATGCACGCGCAGCGCAGCCTCGGCGTCGGCGCGCGTCGGCCCCAGGTTCACGATCGCGACCGGCACGCCGCGCTCGGTCGCGCGCCGCACGAAGCGATAGCCCGACCACACCGCCAGCGACGAGCCGACCACCAGCAGCGCCTGCGCCTGATCGAAGAGCGCCCAGGCCGCCGCGAGCGTCGGCTCGGCGACGTTGCCGCCGAAGAACACGACGTCGGGCTTGAGCACGCCGCCGCAGACGTCGCAGTCGACGACGCGCAGATCTGCGATCTGCTCCTCGGGTAGCTCCGCGTCTCCGTCAGGGCGTATCTCGCCCGACACGCGCTCGAGCCAGCCCGGGTTCTCGTCGAGCAGGCGCGCGTGCACGCCCGCGCGGGCTTCGATCGTGCCGCAAGTGAGACAGCGCACGTCCTCGAGCGCGCCGTGCAGCTCGACCACGCGCACGCTGCCCGCAGCGGTGTGCAGACGATCGACATTCTGAGTGATCACGCCCGCGAGCGTCCCCGCCCTCTCCATCGCCGCCAGCGCGTTGTGCGCGGCGTTGGGACGCGCGCCGCGGAAGCGCGCCCACCCGACCGTGGCGCGCGCCCAGTAGCGGCGGCGCACGTCGGCGCGGCGCAGGAACGCGTCGTGCTGGATCGGTGTCCGCGTCGGACTGCGACCCTGGCCACGGTAGTCGGGGATCCCCGACTCGGTGCTGCAGCCCGCGCCGGTCAGCGCCACCAGGCGGCGCCCCGAGAGGCGCTCGACCAGCGCGACCAGCGCGGAGCCGTCGCCCGTGTCACCTGCCGGCGGGAGTGAAGGGGAGGGTGGGATCGCGGCGCTGCTCACGCCGAGAGTCTAACACGCGATCGCGGTGACGCTCGCTGATCGCCAACCGCGAATCGCCAACCGCCAACGCCGTTGCCGGACCAACCGGCGATCGGCGCGTGAATTGCGGGCCGCCGTTGTTCGCGGATTGGCCCTTTGTTTGCGTCAACTGAGGCTGGTTCAGCCAACGAGGAGACGGCAAATGAAGCGGGCGCTTGATTTCATTCGTTCATGCACCTCGGGTCAGCGGCGGATTGTGGCGTTGTTGACAACGTTTCCGGTGTTGTGGGCGTGCAATTCACGCACACTCATGGCGCCCGAGAGCGATCCGGTCCAGGTGGGAAATCAGACATTCCAGCAGACGGTCAACCGTGAGATCGACATCTTGTTCATGGTCGACGACTCATCGTCGATGGTCCCGCTTCAGGCCAAGCTGCTGACCAACTTTCCCGTGTTCATGAACGTCCTCAAGGCGCTGCCGATGGGCTTGCCGGACGTTCATGTCGCGGTCGTGTCGTCGGACACCGGCCCCGGTGCATACGACCTGCCTCAGTATCACTGCTCGTTCGGAGGGGATCGCGGGCAGTTCCAGTCTCAGCCTCGAGGAACCTGCACCGCGTCGCCGCTCAACCCCGGCCAAACTTTTTTGCAGGCGTCGGACAATCAAACCGTCAAGAACTATACCGGCGATATCTCCGACGCGTTCACCTGCATTGCAGCGCTGGGTGATCAAGGTTGCGGCTTCGAGGGCCAATTGAAGTCGGTTCGTTGGGCCCTGGATCCAAACAACACTCCCGATACCAACGTCGGATTCCTGCGGCCCGAAGCCTATCTGGCAGTCATCCTGATCACGAACGAAGACGATTGCTCGGTGCCGGATGACAGCACGCTCATCGATCCGACGCAGACCTTGATGTCCGATCCTCTGGGTCCGCTCTGGTCGTTCCGCTGCAACGAGTTCGGCCACCTGTGCAACATCAACGGGACGCTGCAGCCGCCGCCGCGCGGAGTGGCGATGGACCTGCAGGGCTGTGAGTCGAACGACACGTCGACCGGCCGTTTGACCCACGTCGCCGACGAGATCGCCTTCCTGCGCGGCCTCAAGCCCGACCCCAGCCAGATCATGGTGGCCGCGATCACCGGACCGGCGACCCCCTACAGCATCGAGCTCATCCCCAACCCGTCGACCAACGAGAACATCGCCAACATCGTGCACTCCTGCGTCGAGAACAGCGGCGAGTACGCCGATCCGTCGGTGCGCATCCTGCAATGGGTGCAGGGCTTCGGCAGCAACGGCCTGTTCCTGACCATCTGCGCCGACAGCTTCGCGCCCGCGCTGATGACCATCGCCACCAAGCTGAGCACGCTGCTGGGCCCGCAATGCATCAACGGTGTGCTGCGCGACGGCGATCCGACGACACCGGCGGTCGACCCGATCTGCACCGTGACCGACTCCTACGTCAACCAGGGCACGACGATCACCAGCGCCGTCGAGTCCTGTGCCTCCAACGGCAACACGCCGCCCTGCTGGGCGCTCGCCGACGACGCCATGAATTGTCCCAACGGGCACGTGCTGCAGGTCAACCGCGGCTCCCAGACGCCGCCGAGCGGCCTCAGCAGCCAGGTCTCGTGCGAGCTCTGCCCCGCCGGGGTCACGGAGACCGGTTGTCCGTGATCCACGAGATGAGCCGCTCCGGCGCCCACGTGTTGGCGATGCGATCCGGGTCGACCCAGGCGCGCTCGGCATTGAGCGTCGCGTAGCGGACGCGCTCGAGCTCCTCGGCGCGGTGCGCGTCGCTGGTGAGCAGGAACGTGACGTCGCGCCCGCGTGTGCGGCGCAGCGCCTCGACCGAAAGATCCAGCCGCGGCAGCGCCCCGTTCACCTCCAGCGCGGTGCCGGTCTCCTCGGCGGCGGCGGCGATCGCGTCGATGTCGAGCATGATCGGCGGCCGCCCGCCGATCATGCGCGCCGACAGGTGGCCGATCATGCTCACCGATGGGTCGCGCATGGCGGCGATCACGCGCCGGGTCTGCGCCGCGCGGTCGAGCTCGAAGTGGTCGTGCACCGATGCGACGCACCAGTCGAACGCGCGCCGGAACTCGAGGTCGTAGTCGAGCTCGCCCTCGGCGCCGATGTTCAGCTCGACCCCGTGCAGGAGGCGCAGCGAATCACCGAGCTCGGACTGCAGCGCGCGAAAACGCGCGCGCTGCTCGAGCAGCGCATCGCGCCCCACGCCGGACAGCGTCCCCTCGGCGTGATCGGTGATCGCCAGCACCCGGTAGCCGCGCGCGCGCGCCGCGGCCACCACCTCCTCCAGGGTCGAGCGCCCGTCGCCCGACACAGTCGTGTGCACGTGGAAGTCGCCGATGACGCGCGGGATCGGACGCGGCAGCGCGCCGTTCTCGGCGGCCTCGATCTCGCCGCAGTCCTCGCGCAGCACCGGCGGGATGAACGGCAGGCCGAGCGCACCGTAGATCTGCTCCTCGGTCTCGCTGGCGACGACGCGTCCTCCCTCGACCTCCGAGAGCGCGTACTCGTTCAGCGTCCAGCCGCGCGACAGCGCCCGCATGCGCAGCTTGATGTTGTGGCCTTTGGAGCCCGTGAAATACAGCAGCGCCGCGCCAATCTGGTGCGCCGCCACCACGCGCAGGTCGACCTGCGTCCCGCGGCGCGTGACCACGCTGGTCTTGGCGGCCCCCCGCCCGATCACGCGGTCGACCAGGCTCATCGCGCACAGCGCCTCCATCACCGGTTCGGGGTCGGCGGCGGCGACCAGCACGTCGACGTCGCCGATGGTCTCGGAGAAACGCCGCAGCGATCCGCACGTGGACGCGTAGCTCACGCCGGGCAGCGCGGCCAGGTGGGCGACGATCCGCTCGGCCAGCGGCAGCGCCACCGAGATCGGCGTGCGTCCCACCGCGCCCTGCTCCTCGAGGCGGGCCAGCGACTGCGCCAGCTTCTCCTCGGACTTTTGCCCGAAGCCCTTCAACGCCCGCAGCTTGTGCTCGGCCAGCACGCGGCGCAGGTCGTCGATCGACTGCACGCCCAGCTCGGCCCGCAGCCGCTGCAACGCCTTCGGACCCAGACCCTGGATGCGCAACAACGCAACCACCGCCGGGGGGTGCTTCTGGCGCAGCGTCTCGAGCTTCATGACCTTGCCGGTCTCGATGAGCTCGCGGATCTTCTCGGCGGTGCTCTTGCCGATCCCGTCGATCTTCTGCAGCTCGCGCACGGTCAGCTGCCCGAGATCGTTCGCCTGCGCCGCGATCGCCTGCGCCGCGCTCTCGTAGGCGCGTACGCGGAACGACTGCGGGTCACCCTCCTCGAGCATGGTGACCTCGCAGAGGTCGCGCAGCATGTCGAGGATCTCCTGCTTGGTGTCAGACATGACTGATGTTGTAGCCTTCAGGCCGTGAGCAAGGAAGAGGATGTCGAGATCCTGACCGTCGCCGTCGACGGGGGGGCGCGCGAGGTGCGCGTCACTCATCCCGGCAAGCTCTACTTTACGAAGCAGGCGCGGCTGTCCAAGCTGGACCTGGTTCGCTACTACCTGTCCGTCGCGGGCGGTGCGCTGGGCGGCATCCGGGATCGGCCGATCGTGCTCAAGCGCTTCGTCAACGGCGCCGAGGGCGAGGCGTTCTACCAGAAGCGCGCGCCCGAGAAGCGGCCCGAGTGGTTGCGCACCGTGGTGCTGTCGTTTCCGTCGGGGCGCACCGCCGAAGAGGTGGTGGTCGACGACGCGGCCGGCCTCGGCTGGATCGTCAACCTCGGCTGCATCGAGCTGCACCCGCACGCCGTGCGCGCCGCCGATCTGGACCACCCCGACGAGCTGCGCGTCGACCTGGATCCGGGCCCCGGCGTGGTTTGGGATGACGTGCGCCGCGTGGCGCTGGAGGTGAAGGCGTTGCTCGAGGAGGTCGGCCTGCGTGGCTTCGTCAAGACCAGCGGGTCGCGCGGCATGCACGTCAATGCGCGTCTCTTTCCGCGCTGGACCTTCATCGAGGTGCGGCGCGCGGCGCTGGCGCTCTCGCGCGAGATCGAGCGGCGCGCGCCGGCGATCGCGACGTCGCGCTGGTGGAAGGAGGAGCGGCACGGCGTCTTCCTCGACTACAACCAGAACGCGAAGGACCGCACCACGGCGTCGGCGTACTCGGTGCGCCCGCTGCCGGACGCGCGCGTCTCGGCGCCGCTGGCGTGGGACGAGGTCGCGGCGTGCGATCCGGCCGACTTCACGGTGGCGACCATGCCGGCGCGGTTCGCGTCGCGCGGCGATCCGCACGCCGAGATGGATGCGAGCGCGGGCGCGCTCGACGGGTTGCTCGACCTGGCGGCGCGCGACGAGGCGGCCGGGCTCGGCGACGCACCCTGGCCGCCGCACTTCCGTAAGATGGAGGGCGAGGCGCCGCGAGTCGCGCCGTCACGCGCGCGGCGAGCGCCGGTGGCCGGTGACGGTGAGGCGGCGCGTCCGCGCGCCAGCGCGGGTGGAGGCCGGCGCGCCAGCAAGATGCCGCTCATCACCATCGCCAACTCGCCGAGCAAGGAGGCGGCGCTCGAGGGGCTCGCGCGCTGGAAGGCCCGCCACGCCGAGGCGGCCGGCCACCTGGCCGTGGATGACGTGCTCGTCGACTCGATGCGCGGCCGTTCGTCGACCTGGACCCGGATCCGGATCAACCTGCGCCACGTGCCCGATCCCCTGCGCCCGCCCCCGGAAACCCCCGATCCCGACGACGATCCGACGCGCGAGTGGCGCCGCCTGATGAACGAGGCCAAGAAACGGGACTAGTCCCGATCGCCGCTGGCCGAGGAGGTCGGCGCTTGGCAGCCGCCCGCAGTTGCGCTTAGATGCCGGCGTTCGAGCGGCCCGCGTGGTCGCGCGTGTGGCGACACAACTTCGACGGGGGGAGAGGCGAAAACCGGGACGACGATGATGTTCGAGGTGGTGAACCGCACGCGGTTTCTGGACGCGCTGATCCCGGGGCTCGACCGCGAGGACGTGGCGCACCTGACCGTGCTCCTGAAAGGAACGTTCCGGATCCCCGCGCGCGGTGGTCCGGCCACGTGGGTCGAGGACCAGGTCCCGATCCGCCACGCCGACGAGATCGCCGGCCTGGAGTCGACGGGCAGCGTGCGCCAGGAGTCAGACGTCTCGCCCGCCAAGCCCGGAACCGACGTCGTCCTGCTCGGTCACGCGTACGCCGGCGCGTCGTCGAAGACGACGGTCGACGTCTCGCTGTGGGTCGGACCGCTTCGCAAGGTCGTGCGCGTGATCGGCGATCGGGTATGGACACGCGCGGGTGCGGCCTGGATCGCGTCGCACCCGGCGCCGTTCGAACGCATGCCGCTGGCCTACGAGCGCGCGTTCGGAGGCGCAGACCTCACCGATCCCGATCCCGCGCAGCGAGCCGCCGACGAGCGCAACCCCGCGGGCACCGGCTTCGTTCTGGCGGGTCAAAGAGATCGCTTACAAGGCCTGCGCCTGCCAAACCTCGAGGATCCGGCGCGACTGATTGGCGACTGGCGAGATCGACCACCGGTCGCCGGCTTCGGTTGGGTCAGCCGCGCCTGGCTGCCGCGCCGTCGCTTCGCTGGCACGTTCGACCCGGCCTGGACGCGCGAGCGCGCGCCGCTGCTTCCGCACGACTTCGACGAGCGCTTCTTCAACGGAGCGCCGGCGGACCAGGTGGTGACGCCACATCTGCTGGGTGGCGAGCGCGTCTGGCTCGCCAACGCCAGCGCCGGCGGAGCCTTGGCGTTCGAGCTTCCGCGCGTGAAATTGCGCGTGGACGTGCAAATCGACGCAACCGCGGAGACCCGCGTACCGAAACTGGACACGGTGGTCATCGAACCGGATCTCGAGCGGGTGACGTTGTGCTGGCGGGACACCGTTCGCTGCGGGCGTCGCTTGCGGCAGGTGCGACGGGTGGTCGTGCGCGAGGAGCGTGGAGGATCGGGAGCATGAGACCCGCAGACACCATCGTTGTCACCGGAGTCGGGGCGGTCACGCCGGTCGGTACGACCGCGATCGAGACCGCAGCGTCGCTGCGGGCCGGGATCTGCCGGTTCCGTGAGGAAGCCATCTACGTCCCGCTCGCGCTGGCCCGTGGCGGCGCGGGGGCCCCCACGGACTCTGACGACGATGCGGGCGGCGGCATTGTCGCGAGCGCCGTCGTCTCGCTGCCGCCGTCGAGCTCGGGACCGGCCCGGATCGCAGCGCTCGCGCTCCGCGCGGTGCAGGATCTGCTGCGCGATCGCGATCGCGATCGCGATGAGACGACCGGCGCGATCGGGGACGACGCGGGGCGGACCGGCTGGTTCCTCGCGTTGCCCGACGAGGACGCGGTGACGGCGTCGTGGACGCTGGCTCGATCGCTAGGGCCGGCATTGCTCGATCGGCTGGGCCCGCGGTCGGCGTCGATCATCGCGACGCGCGCACAGGGCGGAGCCGGCTCGCTGGCGGTCCTGGCCGACGCGGCCGCGGCGATCCGCCGTGGCTCGATTGCGCGCGCCGTCGTGGTTGGGGTCGACAGCTTCATCGATCGCGATCGCCTCGCGTCGCTCGACCGCGACCTCCGGATCAAGAGCGGGCGCGCCAGCGCCGGCATGATTCCGGGCGAGGCAGCGACCGCGCTCCTGCTCGAGAGCGCGGCGCACGCGGCTCAGCGTGGCGCGCGCGTGCTGGCGATTCTGGCTGAGGTGGGGGAGGGGACCGAGCCGCAGCCGCTCACGGGCGAGCGCGAGAGCAGCGGCCGCGGGCTGACGCTGGCGCTACGGGCGGCGCTCACGGGCGGCGCCAGCCATGCGCCGCGGTGGGTCCTTTGCAACCTCAACGGCGAGGCGTACCGCGCTGTCGAGTGGGGCACCGTCGGCGTGAGACTCGCGCGCGAGCTGGGAGCGGGCCTTCGTCTCTGGCACCCCGCTGATTGCCTGGGTGAGATCGGCGCGGCGATCGGGGGTGTCCTGATCGCGCAGGCGATCGCGGGCTTCGCGCGCGGCTACGCGCCGGCGCCCGAGGCATTGCTGTGGGCCGGTTCCGATGGCGGCGCGCGGGCGGCGGTGCGGGTCCTGGCGCCCGCGGCCAGGACGGAGGGCTAGCGACGCATGGCGAGCCAGGTCAACGTCAACGCGCTCACGGTGGTTCACGCCGGCAGCGACGGCGTCGCGCCCGCTTTCCCGGACGTGTGTTTGACACCGGCGCCCCCCGGTCCCCCGATCCCCGTTCCCTATCCCAACCTGGCGAAGTCGGCCGACACCGCGCAGGGGACGAAATCCGTGATCGTCGAAGGCAACCCGGTGATGGTTCAGGACGCAGTGTTCTCGACCAGCACCGGAGATGAGGCGGGCAGCGCCGGCGGCGTCGGCTCCGCGACGACCAAGGGAAAGGCGCGGTTCGTGAACTATTCCTTCGACGTGAAGCTCGACGGAAAGTGTGTCGCGCGGCTCGGTGATCCGATGACCCACAACGAGCTCGCTGCAGCCAACACCGCACCTTTCCCCGAGATCCAGCCGCCCTGTCCGATGGTCCCGCCGATCTCCGGCGACGACGATGCCGACCTTGTCGAGGATCCAGGCCTGGCCGCAGCACGGTCGGCGCAGACCGAGCCGGCGTATCTGTTCGTCTGGGATCATCTCAACGAGCGGCATTGGGTGAACCTGCCGGCAACGTGGGGGCCGGACTGCGGTCGCCGGGTCACGCTCGCGGGTCATGTCGAGCCGCGAGCGGCGGGGCGCAAAGTCCGCTTCACGCTGCACGAGGATCCCGACAATCCTCCGCGCCACGCGCGCGCCGAGTTGGCCTCGGCGACGGCGCGCTCGAACGCCGGCGGTGCGGTGAAGGTCGACGTCGAGCTGCCGATCTACGGCGGCGCGCGTTTCCAGGTTTCGGCGCGGGCGGTGCGCGGACCCCATGTCCTCAGCCCCCCGATCACCGTCTGGCGCCGAATCTTCTATCAGCTCACCACGATGGAGCCGGCGCCCGACGGCCGTCGCTTCGACGTGCCGGCGGGGTTGATGGAAGCCGTGCGCGATCGTCTCGCCGCCGTCTTCATCGATCTGCAGCCGGGGACCAGGGCAGTCGCCACGACTCCCTATCTGCAGAATGTGGGCACCGACGAGACGTACGCGGCGACGGCGAAGGCGGCGCTCAAGGACGATCGCTCGCCGTTCAAGCTACACATCGTCGCCATCGACAACACGGAGCGGCTCGCCTTGAAGAGGGAAAAGATCTACACCGCCGAGAGAGTCGAGACCAAACCGTTTCTCAAGTGGAAGTACGGCCCGACCCTGGAGTCCGGCTGGGCGACGTTCACGACGCAGGAAGATCCCGACAATCCGCGGTTGCTCGACGACGTCGAGGTGCTCGACACCTTCGACGGCACCGCCATCATCACCGCTCGCGTCCCCCATCCGCACCCGTGGAAGGTCTTGGTTCGACTCAAATACCGGACGCAGGCTGGTCCGACCCCGATCGGCTGGGGCGGTACCGATGGTGTTCTTCGCATCTGCGTGGGCGACGTGAGGAAGCGGTATCGGGACCACGAGGTTCTTCCGATCCTGGCTCACGTGATGATTCACGAGATGGGCCACGCATTTGGTCTGGTGCCGGCGACAGCGTCATGGCACGACCCCGATCCACGAGACGAGCACTATAGCCCCAAGCACTGCCGCCATCTCGAAGCCGATGGCTCTCCCGAATGCGTGATGTGGTTCAAGGCGAGACGTGACGGGGTCGGGCACTATTGCACGAGCCACGAGCCGCACAACTGCGCGCACTACCTGCGCGCCGCGGATCTTTCGAAGGTGAATTGGGTGTGAGGTGGCGGCGTGATGACCACAATCTGCGCGACGCTGGCGGGGATCTCGGTGATGGCGATGATGAAGACCAATGACAGCGACGATCCCGATAGCCCATGGCTCGACAAACCCGGCATCGTGCTCCGGGCCCCGCACCATCTCTCCCCGGCGCGCGCGATTCCGCTGAAGATCGACGTCGAGGCTGACACGCACACCGACGACGCACTCCGTGGTTTCCTGGTTGGCGCGATATCGCTGGTGCTCGTGCGCCAGGACCGCCCGGGCATCTTGATCGGTGCCGCCTATAACCCGCACCAGATCGGCTATCCACCCGAGCATTTCGGTCTCAGCGATGCTCCGTCTTCGGCGCTGGGGTTGTCCTTCGATTCGTCCGATTCGCCGCGAGAGCGTCCCGACCCGAGGAACACGAGCGGCGAGACGATCGAATACCAGCTCGGCGCTGGCGTCGTCGACCGCGGGAGTGGACGCTATTTCCTGCTCGGCGGATTTGCGAAGTGGTGGGCGGCGCCGCAGGTGATCCACATCAGCGATCCCGCTGGCCCGGCGCCGGTCGAGGATCGACCGCTGCCGGTGGCGGCGACCGTCCTCGCGCCGCCGTGGGTGCCGCCATTGCAGCCGGTTCTCGAGATCGGAGAGCTTGGTGGGCGCCGGTTTCTCCGCGTCGTGCTGCCGCCGCCGCCGCCGTCGGCAGCCGCATCGGCGCACGCCGGCTCGCACGCTGCGAAGCCGATCGCGACGCCTGCAAAGCCGTTCTTCACGATCGTGGGTTTCCACCTGAAGAACACCGGCGGCGCCGCGGGCGCCGTCTTCGCGCCGAAGGTACCCGCGGGCGCCGAGTCGGGCGCGATCGAGGCGACGGTGTCATTTGCGTCATTCCACAGCGACGACCTCGTGCGCCGGACGATCGCGGGCGCGTGGGCGTTCCTGCTGTTCTACGGCGACCAGGTCTCGCAGCCGCTCAACGTGACGCTCGTCAAGACCGACTCCTGACGCGCATGATGGCGACGCTCTCCATCCCTCCGGCGATCGACGAGCTCCTGGTGGCCGCGAGCCGGCACCGCGGGCTATCGCCGTCGCTGACCGCGGGGCTCGCCTCGATTGTCCGATCGGTCATGCGTGCTTACGCGGGCACCGACGTCGACCTCTCGCAGCTGGTCCGGGCGCTCAAGAAGATCGGGCAGTGCCTGACGGTCGACGGGAGCGAAGCGGGCGCGGACGCGGCGGCGCGCGAGGATCTCGCGGCGCTGGCGCGCCTGCTTGCGCGTGTGGTCGACCGATCGATCGTTCCGCCCCGGATCGAGGTTGCGCCGGCTCCCGCCCCCGTCGAGGTCGCCGAGCCGCCGCCGAGAGAGCCGGTCCCCATTCCGACTGCCTGGCATTTCACGCGCGACGTCGCGGTCGAACACCTCGACGAAGCCGCCTTCTGTCGCCGGCGCTGGGACGCGGCGCTTTGCGCGCCCGACTACACGGCGGCGGAGGTGCAGCACGGGCCCGAGGAGCGGCTGCGCGCTCACCTCGACGCGCTGGTGCTCGGCGGTCGGCCCGTGGCCGACGAGCTGCTATTGCCGGGACTCACCGACGCCGATCCGGCGATCGCGTTCGCGGCCGCCTGGTGCCTGCTGGCCTCGGAGGAGGGCGACTTCGATGACGACGTGCTCGGCGCGTTCGCCGCCGCCGACGACGCGCGGCGGCCCGAGCTGGCGCGCGCGCTGGCGCTGGCGCCGTCGCGTGCCGTCGGCGATCGGCTGTCGCAGGCGCTGCTCGCGCTGGCGCCGCCCGCGCGTTCGGAGGCGGCGCGCCTCCTGACCCGCTGGTTCGCGCGTCCCGCCGAGATCCGAGGCTGGTTGGCCGGCGACGACGTCGCGCTGGCGGGTGGCGCGGTGCGCGGGTTGGGCGGCGATCTGAGTCCGTGGACCGATCTCCTGGAACGCCACCTGCGCGCGGCCGATCCGGCGGTCCGTGCGGCCGCGATTCGGCCGGGGCTGTGCGCGGGGCTGGTCGCCGCCTGGGACGCCTGCGTCGGCGCTGCGACCGGCCCCGATCCCAGGGTTGCCGATCTCGTCGCGCTCGCCACGCTCGGCGGCGCAGCCGAACGCAGCGCCCTCGAACGCGCGCTGCAACTGCCGGCCGCGCGCCGGGCGGCGCTGTTCGCGCTCGGCTTCTCGGGCCGCAGGCGCGCGGCGGAGGTTTGCCTGGAATTCATGGATGTACCGGCGAGTGACTCGAGCGCCGAGCCGGCGCTCGATCTCGCCGTGGCGCGCGTCGCGGGCGAGGCGTTCTCTGCGATCACCGGACTCGTGATCGAGGGTGCCTTCGCGCGCCGCGAGCCCGACGGCGAGGATCTCGATGAGGCGGAGCCGGGCCCGGGGCGCGCGACGCCGGCGGAGGCCCGGCTCCCGCTGCCCGACGGTCCGCTGATCCGCGACTGGTGGTCGTCGGCCGCCCGGCGTTTCGAGCCTGACCAGCGCTACCTCGGCGGCGCGCCGCTCTCCGCGGCGGCGCTGGTGCAGGCGATCGCAGCCGGACCGATGCGGAGACGCCCGAGCCATGCCTTCGAGCTGGCGGTCCGCACCCGCGGCGCCTTCTTCGTCGACACGGCCGATTGGGTCAGTCGGCAGCGCGCCGCGCTCGCGGCGACGGCGGTGCCGCTGATCAGCGACTTCACCGCGCTCTTTGGGGCCGGTGACTGATGTCCCGGCCGCGGCTATCCGGAGGGCCGGACCTCGAGCGTGGTCATCATGCCCGCCTCGGCGTGCTCGAGGATATGGCAATGCATCATCCAGAGCCCGGCGTCTTCGGGGATGAGGCCGATGTCGATGCTCTCGCGCCCGTGCACGAGCACGGTGTCGCGGAAGAACGGCTCGTCGACGGCGACCCCGTTTCGCGCCAGCAAGCGGAAGAACATTCCATGCAAGTGAATGGGATGCAGGCGGTACGAATCGTTGACGAACTGCAGGCGCTGGAACGTGCCCTGGCGCATCGTCAGCGCGGGCGGCGGCATGGCGTGCCCCCCGTGCGTCGTGTGGCCCTGCGTGTCGTGCGCGCCGTCATCGTGGTGAAACGCTTGATCGTTGATGGTCCACTCGATGCCGTACTCGCCGCCCTGTCGCGCGTTCAGCCGGAATTGCTTGGTGACCGGAACCGCGAGCCCCTCGCTCCAGACCGGGACATGGGCGTGCGCGGGCGACGGGAACGCGGCCGCCGCCGGCGCGGCGCCGTCGACGACGATCATCGCCAGGTCGTGCGGCATCGGCGGGTAGAAGCGATCGGTGACCGTGAACGTGCCGCTGCTGACCGCGGGCGCAGTGATGTCCAGATCCAGCCGGTTTCCGGGCGCGATCTCGAACCCGCGGTAGGGGATCGGCTGGCGCAAGTAGAGACCGTCGACCGCGATGATCTGCACCGACAGCGCGCCGAAGTCGGGCTTGAAGACGCGTCCGTTTGCCGAGTCGACCAGGCGCAGGCGCACGCGCTCGCCGGCGCGAAGCGCCAGCCGCGTCGTCGTGCGCCCGTTGACGGTGATGACGCGGCCCCAGCGGCCGTCGTGCGCCAGATCGTGGCGGGTGTTGAACTCCGGGAAGATCTGGCCCTGCTCGTCGAGCAGCCAGTCGTCGAGCACCCAGACCAGATCCTGGGAGTAAGGTGCCGGCTCGCTGTCCTCGACGACGAGCACGCCGTAGAGGCCGCGCTCGACCTGCTCGCTCGAGCGCACGTGGGGATGAAACCAGAAGGTACCGGCGTCCTTGGGGGTGAACTGGTAGTCGAACGACTGGCCCGGTTCGACCGGCGCCTGGGTCAGGTTGGGCACGCCGTCCATCGCGTTTGGCAGGCGCACGCCGTGCCAGTGAATCGTCGTGGGCTGCGGCAAGTGGTTCACGAAGTGGACGCGCACGGTGTCGCCGAGGCGCACGCGCAACGTCGGTCCCGGCACCTGCCCGTTGTAGGCCCAGACGCGCAGCCGATCTCCGTCGAGCAGCGGCAACTCGGTCTCGGCGGCGACGATCTCGAACGAGCGCGTGCGGCCCGTGGGGTGAGCGTCCACGGGATAGGCGCCGCCGAACTCACGCACCAGGCGTTGGGCGGGCGTCTGCCGGCAGGCGGTCGTTCCCGGGGCGCCCAGGAGCATCATCAACAGCGCTCCGCGGAGACCTTGCATTGCCGGAGCTCCACGGAGACGTTCCACTGTCGAATTATAGACGCGCGAAAGCGACTTGAAGTTTGCGGTCCGGCCTTTCAGGATGACGCGCATGATCAAGATTGGTGATTCCCTCCCCGATGCAAACCTCATGGAGACGATCGAGTTTGGCGAGGCCTGCCCGGTGCCGCCCAAGCCGATCAGCGTGGCCGCCGCCGCGAAAGGCAAGCGCGTCGTGATCTTCGGATTGCCCGGCGCGTACACCCCGACCTGTTCGGCCAAGCACGTGCCCGGCTACGTATCGAACCTGGACGCGCTCAGGGCCCACGGCGTCGACGAGGTCTGGTGTGTCTCGGTCAACGACGGCTATGTCATGGCGGCCTGGGGCAAGGAGCAGGGCGCGATCGGCAAGGTGCGCATGCTGGGCGACGGCAACGCCGACTTCGCCAACAAGCTCGGCCTGGCCGTCGACCTCTCCAAGTCGGGCATGGGCACGCGCTGCCGCCGCTTCTCGCTGCTGGCGGACGACGGTGTGGTCAAGCAGCTGAACGTCGAGGAAGCCGGCAAGTTCGAGGTCAGCGACGCCGCGACGATGTTGAAGCAGGTCGGCTGACGCTCGGATCCCGGACTACAACTTCTCGATCCGGACGTGCTTCACGCCGCCGAGGCCGTCGAGCGCGCGCGCCAGGTCGTGGCTATGCACCGGACCGGGCGAGCGCACCTCGAAGGTGATGCGGACGTGGCCCTCGTCGAACGGCCCCTCGTAGATCTCCTGGCTCAGCACCGCTCCCTGGCGCCCCAGCGCCTCGGTGATCGTCGGGATCGGTGAGACCTTCTCGTCGAGCAGGATGCTGATGCGCTGGCGCGCGATCGGCTCACCGCGATCCTCTAGCCAGCGCAACATCGTCAGCGCCGCCAGCCCGAGCAAGGTGGCGAAGACAGCCACGACGTACATGCCGCCGCCGGCCGCCATGCCGATCGCCGCAACCAACCAGAGCCCAGCGGCGGTGGTCAGGCCGCGGACGGTGATGCCGGTGCGAAGGATCGCACCCGCGCCGAGGAAGCCGATGCCGGATACGACGGAGGCCGCGATCCGCGAGGCATCGACCTCGACCAGATCGCCGGCGCCGTAGTGTTGCCAGTACATGAACCGCGTCGACACCACCATGAACGTCGCCGACGCGAGCGCAACGATGGCGTGCGTCCGCAATCCAGCCGGGCGCCCGTGCAGATCGCGTTCGAAGCCGATCACGCCGCCCAGCACGGTGCCGAGCAAGATCCGAAGCAACAACTCTCCCTGCACCTGAAGCACGCCTCGAATATAGGCGTTGCCTCCGTCGAGGGGAAGGCGAGCGTGCCGCGGCGAGCGTCCGTCAGAACGCGCGCGACTGGCCGCCGTCGACCGGAATGCAGGCGCCGGTGATCCACGCGGCGCGCGGCGAGCAGAGGAAGGCCACCACGTCGCCGATCTCCTCGGGGCGGCCGAAGCGGCCGAACGGGAGCTCACGCGCGACGAAGGCCGCGATGCCGTCCGGGTCGGCCTTTTGCCGTCGCTCCCAGCCGCCGCCCGGGAAGAGCACCGAGCCCGGCGCGACGCTGAGCACGCGCACGGCCTGCGCCGCCAGGTCGCGCGCCATGGCTTTGGCCAGGCTGATCTCGGCGGCCTTCGCGACGTTGTAGCTGGGGCCGCCGCCGGCCTCGCGGCCGTAGATCGACGCGATCATGACGATGACGCCGCCGCCACGGGCGCGCAGGTGGGGCAGCGCCGCGCGCGAAACACGCAGCGCGGGGAAGAGATTGCGATCGAGGATCGATTTCAAATCGTCCTCGTCGGTGGCGGCGAAATCTCGCGCGCCCGAGCCGCCGACGTTGTTGACCACGATGTCGATCCCGCCGTATCGGCCGACAGCCGCGCCGACCAGCGCCGCGACGCCGTCCGCGGTGGTGACGTCGGCGATGACGCCGAGCGCGGAGTCGTCACCACCGCCGCGCGCGCGCGCGTCCCCGACCGCCGCGTCCAGGGCTTCGCTGCTGCGCGCGCACATCACGACGCGTGCCCCCTCGCCGGCGAGCGCGAGCGCGATCGCGCGCCCGATACCCCGGCTGGCGCCGGTCACCAGAGCGACTTTGTCCGCGAGCCCGAGATCCATGGCAGCGCCTTTATACCGTGGTGGCGGCGGCGCGTTGCAAACGCCCGTCACCGGCGCCGCCCCGGCCGTATTGATATTGACTATGAATTTCAATTATCGTAACCAGTAGGACGGATGGAACCCGCGCCGTTCGGCGGGAAGCCGCAAGAGCACGACGGGCCTGCCGAGGCCGCCCCACGCGACCGACGCGACGAACTCGACGATGACGAGATGGCACCGAGCCCGCGGTTCAAGGAGAGCCGCTCAATCATGATCACTGGCGAGATCTTGCTCGCCGATGACGATCGGGAGGGGCGTGAAGACCTGGCCCGCGGGTTGAGGCGTCTCGGGTACGAGGTGGTGACCGCGTCGGCGATGCCGCGCACGGCGCAGCTGGCGCGAAGCCACCTGTTCAGGTACGCCGCCGTCGATGTCAACCCGCGTCGCGGGCGGGGGCTCGAGCTCATCGGCGAGCTCCGGCGCGTGCCGCTCGACGTCCGCATCGTGGCCATGGTGCGCCATGGGACCGTCGAGGCCGCGCTGGACGCGATGGCCGAGGGCGCGCATTTCTACCTGGCGAAGCCGGTCAGCGCCGCTGACCTCTCCAACGCGCTGGTGGGCGGGCGGCGGTCGCCGGCCACGCGCGCCGGCACGCCGACGCTCGCGCGCGTCGAGTGGGACCACCTTCAGCGCATCCTGGCCGACTGCGAGGGCAACGTGTCGGAGACCGCGCGCCGACTGGGAATCACGCGCCGGACCGTCCAGCTCAAACTGAAACATGGGCCGCCGCCATGAGCCGCCTCACGCCTGGAGTTTCGAAAACCGTACGCCGCCAGCCGTGTCTCCGGCCAGGTCCGTTGACTTTGTCGGGCCTCCGTCCCAGAGTCTTCGGGTTCATGGGTCCGCGTCCGAGCCAACCAAAGGTCCGCTCGAGATCTGGTGCGCCCGAAGACCCCCGGACCCGCTGGCGGGATTTTGTCGCTGCACGCCGCCTGAATTCATCGCGGACGCGCGAGGCGATCGTGGATGTCTTCCTGGCGACGTCGGCGCACCTGGATCTCCAGTCGCTGTTCGAGATCGCGCGGCGCCAGCACGCCGGGGTCAGCTTTGCCACCGTCTACCGGACGATGAAGCTGCTGGAGGAAGCGGGCATCGCTCACGCGCGCCGCTTTGGCGACGCCAAGGGCACCGTCTTCGAGGTCGCCGTCGGGCGGTCGCACCACGACCACCTGATCTGCGAGCGCTGCGGCCGCATCGTCGAGTTCGTGAACCCCGAGGTCGAACGCTTGCAGGACGAGATCGCGGCGGCGCACGGCTTCACGATGAACCGGCACCGGCACGAACTGTACGGCGTCTGCGCCAACTGCCGCAGCCCGAATGCGCGTAAGAGCTGATTGCCGCTCGCGCCGCTGCGCGCTATAGACCGCCTGCTCGCGTTTAGCGACAGGAGGATCGAAATGGCCAAGATGAGGGCAATGCAGATTTCCAAGGCCGGCGGCGCGTTCGAACCCGTCGAGCGCGAGATCCCCGAACCGGCGCAGAACCAGGTGCGCATCAAGGTCGAGGCGTGCGGCGTCTGCCACAGCGACGTCCTCGTCAAATCGGGCGCGTACCCCGGCTTGCAGCTGCCGCGTATCCCTGGCCACGAGATCGCCGGGCGCGTCGACGCCGTCGGCAGCAAGGTCACGAACTGGAAGGCCGGCGAGCGCGTCGGCGTGGGCTGGCACGGCGGTCACTGCTTCGTCTGCACTCCCTGCCGCAAGGGTCAGTTCCTCAACTGCGAGAAGGCGCAGGTCACCGGCATCAGCTACGACGGCGGCTATGCCGAGTACGTGGTGGTGCCGCATGAGGCGGTCGCGCGCATTCCCGAGAAGCTCGACGCGGTCAACGCGGGCCCCCTGCTGTGCGCCGGGGTGACGACCTACAACTCGCTCCGCAACAGCGGCGCGCGCGCCGGCGACACCGTCGCGGTGCAGGGACTCGGCGGCCTCGGTCACCTGGGGATCCAGTTCGCGCGGCAGATGGGTTTCCGCACCGTCGCGATCTCGCGCGGCGCTGACAAGGAAGCCCTGGCGCGCGAGCTGGGCGCGCACGAGTACATCGACACTCAGAAGGTGCCGGCGGCCGAGGGGCTGAAGCAGCTCGGCGGCGCCGACCTGGTCCTGGCGACCGCGCCCAGCAACGAGGCGATCACGAGCACGATCGACGGGCTCAAGGGCCGCGGCAAGCTGCTGATTGTCGCGGCGCCGTTCGAGCCGCTGCGCGTCTCGACGTTCTCGTTGTTGAGCGGCAAGACCGTCGCCGGCTGGCCGAGCGGCACGTCCATCGACTCGGAGGACACGATGTCGTTCAGCGCGCTCACCGGCGTGCGCCCGCGCATCGAGACGTTCAAGCTGGAACAGGCCGAGCAGGCGTTCACCAAGATGATGGAAAATCGTGTCCGCTTCCGCGCGGTGCTCACGATCTGATCACGCAGGTTCGCGCGAGTACGCCGGGCAGCGAAGGACGGGCTGCCGGGGGTACTTCACCGGCAGCGCCGTACACATCACGAAGCGCGACGTCTTGGTGTCGACATAGCGGTGGGCCGCGCAGCCGTGGCACAGGCTGCGCGGAAACGGCAGCGGTGGGGGAGCGCCGCTGTCGCGGCCGCCGGGCGGCTCGCCCGCGCCGGTCATCGCTGAAAGACGCGCACGTAGTCGACGACCATGGTCTGCGGGAACGTCGTGGTGCCGTCGGGATTGCCCGGGAAGCCGCCGCCGACGGCGACGTTCATGATGACGAAGAACGGGTGGTCATAGACCCAGCTCGTGCCCGCCGGGATGCTGGCCGGCGTGGTCGCGAAGTACTGGGTGCCGTCGACGTACCAGCGGATGTTGTTCATCTCCCACTCGACGGCGTAGACGTGAAAGGCGGCGGCGTAGGCCGCGTTGCCCGGCAGTGACGCCGGGCCGCCGATGCCGTTGCCGCCCGAGTAGCCGGGGCCGTGCATGGTCCCGTGGATCAACGTCGGCTCGCGGCCGATATTCTCCATGATGTCGACCTCACCGCAGGTCGGCCAGCCGGCGGTGCCGATGTTGTCGCCGAGCATCCAGAACGCCGGCCAGATCCCCTGGCCCTTGGGGATCTGGATGCGCGCCTCGAAGCGGCCATAGGTCCAGGTCGCCTTGCCCTGGGTCAGCAGACGCGCCGACGTGTACATCTGGCCGCCCAGTGACTCCTTGCGCGCGGTGATCACGAGGTCGCCGTTGCCGTCGAGCGCGGCGTTCTGCGTGCGGCTGGTGTAATCCTCGAGCTCGCCGTTGCCCCAGCCGTTGTTGTTGCCGAGATCGAACGTCCACTTCGTCGAATCGACGGTCGAGCCGGCAGGGCCGTCGAACTCGTCGCTCCAGACCAACCGCCAGCCGGGCGGGGCCACGTCGCCGGATGACGCATCGGCCGCGGCATCGACGAGGGCGCCCCCGCCACCGGCGCCGCCCTGGCCGTCATTCGGCGCGTTCGCCCGAGGCGACGCACCGCAGGCAGCACACAGGAGAGCGGCGCTCGCCGCGCAGGGTAGGACCGTTCGTGAACGCATACGACTGTTCCTTCCGAATTGCCCCGAATTGCCCCGAATTGCCCCGAATTGCCCCGAATCGCCGAATTGCCCGATTCGAGTGTGCCTGCTCGCACGCCGCCTGGGAAGCCGCGGTCGCCGGTGGCGGTAAAATGGCGACGCGGCGCCTCGGTTAAAGGTCGCGCCGAGCCATTCTCATCGCGCCGATCGTGCGCAGATTGCCGAAACAGTGGCGATCCTTCAGGAACTGGCCCCATCGCCAGGGCCTAGCTCGCCGGTCCGCAACGCCGACCTCCGCGCAAAAATCCGCGGAAGCGCGATCGTGTGTCTTGCTTCGTCGATGGTCCTGGCGGGGTGCGCATCACACCCGGAGTCGAGGCGTCCGGTGGTGCGCGACCTGCGCATCGCGGGCAATCACGCGCTGTCGTCGAGCGACATCAAGAAGCAGATTGCCACCAGCAGCACCGGCTGGTGGCCAATGGCAACCAAACGTTACTTCGACGACGCGATCTGGGACGCCGATCTCCGCCGCATCGTGCGCTTCTACGAAAGCCACGGGTACTACCAGGTGCGCATCGCGCGCAGCAACGTCACGCCGCGCCCGCGCGACGGCGTCGCGCTGGAGGTCGAGGTCGACGAAGGCCAACCCACGCGCGTCCGCGCCGTCGACGTCACCGGCCTCGAAGGCTTGCCCGAGGTCGACCGCCGCGCGGCGCTCGAAAAGCCCGCCGTCACCGCGGGCCAGCCGTTCACGGAGCGCGGCTGGTCGTCGCTGAAGGGGGGCCTGCACGATCGCCTGCACAACCGGGGCTACGCGGAGGTCGCCGTCGACGGCCAGGCGCTGGTCGACACGGCAACGCGCGAGGCGTCGCTGGACGTCGCCGTGCGCCCGGGCCTGCGCTATCGCTTCGGCGACATCCAGATCGACACCGGTGGCGGCAAGGCGATCTCGCCCGACTGGATCCGCGAGGCGGTGCGCCTGGCGATCGCGCCCGACCAGGTCTTCTCGGGCGACGCGCTGGTCGAGGCCCAGCGACGGCTCATCGGCATGGGCGTTCTCGGCGCCGTGCGTGTCGAGCCGGGCACGCCCGATGCGTCGACGATGCGCGTTCCGGTCAAGGTCACGACCAGCGAAGCGCCGCTGCACACGCTCAGCTTCGGCGGCGGCCTGCGCATCGATCAGATCCGCAACGAAGGGCGCTTCATCGCCGAATGGAGCAACCGCAACTTCCTGGGCGGCATGCGCCGGCTGACGCTGCACGGCGAAGCGGGGTGGGCGTTCCTGCCCAGCCTCTACGACTTCGTCCGATCGTCGTCGCAGACGCGCAACGGCCCGATCGCGCGCGCACGCGGCGAGTTCGAGCAGCCGCGTCTGTTCGGCCACGCGTCGTTGCGCGAGCTGACGCAGCTCGAGCTGGAGCACACGCTGGAGCAGACTTACGACGCGACCGCAGCGCGCCTGGGCAACGGCATCGTCTGGAAGCCGCTGTCGTCGCTGGAGATCCATCCCTCGTATCACGTCGAGGTCGATCGATTGACCGGCCCGCCCGGCGCCGGCGTGCTGGTCGCGCCGCTCACGCTCGGGTGTACGACCATGACCCAGAGCTGCGTGGTGTGGCTGTCCTATCTCGAGGAGATCGTCACCTGGGACCGGCGCGACAACCCGCTCGAGCCCCGGCGCGGTTACTACGCCAGCCTGTCGTTGCAGCAGGGCGGCGGCCCGCTCGGCGGCAACTTCAACTACGTTCGCGTGCTGCCCGAGCTGCGCGGCTACCTGACGTTCGGCGAGGAAGGCGGCCTGACGCTGGCGTCGCGCGTGCGCTTCGGCGAGCTCTTGCCCTCGTCGGGCAACCCGGACGACAGCGCCGTGGTGACGCGCTTCTATTCGGGCGGCGCGTTCTCGATGCGCGGCTTCAACGAGCAGCGCTTGTCGCCGCTGCTGCTCACGTCGCTGCCGCCCACGCTGGCCAACCCCAACCCGACGCCGTTCACGCTGCCGATCGGCGGCGACGGACTGTTCGAGGGCAGCGTCGAGGCGCGCTACGCGCTCACCAGCCACCTGGACCTGGCGTTGTTCATGGACGTCGGCCAGGTCACGCGCGGCGCCTTCGAGGCCGACACGTTCGCGCACATGATGTTCGCGGTCGGTGTGGGGCTGCGCTACCGCACGGCGATCGGCCCGATCCGCGTCGATTTCGCGCGCCGGCTGCCGTTCGGGACGCCGCCGCAGCTCTTCGTGGTCGACGCGACCGGACGGATCCTCGAGCAGCCGTACCCGATCGACGACAGCTGTTTCGGGGTGGGCGGATCGCACGTGGCCACGGTCGTGCCGGACAACTTGTGCGTGCTGCACATCTCGATCGGGGAGGCCTTTTGAGGCGACGGCGGCTGCGTACCGTCGGGCGGGTCGTGAGCGCGGTCGTCGCCGTGCTGGCGCTGATCGTGGGGGGTGGCGTGTTGTTTCTGCACACATCCTGGGGCGGCGAGGCGCTCCGGCGCGTGGCGGTGCGCGCGATCGACGGCGCGATCGCGGGTCAGCTCACGATCGATCGGTTGCGCTTCGCCACCGATCGCGTGCGGCTCGCCGGCGTCGAGTTGCGCGATCCCGAGGGCGAGCTGGTCGCGCGCGTGCAAGCGGTCGATGTGGCGTTCTCGCCCCTGGCGCTGCTGCGCCGGCGGATCGATCTGTCGCGCGTGTCGATCGCGCAGCCGGAGCTGCGCCTGCGCGCCGATCGCCGCGGCCTCAACCTGACGCGCGCGCTGGCGTCGCGGCACGCACCGGTCGCGCCACCGCCGCCAGCGACGCCGAGCGGAGCCGGGCAGGGCAGCGGCCTGGCTGTCGACGTCGGCGCGCTGGACATCGCGGGCGGCGTGGTCGACTACCGCGCCGCCGCGGACGCGGGGGGCGAGCCGCTCCACGCGCGCGCCGAGGATCTTCAGATCTCGGCGCACGCGTCGATCCGGCTCGACGGAGCGCCCGTCCAGGGCAACGTCGACGGCCGGGCGCGGATCGTCGCGCCGTTCGCGACGCCGCTGGCGTTTCACGCCGGCGCGCGTGCCGAGGCCAGGGATCGCGGCGGCGCGAGGCGAGCCGCGGACGCCGAGGTGCGGGTCGCGCTCGGCGACTCGGACCTGGAGGCGACGGCGCGGATGGCGCCGGATGGCGGCGTCGTGGTTCACCTGCAGCGGTTGCGCGCGGTCCCGCGGCTCCTGAACGCGCTCTTTCCCGGGCTGCACGTGCAGGCGCCGGTTGATCTGACGGCCGAGCTCGCGCGTGCCGGAGCGATCGTCGACGTCCGCGCCGAGCTGCGCGCAGCCGGTGCGCAGCTTCACGCGCAGGGAGCCGTCGATCTCGCCGGCAGGAGCGCGCGTTCGGTCGTGGTCGAGGGACGCGACGTCGACCTGGGCGCGGTCTTGCCCGCCCTGCCGCGGTCGCGCCTGGCCTTCACGCTGCGCGCCGACGGCGGCGGTCCGGATCTCGACCGGCTCGAGGGCGCAGCCTCGCTGACGATGCCGGCCGGCCGTCTCGACGGCGCCGCGGTCGGACCGCTCGCGGTGTCGGTGCGCGCGTCGCACGGGCGTCTCGACGTCCGGCCGTTCGCGCTCGAGCTGCCGGGATTGACCGTCGCGGGCGGGGGCGTCTCGAACCGCGGCCGGCTCGACGGCACCTTCCAGATCCACGCCGCGGATCTGGCGCTCACCGCGCGAAGCCTGGCGAGCGCGGAGGGAGGCGCCCCGCTGCCGATCGCGGGACGCGGTGATGTCGCGCTGCACGTCGGAGGTTCTCTCGACGCGCTCGCGATCCAGGCGCGCGGCCGGTTTGCGTCGCTGGAGGTGGCTGGCCAGAGCGCACGTGACTTCGGCTTCGCCGTTCAGGTCCCCGATCTGCGACGCCCGGAGATCGCCCAGGCCGAGTTGCGGAGCGCAGCGGCGGTCGTCAGCGGACGCCGGTACGACGACGTGCGGATCACGCTACGCTCGCAACCGCGGGAGATCTTCGCCGACGTCGCCGTCGCGGGTGGGCGCACGCTGGCGTTGTCGCTGCGCGGGCGGTGGACACGCGGACGGCACGCCGCGACCATCGATTCGCTGTCGGTGGCGAGCGGCCGGGCGCGCTGGGTGCAAGACGGGCCGCTGCGGCTCGCGTACGGTCCGGGCCGCGCGACGGTGGCCGGGCTCGATCTGCGCGCGGGCGCGCAGCGGATTCGCGCCGACGTCAACGCGCGCGAGCAAAGAGTGAGCGCATCGGTCGATGTCGATGGTCTGGACCTGGCCGCGTTGCCGCGGCCGTTGCTGCCGGCGAGCGTGCCCGCGCTGGAAGGATCGCTCGACCTGCACGCGGATCTGTCGGGGACACGCCGCCGCCCCGAGCTCACCGCGCGCGTCGATCTGGCGCACGGGCGCGTCGGCCGTTATCGCGGCCTCACGCTGGCGCTCGACGGGCGCTACGCGGGCGACCGCGCGCGCGCGACGATCGCGGCGACGGGGCTCGGCGCCTCGGTGCGCGGGAAGGTCGATCTGCCGACGCGCTGGCCGGTGGGCGACCCGCGCGCGCCGCTGGTGGCGGACCTGCGCGTCGAAGCGGCGGATGTGGCGCAGGTGCTGACGGCTGCCCAGACGGCGAGTGCCGTCGCGGTCAGTCCTCCTCTTGCCGGCGCTCAACCGGCGACCCCGGCGGCCGAACCCCCGCTGGCGGGGCGATTCGCCGCGACGCTGCACCTCGCGGGCACGGCCGGCGACCCGAAGGTGGCGCTGCACGCGGAGACGGGGGGCCTGCGCGTGCGGCGGCAGGCGATCGGCGATGTCGTGATCGATGCCAGCGCCGGCGGCGAAGCGCCGATTCGCGCGGCGCTCCGTTTTGGCGGCGGTGGCGCCGGGAAGGGGCGCGGGCTGGCGGCCGGCACGGTCGATATCGCGACGCCGCTGTCGCTGCGGACCCTCGCGCGTGGGTCCTGGCCGCCGCGCCGCGACTGGCTGGCGACGCCGCTCACCGTGCGTGCGAACCTCCAGCAGATCGCGCTCGGCGAGCTGGCCGCGCTCGCGCACCAGCCGGGCGCGGTCGTGGGCACGGCGACTGTGCGGCTCGACCTGCGCGGCACGGTGCGGGCGCCGGCGGGCGCGCTCGGCCTGGTCGTCACGGGCGCGCATGGACAGCGCTTTCCCGAGACCGACCTGCGCGTCGATGCCGCGTTCGGCGATCGTGACGTGCGCCTGGCCGCCCAGGTCGTGCGCAAGCAGCATCTGCTGGCGTGGGCGAATGCAGTCGCCGAGATCCCGGCCGCGCGCCTCGCCGATCGCGCCGCGCTGGCGCGCGCGCCGATCCAGGTGCGCGCCGGCGTCGGTCCGGTCGACCTGCGGCAGACGCCGCTCGGCGGACTCGCGCCGCTCGAGGAACGCAGCGGTTCGCCGGCGCCGAAGGCCGGCGGCGACGCCGCGCTGCACGCGCGCGCACGCGTCGAGGTCGCCATCGACGGGACGCTGCGACGGCCGACGGTGCGCGCGAGTGCCCAGCTGCACGCGCTGCGCGACGGATCGGTCCAGACCGGGGCGATCGAGGCTCTGCTCACCTACGCCGACCAGCAGGCCGCGCTCGAGGTGCAGCTCACATCGGCGGCGGGCGGCAGCGCGCGCGTGCGCGGCGCCGCGACGCTGGACCTCGGCTACCCGGCGCTCATGGGCGAGCTCGACGTCGCGCGCGCGCCGATCGACGTGCAGGTCGAGGCGAACGCGCTCGATCTCGAGTGGATGTCGGGCCTCGTGTCGCCGATCCGACGGATCGGCGGTCATTTGACCATGGCCGCGCGTGCGCACGGCGCGCTGGGCTCGCTGTCGTCCTCGTCGGCACCCGCGGCGCCGCCGTCGCTCTCGGGCCGCCTCGAGTGGACCGACGGCACGGTCTCCGTCGTGGGGTTCGGCGCCTACAAGGGGATCCATCTGGTCGCGCACGGGGACCAGCGCGCGATCTTCCTCGACGGGCTCGACGTGCGCGGCCGCGAGGGGCAGGCGCACCTGGCCGGGGCGTTGAACCTGGGCCGCGACGGACAGCAGCTGCAGCTGACCGCGAAGGCGAACCGCTTCCCGCTCTACAGCCAGGGCGAGCTGGTGGCGCTGCTGTCGGTGGATGCGTCGTCGAAGTCGGCGATTGCGCACGGCCGCGTCGACGGCACGGTGAAGATCGGCGAGCTCCACGCGGAGCTGGCCGAGCAGCCGAAGGATCTGCAGCCGCTCACGCGCCCGGACGACATCGTGCTGGTCTCGGACGGGCAACCGCTCGATCGCCGCGAGGCAAAGAAGCTCGGGCGCCTGCTCGCAAGCCGGAAGAGAGCGGGCGCGCCCGCGCCGACCAGCGCCATGCCCGTCGAGCCCGAGGAGAGGCCGGGATTCGTCGCGCACATCGCGGTCGACGCGCCCAGGAACCTCTGGCTGAAGAGCAAGGACGCCGAGCTGGAAGTGGGCCTCGAGCGCGGCTTCCGCATCGAGATCGGCGACGCCGTACGTGTCTATGGCGAAGTGAACCTGGGGCGGGGACATGTGGACCTGCTCGGGCGGCGGCTGGAGCTGCAGGCGAATTCGATGGCGCGCTTCGCGGGGCCGCCCGCGGTCCCGATCATCGACGTCAGCGCGAAGTTCGTCGACGACAAGGACAATCTGACCGTGCTGCTGCACGCGCAGGGGCCGATCGACAAGCTCAAGGTCGACATCTCCGCGCCGGACCACCCGGGCCTGACCGAGACCCAGCTTTACACCGTGCTGGTCGTCGGCCACTTGCAATCTGGCGGCGACAGCGGTGGCGGCGCGGCGGCCGCGGTTTCGTCGAGCGCGCTTTCGGCCGAAGCCGGCTCGCTGGTCGCGGGCGTGCTGGCGTCGCAGCTGCAGAAGGTGCTCTCGAAGCGGCTGCCACTCGACGTGCTCAGCATCCAGACCGGCGAGGGGCTCGCCGGATCGAAGCTGGAGGCGGGCAAGTACGTCAGCCGCGACGTCTATGTCGGATACGTCGGCCGTGCCGGCGCGAACCCGGCGCTGCTGCAGAACCGCAACGCGGTCCACGTCGAGTACCAGATCAGCCAGCGCTGGAGCTTCGACGGCGAGTACGGCGACGCCGGCACCGGCACCGCCGACTTGATGTGGACGAAGCGCTACTAGTCAGAAGCGCACGCCCGCGCCGACGGTCAGGTCGACGTTGAGCATGAAGTCGGGAAACGCCACGTTGGCGGTGAGCCCGCCGAGCAGCAGCACCGGTCCGATGGCGTAGGCGGCGCCGCCTCCGACGGCGACCAGCACGGGCCCACCGGTCACGGTGTCGAAGCACTGTTGCTTGCCGCTCTGCCCGCAATCGGGCAGGCCGTCGAGCTTGACGATCTGGCGGATGTTTCCGGCGCCGAGCCCGGCGGTTCCAAACAGCTTGAACGGTCCGTCGCCCGTGAAGTGGCTGGCCTTGGCCAGCACGGCGGCGGCGAAACCCGACGGATCGCTGCAAACGCCGCCCACACAGTGAGGCGTTGGTCCCGATACCAGCTGCAGGCGCGCCTCGACCGCGAACAGCCACGCCGGGGTCCAGAAGGTGCCGGCAGTCAATGTGACGTGTCCGAGCTCGGACATCGCGAAGCCACCCGGCGCCGTGCTGGGCGTGACCCCTTTCATGTCGATGTGCCCCGACGCCGTACCACCGCCGGCGCCGATGCCCAGCGCGCCGAAGAAGGGGTGCACGCGCTCAGCGGCAGCGCCGCCGCCGGCCACCTCTTCGTCGCCGTCATCACCGGTGGCCGCGCGCGGTGGTGGCCTGCGCGCGAGCGGCGGCGGTGCCGGCGGCGCCTGAGGGCTCTCGGGCTCGGCTTCGACGGCGTCTGGTGCGCTGCGATTGAGATCGTCGTGGCCGCTGTCCTCGGCGCTGTCGGCGGCGGCGTTGTCGTCGTTCGACTTCTCGTCGGCGGTGTCACGGCCCGGAGCTTGCGCAGCGCCGATCGTCGGCGCGCGACCGGACGACGTGTTGGGCGCAGCCGCCTCGGGTGGCGCCGCCGGTGGTTCGGGGTGCACGGCGGCGCGCGCGGCGGCGAAGAGCTCGGTGACCTCGGGATTGAACAGACCTTCGGGCGGCGTGATCGCGGGATCGATCTCGAGCGCGAGCTTGAATTGCTCGGTCGCGGGGTCGGGCCGTTGCATCCCCGCGGCCAGCACCAATCCGAGATAGAGATGCAGGCGCGCCGCGATCGGCGATTGGTCGAGGCCGCCCGACTTCGCTGAGGCCAGCGCCTGCTCGAGCGTGGCCTTCGCGCGGGCGAAGTCGAGCTCGTCGTAGTAGCGCAGCGCCTTCTGGCCGAGATCGGCGAGCTTCAACGGATCGGCGCTGGCCGCGCTGGCGAATGGCGCCGCGGCCAGCAACAGCGCCAACCCGACCGCGATCGCCCGCACGGCTGTTGCGAGGCGGCGCAAACCTTCACCAGCCGATTGAATCGACATAGATGTTGCCGGTAAACGCGACGGTGCCGCTGGTGAAGAGCTGTACGGCGATCTTGAAGACCGGGGAGACGGTCGTGGCAGGCAGCGGCAATGCGATGGTGTTCCAGCCGCCGAACGTGAGCATGGCGGCGGGCGTGTACGCGTTGATGAACGCTTGCGAGGCCGCGCCATCTTGAATGTAGGGCTGAACCCAGGCGACGACACCCGAGGCGTTCGCCGGAAGGAAGACGTGAAAGGTGACGAGGTCGCCGGCAACCGGTCCGGTGCCGGCGGCGGGAGTGATCCACAGCTCCTGGGTCACGCCGCTCGCGGCCGGCGTGTAGGTCAGCGTCGCGCCGAGCGACGCCAGGCCGGCGAAGTGCTGCGCGGTCATGCGCCCGGTTCCGGTCCACGGTCCCAGCGCCGCCCAGCCCTGCGCCGAGGCCTCGAAGTTGAACTGCGCGTTGTCGACGATGGCGCCGCCGGTGCCCATGCCGCCCATGCCGGCGCCGCCGGTGCCCGTGCCGCCGATGCCGGCGCCGCCCGTGCCCGTGCCGCCCATGCCGGCGCCGCCCGTGCCCGCGCCGCCGGTTCCGATCATGCCTCCGCTTCCTACCGGTGTGTCGGTGCCGGCGTCGGCGCCGCCGGTGCCGCCGGTTCCGAGGCCACCGGCGCCCGTGCCGCCCGCGCCGGATCCACCGTCACCCGCACCGGCGGCGCCGCTGCCGCCGCTTCCGCCGCTTCCGGGAAGCGTTGCGCCGCCGGCACCGGCGCCTCCGTCGGGCAGGATGTCGCTGATGCGCGAGTAGGTGATCTGATTGCTACACGCCATCACCATTGCGAGGCCGCAAGCGACCGAGAGCAAACACGCCTTCTCGGTCGACGCGTTGGAACGCCGGGCCGCAATCATCACCGTTCCTCCCTCGAACCGCCGCTTCTGAGTTTCATGGGAACCGGCGCCATGAAATGGCAACGCCAAACGGACACTACGCTTGCGCGGTCGACCGTCCCAAGGAGTGAATAGACCGATCTTTGGAGATTTTGGAGCGCCATGGCGCGCCGGGGGGCTTGTCGGCCGCGGCGCGTCTCTATAGCCTGCTTCGGATGCGTTCCGGCCTGACCGTCGCGTTGCTGTGCGCCGCCGCGGCGGCTCCCGACGCGGCGCGCGCCCAGGAAGATCGCCTGGCGCCAGGCTGCGCAGGGCCAGGCTGCGCCGCGCCGATGGCACCCTTCGACAACACCGTGCGGGGCGCGATCGCCGACGGTGGCGTCGGCACCGCCATGGTGGGGGACTCGCTGATGTTCGAGATCGGGGCCGCGTGGTCCGGTTTGCGCGCGCGCCCCGACCGGCGCTGGATGCTGCAATGGGACGCGCAACTCGCCACACGTGGCGGTTACCTGGCCAACGAGCATCCCTATCTCTTCCTCATCGGCGGCCACGAGCTCGCGTGGGCCGAGATCGGCCGGCGATTTGCGGCCTCGCGGCCGTGGAGCGCCTATGCAGGCGCGCGTCTCGGCAACGAGGTCTTCTTGATGAAGCACCCTGGTCTGGCATGGTCGGATCTGGACACGGTCAACAACGTCGACCGGGTCGGCGGAGCGGTCGCCAGCGGGCTCATTCGCGTGGATGCGGGCGCGTCGTTCCTCGACGATTGGCGCTCGTTGCTGCTGGTGATCTTCCTTCAGGAAGAGCTGCACGCCGCCGAGACCAACACACCGGCGCAGGCGTTCGCCGGCACCGGCGTGGGCGCGCGCCTGGATCTGGCGCACAGGCTCACCGCGTCGGCCGAAGCCTCGTGGGGCGTCGCGCCCGAGCGGCGGGATTCATTGCGCGGGTTCACCGATCGCACCACCCACCTTGCCGCTTCGCTGACGGTGCGGCAGACGTTCCGCAACGGGATGTGGGCCACTGTGTCGGCGTCCATCGCGCGCGACAGCGACCACGTGGTCTATTCCGGCAGCGGCAACGTCTACGACACCACGAACGCGCCGCAATTCGGCGCGGCGCTGCTCTACGGCGTGCCGTTGGAGAGGTACTTCAAATGAAGGCGCACGGGTTGCGGATCGCGTTGTCATGCGCCGCGCTGATCGCGGGCGCGGCGTGCGATCCGCAAAAGAGCGATTGGGGCCTGGGCGCGATCCGCACCCTGGTCACGCCGCCCGACGATCCGACGCTCGGTTGCGGCGTCGCGATCCCGGCCGACCCGGCGGCGAACGGGCGCGCCGCCTGTCAGTTCACCGCCGGCGCGCGCGCCCCGGCGTCGCTCGGTATCGACGAGGCCACGCGCACGCAGATCCCGATCCGGCATGTCGTGATCTTGATGAAGGAGAACCGCAGCTTCGATCACCTGCTCGGCCCGCTGCACGATCGCGGGCGCCCCGACATCGAGGGCGTACCGCCCACCTACTCGAACCCCGACGCGCAGGGCAACGCGGTGTTCCCGTCGCACGCGACCACGACCTGCATTCCTCACGATCCCGGCCACCAATCGGCGTCGGTGCTGGCCAGCATCAACGACGGCACCATGGACGGTTTCGTGCTCAACGCCGCGCAGACCACCGGCACCGACGGCCACTTCGTGATGTGGGAGTACGACGAGACCGACTTCCCGTTCTATTTCTGGCTCGCGAACACGTTCGCGATCGCCGACCGGCACTTCGCGCCCATGGCCAGCGGCACGTTCGGCAATCGTAACTTCATGATGTTCGCGACCAACGCCGGGGTCGTCGACACCGGCATTTCATTTCCGCCGCCCAATACGCCGTCGATCATGCAGCTCCTGATGAACCGCGGCTTCACCTGGGGCGCGTACAGCGACGGCGATCCGGCGAGCGGCGCGCTCGACTGGGGGCCGTCCGATCCCGGCGTGCATTCGCTGCAGGACTTCTACGACGCGCTCGCCGCCGGTTCGCTGCCCAACGTCGCGTTCGTCGACGGGCGCGACTACATCGACGACGACCACCCGTTCGCCGACATCCAGACGGGCGAAGCCTGGCTCAAGGCGATCTACGACCGGGCCGTCGTCAGCCCGCAATGGCCGCTGATGGCGATGATCTGGACCTACGACGAGGCGGGAGGCTTCGCGGATCACGTGCCGCCTCCGCTCGGCTGCCTGGCCGCGCCATCGAGCGCGCCGTTCACGCAGATGGGGCCGCGCATTCCGCTGGTCGCGATCTCGCCGTGGGCGAAGCGCAGCTCTGCGTCGCACGTCGCGCACGACCACACGGCGATCCTGCGGTTCATCGAGACGGTGTTCGATCTCCCCGCGCTGACCGCGCGCGACGCCAACAGCGACGCGCTCTTCGACCTGTTCGACTTCTCGTGCGGGCGCGATCTGTCGTTGCCCGACGCGCCCGCCGCGGGGACCGGCGGCTGTCCCGATCCGCCGCCGCTCGGCGCGCACTGAGCGCGCTAGGGAGGAACGTTACTGGGCGCCAGCGAAATCAGTCCGCAAGTGGGAACGCCCGGATTCACGAAGGTGTCGAGCACCACATAGTGAACTCCGGGGCCGAGTTGCGCCGACACCCGGCTTTGCGATGCCGTCATCAAGCAGCTGTCGGGGTTCGCGGGCTGTCCTCCGCACGCGTCGTCGTTGCAGGCTATCTCGTTCGCCAGCGCCTGCGACGTGCACACGTCGCGGATGTAAAGCTCGGTGTCGATGCACGTCCCCGTGCAGGTGTCGAACGTTACGGTCGTCGTCTGGTCGAGCACGAAGTAGAACACCACGTCGAGCCCGCCGTCGTCCTTGCCGCAGGTCGACGCCGCCGCGCTGTAGTCGTCGCGATACCCGCAGGTCGTGGCGCCGGAGATCGGCAGGTTGGCGATGCGCATCGGCCGGCCGCAGTCCTCGCCCGGGTTCGTCGACGCCGCGCTGGTGTAAATGTCGACGGTGTACTGCCCGCCGGTGGTGCCGGCGCCGTCGACGAAGATGTCGTAGGTTCCCGGTGTCAGGCTGGTCGCGCTGAGCACGCTGGTGGTGCGGCCGTCGGCGTTGTCGTTGCAGGCGACCTCGGCGCCGCAACAACCGCGACGCATGTAAATCACCGTGTCGAGCTTGGAGCCGTGCGTGGTGACGAAGACGTCGCTGGTCTGCGTGAGCGTGAGTTGATAGACCGTCTCGGGCGCGTTGCTGCCGCCACACGATCCACTGTTGGCGGACGTTCCGCTAGTGGTTCCGGTGAAGCGCCCGCCTGGCGGGTTCACCGTGATGGCAGTGGCCGCGCAATTCATGTCGCAGGTGCGCACGCAGGCGCCGCCGACCAGCGTGAAGCCGGTGTTGCAGCTGAAACCGCAGGACGTTCCGTCGCACGTCGCGCTCGCGTTCGCGGGCACGGGGCAGGGGACGCACGCCGTCGGGCCGCAATTGGCGGTCGATGAATTGGCCACGCAGCTGCTCCCGCAACGGTGCGTGCCCGTGCCGCAAACCAGCACGTCGGCCGGGACGTCGATGATCGCGTCGACCGGACGGTCGACGGGAATGTCCGCGCCCATGTCGACGGGAGCGTCGCGCACGTCCATGCCGGCGTCGACCACGTGTCCGCCGGCGCCGCTGCCGCCCGCGGCGTTTCCGCCGGCGCCGCTGCCGCCGGCGGCGTTTCCGCCCGTGCCGCTGCCACCCGCGCCGTTTCCGCCGAGTCCGCTCTCGCCCCCGACGCCGCGCCCGCCGGCGCCTTCGCCGCCAGCGCCGCCAATTCCGATCATCCCGCCGGCGCCGTTTCCGCCCGCGCCGGCGCCACCTCCGCCACCTCCGCCGAGGCCTGGGTTGCCTCCGTTGCCGCCACCGACACCGGTGCTGGCGTCTTCATCGGCTCCGCCGGCGCCGACCGGGGTCGTCGAGAGCCCGCTATGATCCACGGTGCAACCGGCCGCGCAGGAAAGCGCCGCGGCCATCAGCACGCGTGCGAGCGCTCGCCTCTCCGCTGCGCCGCGACCTGCCCTCAACAAAGAACGATCCGTCCTGTTCGAATGGACGGTTTCCGTATCGCCCACCACGTATTCAAAGATATCACGTCCGGCTCGCGCTTCGGCGGACGGCGGATGAAAAGGCGCACGTATTCACGTTCAATTCAACGCGTGAACCCTCTACTGTTTCCACCTTGTC
>Ga0265328_10000098_pt1 | contig 42728 bp, 33 predicted proteins | sample 41624metaG_FD_202086 | JGI IMG/M metagenome (GOLD analysis project Ga0265328, IMG submission 202086) | Rhizosphere microbial communities from Carex aquatilis grown in University of Washington, Seatle, WA, United States - 4-16-24 metaG | ecosystem: Host-associated > Plants > Roots > Rhizosphere...
GTCGCAACGACAATCCCTTGCCAAGCGACAATTATACGGATAGCCTTCTCGCTACTACTCGACGGCCACCCAATTTGGCCAGTTTAATTGTCGCTAACCGGCCATCATAATTGTCGCGTTGCAGTCGAATTGGCGCCGGGCCGATCGTCTCCGCTGGTCAACTCGAAATCGCCTTTGTGAATGACGCCGTAAACGTCGCTCCGCCGCCAGGCGTCTCGTCGACGGCGATCCTGCCGCCCTGCAACTCGACGATTTCTTTGACGATGGCGAGCCCCAAACCGGTTCCGGGCGGCGCCTCGCTCTTGCGCCAGAAGGGTTCGAAAATCATGGTCCGATCCGATTGCGCGACGCCTTCGCCGTGATCGATCACTTCCAGTGTCGCTCCCGGCGTCAGGCGCACCAGCACGGTCCCGCCTTTTGGTTCGGCGCGCAACGCATTGTCGACCAGATTGGCGACCACGCTTTCCAAGGCCCGACGGTCGCCCCGCACCATGACCCCGGACGAAGGCCCCTCGAAATCGATACCGCGTTCGTTTTCCATGATGAGAGGCGTATAGTCCGCAACCTTCGCCAGAACGAGAGCCGCGAAATCGAGCGCCTCTTCGTTCTTGGGCGCCTTTCCGGAAAGACGCGCCGATACGAGCAATTGCTCGACGATATTTTGCAAGTGGTCGAGATGACGCCGTAGCTCGCGTGACGTCGCATCGTCGCGCATCGCCTCGACGCACGCCGCCAGTATCGCGATCGGCGTCCGCAATTCATGCGCGGCATTGGCGTTGAAGCGGCGTTGTCGCGCGACGCCGGCGTCCACTCGCGCCAGCGCGTCATTTATCGCGGCCACGAAGGGAACGACCTCGACAGGCATTTCGTCTTCCAGGAGCCGTTGATTGAGCGACTCGGCGTCGATGCCTCGCGCTTGATCTGCGGCCTTGTGCAGGGGCCGCAGCCCACGCCGCAGCGTGATCCAGCCGACGACGATCGTGACACAAAACATCGGGATCATTTGTTGGAAGACCCTTACGATGTCTTGATACAGGTCGAAAAGCACCTGTTTCCACGCAAAGCGATAGCCGTAAGCGACGATGGAATATTCTCCGAACGGCGTAGTGACCATTTGTTCGACGCCGCGAAGATCTTCGTCGGCCTCTCCGAAGATGCGGAAATTCGAGAACAGCGTCGTCGTGCGATCCCGGGCTCCGAGCGCGGCGACAAGACCTTCCGACGATCCGGGGAAGGCGGCATTGGTCTTTGGATCGAAAACCGCGAATTTCAACGTCGGCGTTCGAACCGCGAGGTCGCGCAACTCGACCGTCGGCTCGATACGCGCCGCGCCATCTGCCCCCATCACCAATGACTTTTCGATCAGCTGAAGCGCCTCCCCGCCGCCGAAATCGTTCCATGACGCTTTCGGAGAGGAAAAGGCTCCCGACATGACGAGCGCGAGATGGCCTGCGAGCGTCAGGGCGTAAGAAATGAACTGGCCGGCCACCAAGAACGCCGCCAAACGGAGCGCGAGCGAGCGCGTCGCGATCATGCGCCGGACTTTGCGATGAAATAGCCGATGCCGCGGGCGGCGTGAATTTCGACTCCTGCCCCGCACTCCTTCAGTCGTCGTCTCAGATGCGAGACGACGACATTCAAATTGTTCAAATGCAGCTCGTCTTTGTCGCCGTAGAAATCTTCGAGGAGCCGATCACGCAGCGCCACCCGCCCCGGCTTTCGCATCAGCGCCTCCAGAAGATCGAGCTCCCGCTTCTGCAAAATGATCGCCTCGCCGCGCACTGCGACCTCTCGACTGTCCGGCGCAAACGATAGCTCCCCTAATCGGATCGATGGGTTCTGATCGCCGTCCAGACGGCGCAGATTGGCGCGGATGCGCGCCGTCAGTTCCTTAGGATTGTATGGCTTGGTCAGATAATCGTCGGCGCCGGCGTCGAGCCCTGAAACCTTCTCTTCCTCGTCGTCGAGCGCCGTGAGCATCAAAACGCGCATCCGCGGCCGCAATCGACGTATCTCCGGCACGAGTCCGATGCCGTCTCCATCGGGCAGTCTTCGATCAAGCACGACGAGCGCGAAATCACGAGAGTCGATTATTTCGCGCGCTTCTCCTATCGAGCCGGCGCGATCGACGTCGAACCCGCAATTCGTCACCTGCTCGGCCAGCTTGGTCGCCAGGTCGACATTGTCTTCCACGATCAGAATATGCATGGGGCGTCCTTCATCTCCGGTCCGTCGCAAGCCGGGTAAGGATCCAGGGTCGGCAAGGGCGATCTGTGGCGCTTTTGCCACAGGCCTAGCCGAATCTTGGCCTTTTTTGAAACTTTTTTCAATTTGCCCTCCGCAACTTAGTTTCAACACAGCCAGTTCATTTACGTAAGGGCGCACTGTCGGCGGCCCGTCGCGGATCGCGCCGAGGATCGAACCTTCCGTGCGCGGAGCGGAGAGCACAAGAATGAGGGTGAGGCGTCTTCAATCGCTTTCCGTACATCGGTTACTCGGAAGCATTGTCGCGCTGCTGATGCTCTTTCAGAGCATCGGCGCACTCGCCTCTGGGCATCGGCAATTCGCCCATGCCGGACCTACTCCCGGCGTCGCCGCGGCGCCTTCATTCGATGCATTCTGCCTCGGCGGCGGCGAGACGCCTTCCCGAGATCGACACGATTGCTCGGATCGCTGTGTTCTCTGCGGCGTCCGCGATTGTCACACGCTGTCTTTTCACGGCGTCGCAGACATTATCGACGCCTATTTCGGGACGTTCGGCTCCCCCGATCCCATTGCTCGGAGCTTGATCGCCGATGACGATGGCGACCCGCTCGGTTGGACGAGCTCCTGGTCGTCCAGGGCGCCTCCTTCTCTCTCCTGACTGACTGACTGCCGCTCTCGAGCGGCATCTCTTCGATCCAGTCTCGACGGCCAACGCGCCGTATCAGGAGAAGCTTCATGTTTCGCTCGACCTTGCTGCGCGGCGCCTCCGCCTGCGCGCTCACATTCGCTTTCGCTCCCGACATGGCGCGCGCCCAAGAAGCGCTGCCGACGATCGATATCGGAGCGTCGCGGGCTACACAGTCGGAAAAGCCCGAGTCGCCCGGAGCCGCCGACAAATTCGGCAATCTCCCGCAGGAGACCTATGTCACGCCGAATGCTTCCACGGCGACGAAGATGGATGTTCCGCTGCGTGATACGCCGCAACCGGTCAAGGTGATCACGCCGAAATTGCTTCAGGACCAGGGGCCGGAATTGCGAGTCTATGATCTCGCGAACAATGTCAGCGGCGTTTTCGGCGATCCGCAGGGGAGCGGCGGCGGAGTTCAAAATACGCCCATGTTCCAAATTCGCGGCTTCGGCAACGGCGGCCGTATATTGCTGGACGGCATCGAGCGAGACTATTCCGGCACAGGCATGGATCTCGCGGACGTCGACCATGTCGAGTTCGCGAAAGGACCGAGCTCCACTCTCTACGGAGCCGTCGGCTTAGGCTATGGGGGCATCGTCAATTTCGCCACCAAGAAGCCGACCGACAAATTTTTCGCTACTGTCAGCGAGGGTATCGGCAGCTTCGCCTTTCACCGCACGACGATCGACATCAACACGCCGCTGCGCGAAGACAAAAGCATTCTCTTTCGTTTGAACGCCGCTTTCGAAGAACGCGGCAGCGTTCGCCACTTCGAGTATCATGACGGAATTTTCGTCGCTCCGGCGTTGACCTTGATTTTCGACAATGGCGACAAGCTCGGCTTCCACGGTCAATACGGCGTCAATCACGATCGCGCCGCCCCAGGCGTGCCCCTCTTTCCGATCTTTCAGTCGCTGCCGCGTGAGCGGTATTTCTGGGATATCCGAGCGAATCAAAATAACACCTTGGCGAACGCCACGCTGAAATATGAACATAAGTTCGATGAAAATTGGAATGTCACCGCTGTCGCGGATTACTCCCGTTACGGGAGCATGTATCCAGGAAGCTTCGGTGGATTCGATGGTGTTTCCACTTATATACTGGGGCCGGCGGGAACCCTTGGAGGAGGAAAGAGTGATACTCTGTATGGCGAAATAGACCTGAATGGAAAAATCGACACATTTGGCATAAAGCACAATCTTGTATTTGGACTATATAGAAAAAATAATTGGTCGTCGAGTCATGCGGTCATATCACCCGCGGTCCTTGCTCCGACGCAGATCGAATCGATAAATATTTTCTATCCTATCTATCCGTCCGACGCCTGCTTCTACCCGCTGCCGAGCTGCGGACCCGCGATTCCGGGAGCCATCAAGAATTGGACTTGGCTAAATGCTGTCTATGGGCAGGATTTGATCGAAATCACCGATCAATTCAAGCTGCTGTTGGGTGGCCGTTACGATTACGGAAAGCAATGGACGTTCACGGACGATCCCACCGGGCTCCAAGGTGGATCCTCATGGGCTCCTGCACGAAAGTTCGACAATTTCTCGCCACATGCCGGCGCCGTGTTTCAACCTTTCGAAGAGACGTCGATTTTCGCAGGTTGGGGCCGATCGTTCAATCCTACCAACGGCGACCTCCGCCCCGGCCAACCCGCCCCGCCGGAATTTGCTGAACAAATCGACGTGGGAATCAAGCAGGAATTTCTCGGCGGCAAAGTGCGAGTCGGCGCGACCGCCTTCGATATCACGAGGAAAAACGTGCTGGTCCCGGACCCGGCCGACCCGTCGGGCCGGAACAATATTCTTATCGGGCAGTACCATAGTCACGGCCTGGAATTCGATCTGGGCGGTGAAATTCTCCCCAATTTGCGTATGGATGCATCGGCGACATTCATGCACGGCGTCGTCGCCAAGGATGCGAGTCGACCGACGTGGGAGGGCAGCGAGCTCACCTACGCGCCGCGGCGTTTCTATAATGTCTCCGGCGTCTATCGCTTCAAGGAAGGCGAGCTCAAAGGGTTGGAAATCGGCGCCAAATTCTATTACGCCAGCAAGATGCCGGCATTGTTCCCGAACAATCCGCAGGCGAGCTACACCGCCTTGCAGAACGGTGGTTTGAACGCGTTTAATCAATATCCATTCACCGTCGCGCCGATCTATAACTTCGGACTCTTCTCGTCCTACGAGATCGACAAGAACCTCAGGGTGCAGATCAACGCCGACAATCTGTTCGATCGCTCCAATTGGAAATCGAGCGGGGGGAGCATGTTGCGCGGCACGCCACGTTCGATCTTCGCGAACATCACCTACAAATTCGAGTAACGGCTGACGCAGGACGCTCCCCTCCTCCCGCATGCGGGCGAGGGGAGCCGCTCGATTCTCGAAATGGCGGACAACCGATGATAACCCGCTCCTTCTGGGTATTGCTGCATCGCTGGTCGGGACTGGCGATGGGTGGATTTCTCGTCATCGTCGGTCTCACCGGCAGCGTCCTCGCCTTCAAGGAGGAGCTGGATATTTGGCTCAATCCCGATTTGATGACAGTTCCGATCCGCGACATGAGCTTGCTGGATCCGCTGCAATTGCGGGAGAAAGCCGAAGCTCTCGAGCCGCGGATTCGTGTCGACGGCGTATCGCTCGCTCGAGCGCCCGGCCGCGCGATGTCGATTTCATTTGCGCCACGCATCGATCCGCAGACCGGCAAGCCTTTCGAGCTTCCGTTCAATGAAATGTTTCTCGATCCTTATACGGGCGAAAAGCTCGGCGAGCGGGAGACATGCGCCGTGTCGCTCGCGAAGGAAAACATCATTTGTTTCATCTATCGCATTCATACGAGTCTGGCGCTGCCGGCGAGCGCGGGAGCGCTCGGCGTCTACCTTCTCGGCGGGACGGCCCTCATCTGGACGATCGATTGTTTCGTTTCTTTCTATCTCACCTTTCCGATGCGACGGCGCGACAGCGCTTCGTCTTCATTGAAATCCTGGTGGGGCCGGTGGAAGCCGGCGTGGCTCATCAAGCTCGGCGCCGGCGCCTATCGCATCAATTTCGATATTCACCGGGCGTTCGGCTTGTGGACCTTTGTCATGCTGTTCGTCTTCGCGTGGTCGAGCGTGTTTTTCAACCTCAATTTCGTCTACACGCCGGTCATGAGTCTCGCCTTCGACATGACCCTGCCGACGACTTTGACCGATCTCGAGACGCCGCTGGAAAGCCCCGCTTTGAGCTGGCGCGAAGCGCTTTCGCGGGGGCGGGAGCTCGTGAAAGAGGCGGGCGAGCAACATGGTTTCACGACGCTGAGCGAACAATATTTCGGCCTCGATCGCGCCAAGGGCGTCTATACCTATATGATTCGAAGCTCTCGGGATTTCGGAAGACGCGGCGACACGGTTGTCGCCTTCGATGCGAACAGCGGCGTCTTTAAATCCCTGACGGCGGCGAGCACCGTTACGACGGGCTGGGTCGTGACGCAGTGGCTCGCATCCCTCCATATGGCGCAAATTTTCGGACGTCCGATGCAGGTCTTGGTCTGCGCGATGGGTTTCGTGATCACGGCGCTATCGGTGACGGGCGTCGTCATCTGGTGGAAGAAGCGCGCAGCGCGCATATTTCGATCGCAACGCGAGGCGCAACGCGACGGGGCGGCGGTGTGATGAGCGCTGTTCGGTTCCGTTCGCTTCCATCGGGTGAGCGTCGCATGCAACGAGCCGCGCATCCGTCTGAGGCGCTGGCCCGCCAGCTGCAAGGGTTTTTGCCATTATCGGCCTACTGTCGTCCGCCGTTGCTCAGAGCGCTTAGAGAACGTGCGCCGAATGTGACGGCGTCATCCAGTCTTCTCGTAACGGCGGTCTTCGACCGGGGTGAAAGCGTCGGCCTGATGTGCAAGATCGACCTCGGCTGTGAGACAACGACCTCGCCCGTTTTGATCGTGCCGATCACCCTCCTTTCTTTCGATCGGCGGCATCCGATTTCACGCGATGTGGCAGAGTACCGACGCCTCCGCGCCGGGCGTCTCGGAATGGACAGTTCACGGGAATGAGACCACGCTTCACAATGAAAGGACGCATGCGTCTCGCGTTGATCGCTGTAGGCGTGTCGGTCGCCGGCGCTCTTGTGTTTCGTTTCGCTTCTCCCGCGCCCCCTCGGCAATATTCTACCACGAAGGCGCTGCGCGCCGACATAGAGAGCAGCGTGCTGGCGACGGGGACGTTGCAGGCCATTCGTCAGGTGGACGTCGGCACACGAGTGACTGGACAATTGAAGTCGCTGACAGTGAAGCTCGGCGAGCATGTCCGCGCCGGCGATCTTCTGGCGGAAATCGACCCGCTCCTGTCGGAGAACGAGCTGAAGGGGGCGCAGGCCAATCTCGCCAATCTGGCGGCGCAGAAGCGTTCCGCCGAGGCGAAGCTGTGGAAATCCAAACTCGAGTTCGAACGACAGCGTGGAATGATCAAGGGCGCGGCGACGTCGCGCCGCGATCTGGAAGGCGCTACGGCGCAATTGCAAGCGGACGAGGCGAGCCTCGCGGCGCTCGACGCGCAGATCGCCCAGGCCAAGAGCCAGGTCGACATCGCCAACGCCAATCTCTCCTACACGAAAATCACCGCGCCGATCGAAGGGGAGGTCGTGGGCGTCCTGACGCAAGAAGGGCAGACGGTCGTCGCAGCGCAAATCGTGCCGGTGATCCTGAAACTCGCCAAGCTCGACGCGATGACGATCAAGACGCAGGTATCCGAGGCCGACGTCATCAATGTGAAAATCGGCCAGCCGGTTTCCTTCACCATCATGGGCGACCCCGACAAGCGCTATTCTGGACTTCTGAGAGCGGTGGAGCCGGCCCCGCAAAATTATTCCGATGCCGCACTGGGGCAAGGCGGCGGTCAATCGACGACATCGACGAGCGGAACGGCGGCCGCCGTATTCTACAACGCCCTGTTCGACGTGCCGAACCCGGATCACATCTTGCGCATCGGCATGACGGCTCAGGTGTCGATCGCGCTGGGCGTGTCCAAGGGAGCGCTGGCCATTCCGGCCGCCGCGCTGAGAGAGCAGGCGATCGACGGGCGTTACGCCGTGCGCGTTCTCGACGCTAAAGGCGTGGCTGAGACGCGGCAAATCCGAATCGGCGTCAATAATCACATTCTGGCCGAGGTCTTGGAGGGGGTCGAAGAGGGAGAGAGTGTCGTCACCGGAGACGCGCCACAGTCTTCGCCAAATCCCTCTCCGGGGGCGCGCTAATGGGAGCGGCGCCGACGGGAGCGACAATCGGCGCATCCTTGCTCGAACTCCGAGGGGCGAAGCGCCGTTACGCCACCGGCGCACAGGAGATTTACGCCCTGCGCGGGATGGATCTCGACATACGCGCCGGAGAGATGGTCGCTCTCGTCGGCGCCTCCGGCTCCGGCAAGTCGACGCTGATGAATATTCTGGGTTGCCTCGACCGATTGAGCGAAGGAAGCTATCGGATCGCCGGGCACGACACGTCGATGCTCGTCTCGGATCAACTCGCCGAACTTCGTAGCGCCCATTTCGGATTCGTGTTCCAGCGCTACAATCTGCTGCCTCAGCTCTCCGCCAAAGCCAATGTCGAGATACCGGCGATCTATGTCGGCATGGAGACGAAGGAACGCCATGAGCGCGCGCGCGCCTTGCTGGAGCGACTGGGTCTCGAAGCGCGCCTCGACCATCGTCCCAATCAACTCTCGGGCGGGCAACAACAGCGTGTCTCCATCGCTCGCGCCCTGATGAACGGCGGCCAAGTGATCCTCGCCGATGAACCGACAGGCGCGCTCGACAGCGCGACGGGGACCGAGGTGATGGAGGCGCTGCTGGAATTGAACCGGCTGGGCCATACTTTGATTCTGGCGACGCATGATCTCGAGGTCGCGGCGCACGCGCACCGGATCATCAAACTCGCCGACGGCCGCATCGTGTCGGACGTGAGGACGACGAGCGCGGCGGAAGGCGCAGCAAGTCGGCGCGTGACGGCCGGCGCCGAACCGGCCGAGGACCGGCCGCGATCGCCCGCATCTTCGCAGTCGGCCTTATGGTCGCGCTTCCTCGAGGCGGGCCACATGGCTGTCGTCGCTCTCCTCGCTCATCGCCTGCGCACGGCGCTGACCCTGCTCGGCGTCGTCATCGGAATCGTTTCTGTGGTCACAATGGTGGCGCTCGGCGAAGCCGCTCAGCGTTTCGTCGCCGAAGACCTCAAAGGCGTCATGACGAACACGCTCGAGATCTATCCGGGCAAGGACTGGGGCGATCCCGACGCCGCACGCATTCAGACGCTGACCAATTCGGATGTCGAGGCGCTGCGTCGACAAGACTATGTCAAGGACGCCAGCCCGCAAATGGCGCAATCGGCATTGCTGCGCCATCGCGCAACCAGTGGTTCGGCCAGCATCATCGGCGTAGGGGTCAACTATTTCGAGATGACCGGCCTGCCGATCGAGCAGGGAGCCGGCTTCAACCGCGACGATATTTCGAGACAGGCGCAGGTCGCGGTGGTCGACGCCAATGTGAGGCAGCGCTTCTTTGGAAGCTCCGACCCGATCGGCCAGACGCTCTATGTCGGCAAGCTTCCATGCGTCATCGTGGGCGTCACCGGCAAGAATTACCAGCAGGAAAGCCGCGGCGGCTCCAAGCTCAATGTCTGGGTTCCGCACACCACCGCCGGAGCGCGGCTGATCGGACGCAGCTATCTCGACAGCATCGTCGTGGCTCTGCGCGACGGTGAACCGCCGGCGTCCGCCGAGGAGAAACTGACGCCATTTCTCAGCAATCGGCACAAGAGCAAGGACTTCATGGTGTTCAATCTGGCCGAGCGCATCAGATCGGGCGTCGCCTTCTTTCAATCCATGTCTCTGCTTCTCGCCGCGATCGGGATCATCTCGCTCACGGTCGGCGGCATCGGCGTCATGAACATCATGCTGGTCTCCGTATCGGAGCGCGCGCGAGAAATCGGCGTGCGCGTCGCCGTGGGCGCGCGCCAGGGAGACATCCGACGCCAGTTCCTGATCGAGGCGGTCATCGTTTGTCTTCTCGGCGCCGCGGTCGGCGTCTCGCTTTCATATGTCATTTGTTGGGGCATCGGATATTTCCTGCCGCCGAAATGGGAGATGAGCCTTTCTCTTTCGGCGATCCTCTCCGCGGTCGGCTGCGCCACGGCGACCGGCATTATCTTCGGCTATTTTCCGGCGCGCAGCGCCGCGCAGCTAGACCCGGTGGAGGCGCTCGCCCGTGACTGAGCGTGTCCTCTCGCTTATGCCGATCTCTCCTCGCCCCAACGGGAAAGTCGTAACGCGGCGGCGGCGGGTCGGCGACGCGCTTGCGCGAACGCTTCTCGCCTTCGCGTCCCCTGCTTGGCTCGCGGGCTGTGCGGTCGGCCCCGATTTCGAGACGCCTGTCGCGCCGGCGGTCGAGCGCTTCACAGCGGAGAAGACGGCGTCGCCCGGAAACGGCCAACGATTCCGTGAAGGCTCGGACGTTCCGAGTCGGTGGTGGACGGCCTTCCGCTCCAAACGCCTGAACGATGTCATCGCGGCGGCGCTCGCCAATAATCCGACATTGGACGCCGCCGAAGCCGCGATCCGCATCGCTCGATATAATGCAGACGCGGCGAAGGGCGCGTTGCTGCCGCAGGTGAACCTGAACTCGAACTCGAATTATACACTCGCCTCGGGCGACTCGACGGCCACTACAGTGACGCAGCAGGCCTACTCCTTTTTCACCAAGCAGGTGCAGATCAGCTACGCGCCCGACATTTGGGGCGCCAATCGCCGCGCGGTCGAGTCGTTGGAGGCCCAGCGAGAGGTTCAAGCCTGGCAAAAGCAGGCGGCATATCTGACGCTTGCCGCGAATGTCGCCAAGGCGGCGATCGAGGAGGCCTCGCTGCGCGGCCAGATCGCCGCCACGCGCCGAGTCATCGATCTCGAACAGGAGCGTTTGGTCCTGCTCGAACGGCAATTCGCCTATGGCGCCGTCTCTGGAACGGACATTCTTTCGCAGCAGGCCGCCTCGGCGCAGGCGCGTCAGACTCTGCCGCCGCTGGAAAGCCGCCTCGCGCAGCAACGCAATCTGCTCGCTGCGCTCGCCGGTCGATACCCATCGCAGGAGATCGCCGAGACTTTTGAACTTTCCGAGTTGACGCTACCGCGTGATCTGCCGATCAGCCTGCCGTCGCGGCTCGTCGCGCAACGGCCGGACATCAAGGCGGCGGAAGCGAGGATCCATTCGGCGAGCGCGCAGATCGGCGTCGCCGTCGCCGCGAGACTGCCCAATGTCGCGCTGACCGCCAATGGCGGCGCGAGCGCCTTCAAACTGGCGCAACTCCTCATGCCGGGAACGGGCTTCTATACGCTCGCCGGAAATGTCGCCCAACCTGTCTTCGACGGCATGACGCTCCTGAACAAGCAGCGCGCCGCCGAGGCGGAGCTCGACCAGGCCGAGGCGCAATATCGCTCGGCAGTCATCAACGCCTTTCAGAATGTTGCAGATAGCTTGCGCGCCTTGCAGGGCGACGCGCGCGCGGTTGACGACGCTCGCATCGCCGAAAGCGCGTCGAGAAGGTTTCTCGACAAAATTCGTTCGCAGCAGCGCTACGGCGACGTGTCGCAACTCGCTGTCGTCGATGCGCAACGCGCCTATCTCAACGCCTCGATCTCACGCATTCAGAGCGACGCCCAGCGCCTCGTCGACACTGTCGCTCTCTGCATGGCGCTCGGTGGCGGAGTAGAAAGCTCATGACGTCGTAGCAGAACGACAGGCGCCGATCGCCCGGCGGTCTCTCGAGCCGCGCATTCGCTCATCTATGAAGATATCCCGTCCACGACACGATCCGCCGATCGCTCGTCGCCGCCACTCGAAAAATTGGGCTCTGCGCGTCGAGACAATCGGTCCGCCAGAAGAAGCCGATGACGGGAATACCCCACGGCGCGAGGCGGCGGCGCCTTCGCGGCGAAATAGCGGCTACTTTTGTAAGCCTTTGAATATTTTAGATAAATTCGATTTTGGTAGCGGAGGCCCGTTTCCGCCGATCCCCCCGACTGAATTCGTTGGAATTTTCTCTGCCCATCCCTTGCTTGAACGATTTCCGAGGAGCGAAACGTACAGGAAGCTCGAGCGCCTCGAGCCCTTCGACGCCTTGAAGAAGATAATCAAAAACGGCTCGAGATGAAGGGCATAAAACGCAATCCGGCGCCGACAGCTTCTCCGGCTCCAAAGCTTCTCAGCATCGCGTAGGAAGAGGGGTCGCCCTCGATTGCGAGCCATGCGGCCTCGAAGAATCTTGATCTGTGATAGCCGACGCCTCGGCGGGGCGCAGCGCGATCTTGAAGGTCGCGCCGCCGCCGGGGGTATCCTCCACCCAAATCCTCCCGCCATATCTGCCGATCAATTCTCTCGCGATGGCGAGGCCGAGGCCGGCACCGGGCGTGAGGTCGCTCTTTCGCCAGAAGGGCTCGAATATGGCCTCCCGATCGTCCGCGCTCACGCCCTCGCCATGGTCGATCACTTCGACCAGTCCAGGCGGCAGGACGCGGACGATGATCGTCCCTCCGCTCGGCTCGGCGCGGACGGCGTTTTCGACGAGGTTCCTGACGACGCATTGCGCCGCCCACTCGGACGCGGACACCGGCAGGAGGCCGACGTCATCCGCCTCGAAGTCGATCTGCCTACCGAGATCCAAGGAAATCGGCAGATAGTCCATCACGACGGCACGGGCGACGTCGATCAGATCGACGACTTCGGTCGAAGCCGCGGCGCCGCGAGCCTCGTCGCGCGCGATGACGAGAAGTTGCTCCGCGATTGTCTGGATGCGGCGCGCGTCGCGCATGAGCTCGAACTTCGTTTCCGAATTCTCCATTCGATCAATGCGCGCGCGCAGCAGGTCGATCGGCGTGCGCAGCTCATGAGCGGAATTCGCGGCGAAGCGCTTCTGGCTCGCGACGCCCTCGTCGATGCGCGCGAACATGTCGTTGAGCGCGGTCACGAGCGGCAAAATTTCCGCCGGCGTGTGTGTGATCTCGAGCCGCGTGTTCAGCGATTTGAGATCGATCGAAGAAACCTGCGCCGCAACTTCGCGCAAAGGGGCAAGACCACTATACAAAGTCAATGCCACGATCGCGGATAGAATAAGTATTATGTAGGAATATTTCCAATATCCACCTTTCCCTGCCATAACGTCTATTATATATAGCAAATCATCCGCGGCAAATTTCTCGCCATATGTCGCGATATAGACGCGACCGTACGGGGTGGGCTCCAATGTGAACGAGCCTCTTTTTCCAGGATCGTCACCGTTGTTTATCGTGAAGGCAAAGCCTTCTATACCAATGTGATTTTTTATTTTTACAATTTCCTCCAGCTCTTTCGAGGAGGAGCTTACATATTGCCCAGTCGTTTCGTCCTCGACAGCATATCGCAATTGAGGCGACTGTCGTTTCAAAGAGACAAGAGCGTCAGTATTGTCGATGAACAATACGCCATCATTATTTCGCCGCAACGACTCCACGATAACCGCTTTGACCCGCCTGTGAGCATAAATGTCCAATGAGCGCCCCTCATATGGCCACAGCTGAAAATAGACCATGGGGAAAATATAGGTCAGCGGGACTGTCGCTATCATCAAGACGCCGGCGACGACCGTGAAGACGACCAGCCTCACGAGGAGCGAGCGTTTCAGGATCACGGCCGCAATCTCCGCAGCATATAGCCTAGGCCTCGCGACGAGATCAGCTCCACGTCGAGCTCCTCGCTCTTCAGTTTCTGCCGCAGACGCGAAGCGAGCATGTTCAGCGCGTCAAGCGAGGCAACATCGTCGTCAGGCCCGTAAATTTCATTCAGGATCGTCGCATAGGCGACAACGCGCTCGGCTCGCCTAGCCAGACATTCGAGCAACAGCAGTTCCTTGCGGCGCAATTCGATAGGTCGATCCGCATGGAATGCCTGATGCGCCGCGAGATCGAATGAGAGGCGCCCGAGGACGATTCTCGGCAGCTCCGTTGCGCCCGCGCGACGCAGGCAAGCCCGAATTCTCGCGAGCAGCTCGTCTGCATCGAAAGGCTTCGCGAGATAATCGTCGGCGCCGGTTTCGAGCCCTTCGATCCTATCTTCCGTTCCATTCAAAGCGCTGACGACGATGATCCTTATGCCCGGCCGCATTCGACGAAACTCGGACAGGGCGCGGAGGCCATCGCCATCGGGCAGCCGTCTGTCGAGCAGCATCAACGGGTAGTCGTGAGTCGACAGCGCGGCCTTGGCGTCGGCGATCCGGCCGACGCGATCGGCCACGAAGCCTGCGCGATCGATTCTGTCGGCGATCATCGCCGCTCGCTCCGCCTGATCTTCGACCACGAGGATTCGCATGGTGGTTGCCCGCATCATCTTCGATCGTGATGGAAGCCGCACGACTCCGAATTGGACAGGAGCCGCCGCAGCCCATCGAGCGAAGACCATTTCGCAGGACTGTCGGCGCTTCAAGCGAAATGTCGCGTTTTTGCAACGGGCTCCGGAAAATGATCTTTTTCAGCCTCATGTTGGCCCCGTGTTGGCTCTGCATGTTACCACATTTTTAACGGGCAAAGACTGTGGGCGCTGACTGTCGGTAAGATTTCAGAGTGGGACGAGACGGCGTGAGACGGTGCGGCTGGCTGATCATTGCGCTCATTGCTTTCCAGGGCGTTTTCCTGGGCGCGATGGCTTCTTGCCGTCTGTCGCCGGTCGAGCTCGGTGTGAGGGGTTTCGGCGCTGTCGACACGCCGCAATGCGATAGCCCTGCGAGCGCCCACCACGCTCCGTTCGAGCATAATGTTCCTTCGGAATACTGCTGTATTTCATGTGCGACTGGAAGCTGCGGCCCCCATTTGTCGCCTCTGGTCGATGCAGGGGCAAAATGCGTCGAACGGCTGTCATTACGGTCGTTCTCGATCGGTGGGTCCGCCTGGGCCGATCCGCTCGCGCGGGCTCCCCTCGGCTGGTCAACGAGCTGGTCGTCGCGCGCGCCCCCTTTCTTCTCCTGATCCGACGCGCCCTCCAGCGCAATGCAATTTCCGTCCATGCAGGCGGCCCGAGCGCCGCATCAGGAGACTATTCATGTTTTCGACCATGCTGCGCGGCCCGTCCGCCGCCACCCTTTCGCTCGTCCTCACTGCGTCGGCGGCGCATCCGCAGGAAGCACTTCCGACAATCGATATCGCCGCGGAGCGGCCGGCCGCGGGCGGACCGGGCTCCGGCAAGCCCGACCTCACGCCGCAGAACAGCTATGTGGTGCCGAACTCGTCCGTGGGGACAAAGACCGATACGCCGGTCATGAATACCCCGATCAATGTGCAAGCGATCACGGAGAAGGTCCTGGACGATCAGCAGGCAACGACCTTAGCTCAGGCGCTGACAAACATCAGCGGCGCTTACGTTGCCGGCGGCGGCGGCGCCATTGATGGTACAAGTAATAGAAGCGGGGGTATTTTTGTGCGCGGCTTCCTGACTCAGGATTACTACCAGGACGGCTTTCGCATCAACGGCGCCTTCTCGGGCATCGATTTCACGGGGTCCCGCCAGTTTGCCAATATCGGCAGCATCGATCTGCTGAAAGGTCCCGCGGCCATACTCTACGGGCTCTCAGAGCCCGGGGGCATCATCAACATCACGACAAAGGGGCCGCAGGACACGCCACATTATTCGGTCCAGCAGCAAATCGGAGCGCTGGCGTTCTATCGCACTAGCCTCAGCGCCACGGGCCCGGTCACCGCCGACAAGTCTGTGCTCTACAGGATCGACATGTCCTACGAGAACAATGGCGCTCCCTTCGGTTCATCCATCGACCGAACGTATAGCCAAAATTTTTTCGTGGCGCCCGTCGTCAAATGGCAGATCGACAATGACAACTGGATCAAATTGGAGGTAAACTACAGCAATGACAAATTTACACCCTATTTGGCTTATGCTCCGACCATCAACGGATCCCTTATATATCCACCTCGTAGCAATAGCTACATGGGAGCGTCCACACTAGCGACAGACCCGACATTCTATGCAGCATTGACCGGTGAACATAAATTTGACAATGACTGGTCACTCAAATCTCGTGTTGCCTTTTACAGCACAAATTATAACTATAATGTCGTCAATCCGCTCTCGAACAGCTCGGGGGCCAACCCATTAATCACGGATATTACAGCGGTCGGCTCCCAACAACTGGCGTCCTGGCAAACAAACCACGATATCGTTGGCCATTTCGATCTGCTGGGAACAAAAAACACGCTATTGCTCGGCGGCGACTACTCCCGTTACACCTGGGCATCGGTCAGTCAAGGCTTGGTTCCCTGGGGATTTTCACTCATCAGCTTGGCGGACCCGGTCGTTCCAGGCATCCCGATCCTTCCCACTTTTTCGACCACTCATACCGAAAATTACAATCGCCAGGACATGGCGGGCCTCTATGTGCAGGATCAGGTCGAGCTGCCTTACGGCCTCCATGTGATGGCCGGGGCTCGGTACCAGTACATCTATCAGGAGAACACCAGTTCGAGCGCGAAGGGATTCGTATCAGGGGCAGTGTCGGAGTCCGCCAGCCCGCTCCACCAGGCCCGCGTCACGCCGCGCTTCGGCCTGCTCTGGCGCCCGCGCGAATGGGTCAGCGTTTATGGCAATTACACAGAAGGGTTCGCTGCGAATGCCGGCACGATTTATCCAGGCCAGCTAGCGCCACCGTCCAACGCCAAGAGCTGGGAGGCTGGCGCGAAGTTCGAGTTCTTCGACGGAAGGCTGCGCGCCAACGTCGATTATTATTATCTGCTCAAGACCAATATTCCGGTCGGCGATCCGGATACGAGCCATCTTTGTGGCGGCACGCCTTCGTGCTCCGTTGTCGTCGGCGCGGGGCGCAGCTCCGGGCCGGAGATCGATATTCAAGGCGAGCTGCTGCCCGGCTGGAACGTGATCCTCGCCTATACGAATCAGGACGTCCGCGTCGCCGAAGGCAAGACGACCACCAACTCGGGCACCCGGCTCGCCAATTTGAGCCCCGGCCAGCGCTTCCCGAATGTGCCGCGCAATCTCGCGAGATTGTCGACGACCTATGAATTTCAGACCCCGCTGTTGAAAGGCCTGAAGGTCGGAGCCGGCTATACATATCATGGCTCGCAAGTGATCTATGACGGGAGCGCCAAATACAACGGCACAATTCCGCTGCTCGCGTCCTGGGGCACCGTCGATCTGATGGCGGCCTACGCCTTCGATCTCGACGGGGTGAAGACAACGGCGCAGCTCAACGCCACGAATATTTTCGATCACACTTACTACACAGCGGCCTTCGTGGCCGGTACGCCGTCATCCAATTACAGCATCACCGGTGGTCGTTTGAGCTATGGCGCGCCCTTCAATATCGTCGGGTCGTTGAGATTTGAATTCTGAACGGAGGTATTGTCCCGTCATTGCGAGCGGAGCGAAGCAATCCAGAGACCCACCACGCGACGCTGGATCGCTTCGCTCGTCGCCATGACACCCTGTCGCATTGAAAAGGATTCACGCGCATGATCCGCGGCGTCTTGGTGTTCGTGCATCGCTGGGTCGGTCTGCTGATGACGGTTTTCCTCGTCATGGTCGGCCTCACCGGTAGCCTGTTGGCCTTCAATAACGAGCTGGAGCATGTCTTCGCACCCCAGCTCTTCGCCAAGCCGCATCCCGGCGAAGAGTCGCTCGATCTCGGGACGCTCGCCGAACGGGCGGACGGCCTCGTCCCGCATGCGCATGTCACCAGCGTGAACCTCGGCTCCCGCACCGTCCCTGTGAAGATGCCGCCGGATCAGGCGACGATCTATTTCCGTGCGGAGACGAACCCGGCGACGGGCAAGCCCTATGAGCTGGGCTTCACCGAATTCTACGTCGATCCCTGGACCGGCGCCGAGCTTGGGCGGCGCACAACCGCCGATCTCTCCGAAGGGCCCACCAATTTGATGCCCTTCATCTATAAGCTTCACGATCAGCTGGCGTTAGGAACGGCCGGCAGGACAATCCTCGGCGTCGTCGCGGTCGCATGGACGATCGACTGCTTCGTCGGCTTCTATCTGACGCTACCGGTCTCGGTCTCCGGTTTTTGGCGCAAGTGGAAGCCGGCCTGGGTAATCAAGCACAAGGGTGGATTTTATCGGCTCAATTTCGATCTGCACCGCGCCAGCGGACTGTGGCTGTGGCCGATGCTGTTCATCTTCGCCTGGTCGAGCGTGGGGTTCAACATGCCCTCGGTCTACAACTGGGTGATGCCGAAGCTGTTCGAGCATCACTCCCACATGGGGGAGAAGCTGGTCGAACATATGCGACGGCCGGTCAAGGAGCAGCCGGCCCTCGACTGGCGCGCGGCGCAGGCCGTCGGCGCGAAGCTGATCGAGGAACAAGGGGCCAAGCAAGGCTTCGTCGTCGGCGAAGCATGGGGTCTAAGCCATAGCAGCAAAGGTGGCTCGTACCATTACATGGTCCACAGCGGCGACTGCTTCCTGGCGAGATGCGCGGCGTCGGTCGATTTCGACGGCGACACGGGCGAGCTGCTGAATGTCAGATCGCCCGCGGCGGCAGAACCTGCGGGCAATTTGATCAAGACCTGGCTTTTCGCGCTGCACATGGCGCATGTCTTCGGCCTGCCGTTTCGCATTTTCGTCTGCGTCCTCGGCCTCGTCATCACCACGCTGTCAGCGACCGGCGTCTATATCTGGTGGAAGAAACGGTCGGCTCGGTTCTCCCGCAAGATGCGCGGCGCCTCCGCCGGAGCATCGCTCGAGCCGTCGGCGGCGGAGTGATCGCGCACGCTCCTCGCCTCTGCCGTCGAGCATTGATGCGCACAAGTCGATTAGGAGACAAAAACATGTTTCAGCGAATCGTTTCTTCCGGCGTCGAGCGAATCGACGCCGGGAGCTCTCTCGACGCTCGGCGCCTGCTGGAGGCGCTTTCCCGATGCCTGCCTCTCGTCGCGCATCCGCGCGGCCGATCGCTCGCCGCGTCGATCGGGGCGGCGCGGCATGGACATGCGGGACGTGGATGCCGAGTGACCAATGTCTTCGACGCCGGCGAGAGCTACGGCCTCATGTGCCATGTCGAGGTCGGCGAGCGCGGCGATCCATCGATCCTGATCACGCCGATCGCCGAGCTCTCCTTCGATCGGCGGCATCCGATCGCGCGCGATGTCGCCGATTATCGACGCCGCCGCACGCAAAGGCGGTAGCGAGCAGGAAAGTCTTGGACGATCGTGTGCATGTGGGCGTGTTCCGTGTTGTTGAGGTCGCGTGGCGAGCGCCCGCATGTCGGTCCCGTGACTCGTGGCGGCTTTGGTCGCCGTCTGGCGATTGCCGGCGCGGGTGCGGCGATGATCGCTTCGCTCGCCGGTTGCGCGGCGGGGACGGATTATGCGCGGCCTACCGATGCGGTCCCGGCCAAATTCAAGGAGGACGCCGTGGCGAGCGTGGCGGCGACGACACGAAGCGGCTGGAAGCCGATCGCGCCGCTGGACGAAGCGGAACGCGGCACCTGGTGGCGCGTCTTCGACGACAAGGAGCTTTCCAAGCTTCTCGCCGAGGTCGAAATCTCCAATCAGAACGTCGCCCTCGCCGCCGCCGCCTATGACCAGTCGAAGCAGATCATCCGACAGGCGCAGGCCAGTCTCTTCCCGACCATCACCACCAATTATTCGCCGACGCGACGGCGCTCGCCGACATCCGGCGGCGACGCAAACTATTCGAACAATTTCTCCAACGCCTCCAACGCCAGCTGGGAGATCGACGTCTGGGGCCGCATCCGTCGCAACATCGAAGCGAACGCCGCCGCCGCGCAGGCGAGTGCCGCCGATCTCGCCAACGCCACGCTTTCCGCGCAAATCCAGCTCGCCGTCGCCTATTTCAATCTGCGCGCGACCGACGAGGCGCAGGCCTTGATCGAGGAATCGCTGGCGCTGTTTCGCCGCACGCGCGATATTTCGAAGAATCAATATACGGTCGGCACGACCTCGCGCGCGGATTTCATCACCGCCGACAATCAGGTGCTGACCACCGAAGCTTCGGCGATCCAGCTCGGCGCGCAGCGCGCGCAATATGAACATGCGATCGCCGTGCTGATCGGGCGCAGCCCGTCGGCGTTCTCTATTCCCAAGCGCAGATGGAAAGCCAGGAAGCCGCCCGCGGTTCCCACCGGCCTTCCCTCCGAACTTTTGGAGCGCCGTCCCGACATCGCCGCGGCGGAGCGCGATTTGCAGAGCCGCAATGCGATGATCGGCGTCGCCATCGCCAATTTCTATCCGAAGGTGAGCCTTTCCGCCGCGCTGAGCTTCGCCGCGACGCAGCCCTGGCCCGTCGCGGTCGCCAATGAGGTCTGGTCGCTCTCCGGCAGCGCCGCGCAGACTTTGTTCGACGGCGGCGCTCTCGACGCGCAGCGCGAGGCGGCGATGGCCTCCTACCGGCAGGCGGTCGCCGCCTATCGCCAGACGGTGCTGGCGGCGTTCAGCCAAGTCGAGAACCAGCTCGCGACCATTCGCCTGACGGCGCAGCAGGTCGCGCGCCTGGATCGTGCGGTCGCGGAGGCGCGGGAGGCGGTCTCGATCTATCTCAATCAATATCGCGTCGGCACTGTGGTCTTCACCAGTGTCGCCAATGCGCAATCGACTCTGCTGGGCAATATCCGATCGGCAGTGTCGGCACGGCAGACGCTCTATGTCGCGACCGTCGACCTCATCGGCGCGCTCGGCGGCGGCTGGGACGCCTCGCGCCTGCCGCCGATCGAGGAGCTCTCTGCGATCGCCGCGCCGCCCTTGCCCGTCCCGGCGAGCGCGCTCGCGGCGGCCGCGGCCACTCAGTGACAGAGAGAACGCCATGCTCAGAGACGACACCGGCGAGACGAGGATCGAGGAGACGGACGCTCCGCGCGCATCGACGACGGGCGCTCCGCGGATCCGCGAGCGCGTCGCCGCCGGGGTCGCCCGCACGCGCCGCTCGCCGGTGACGATCGGTGTTTCGGCGCTGCTCGTCGTCGCGCTCGGCTTCGGCCTCTATCGGGCGCTGTGGCCGACGGCGCCGGACGGGCCGCCGATGGGGCGCAGACCGGGCGTCTTCGCCGCGCCGCAGCCGGTGTCGGTCGCCACCGTCGGGCGGCGCGACATTAGAATCGTGCGGCACGGCCTGCTCGGAACGGTGACGCCGATCGCCAATGTCTCGGTCAGGTCGCAGATCAGCGGATATCTGATGGAGGTCGGCTACAAGGAAGGGCAGATCGTCCAAAAGGGCGATTTTCTCGCGCAGGTCGATCCGCGGCCCTACGAGGCGCAGAAGGCGCAGCTCGAGGGCCAGCTGATGCGCGATCAGGGCGCTCTCGAGCAGGCGCGCGACGATCTGCGCCGCTATCAGTCGCTCAAAAAACTCGACTCGATCTCGCGCCAGCAGGCGGATAACCAAGCCTGGATTGTCAAGCAATATGAAGGATCGGTCAAAGCCGACCATGCGCAGATCGACAATCAGAATCTCAATCTCGCCTATGCGCGCATCGTGGCTCCGGTCTCGGGGCGCGTCGGCTTGAGGAAGGTCGACGCCGGCAATTTCGTGTCGACGGCGGATGCCATCGCGCTCGTCACGCAGATCGATCCGATCACGGTGATCTTCGGCGTGCCGGAGGATTACATTCCCGACATTCTGCGCGCGCAGAAGACGAAGGGCGCGCTCGAGGTCGTGGCGCTCGATCGTTCCGGCGCGAAACAGATCGCCGTCGGCCGGTTGTTGACGCTCGACAATGCGATCGACGCGTCGACCGGCATGGTCAGCGGCAGGGCCGAGTTCGAGAACAAGGACGAGCGGCTCTATCCCAATCAATTCGTCAATGTGCATCTGCTGGTCGACGTGCGCGAGCGAGCGCTCGCCGCGCCGAAGGCGGCGATCCGGAGCGGCGCCGCGGGGTTCTTCGTCTACAAGGTGACGCCGGAGGAGCGCGTCGTCATGCAGGCCGTCGTTCCGGCGGGGGGCGAGCATTTCGACGATTTCGCCGGCTTCAACGGCGGCATGATCGAGATCGAGAACGGGCTCGAGGAGGGCGATCGGATCGTCGTCGAGGGGGCGGACCGGCTGCGCGACGGCGCTCCGGTGCGGATCGCCGAAAGCGACGGCGCGCGCATCGAGCGGCCCTCATCCGCGCGCCCGGCGCAGGTGGACGGCCAGCGATCCGGCGAGCCGTCCGACGCGCGCCGCCGCGACCCGGAGCGCCAGAGAGAGCGCCGTCAGAGACAACAGCCACAGGCTCAATGAGCGCGTCGACTCGCGCGTCGGATAGAAACGCATCGACATGAACCCGTCGAAAATCTTCATCCTGCGTCCCGTCGCCACCACGCTGCTGATGGCGGCGATCATGCTCGCGGGCCTGTTCGCCTACCGGCTGCTGCCGCTCTCGGCCTTGCCCGCCGTGGATTATCCGACGATCCAGGTGCAGGCTTTCTATCCCGGCGCGAGCCCGGAAGTGATGACATCGGCGGTGACGGCGCCGCTCGAGCGTCAGTTCGGGCAGATGCCGGGGCTGAGCCAGATGACGTCCACGAGCTCGGCCGGCGTGTCGCTCGTCACGCTGCAATTCGATCTCGGCCTCGGCCTCGATGTCGCCGAGCAGCAGGTGCAGGCGGCGATCAACGCCGGCGGCGGCCTCGTGCCGAAGGACCTGCCGGCGCCGCCGACCTACGCCAAGATGAATCCCGCCGACGCGCCGATCATGACGCTCGCCGTGACCTCGAGATCGCTGCCTCTGGTCGAGGTCGAGGATTTCATCGAGACGCGGCTCGTCCAGAAGCTCGCGCAATTGCCCGGGGTCGGATATGTCGGCGTCGGGCACGGCCAGCGCCGGGCGTTCCGCATCCGCTTCAACCCGGTGGCGCTCGCCAAATACGGCCTGCGCGTCGACGATCTGCGCACGATCTTCAGCAACGCCAGCACCAATCAGCCCAAGGGCTCCTTCGACGGCCCGCAGCAGGCCTCGACGATCAACGCCAATGATCAGATCGACGATCCGGCCGAGTTCCGCAAGCTCGTCATCGCCTATCGCAATGGCAATGCGATCCGCGTCTCGGACGTCGCTGAGGTGCAGATCGGCTCCGAGAACGAAAAGACGGCGTCCTTCGCCGATTGGACGCCGGCCGTCATTCTCGAAATCCGCCGGCAGCCGGGCGCCAATGTCATCGAGGTCGTCGAGAATGTGAAGGCGATGCTGCCGCGGCTCCGCGCCTCCCTGCCGCCATCGATCGAAGTCTCCGTTCTGAGCGATCGGACGACGACGATCCGCGCCTCGGTCGAGGACGTGCAATTCGAGCTCGTTCTCGCCCTCGTCCTCGTCGTGCTCGTGATCTTCCTCTTCCTGCGCAATCTTCCCGCGACATTGATCCCCAGCCTTTCGGCGCCGCTCTCGCTCGTCGGCGCCTTCGCCGTCATGTATCTGCTCGGCTTCAGCCTCGACAATCTGTCGCTGATGGCGCTCACCATCTCGACCGGCTTCGTCGTCGACGACGCCATCGTGGTGATCGAGAACATCGCCCGCCATATCGAGCGCGGCGTCTCGCCTTTGGAGGCGGCGCTGCGCGGCTCCGAGCAGATCGGCTTCACCATCGTCTCGCTCACCGTCTCACTCGTCGCCGTGCTGATCCCGCTGCTGTTCATGGGCGACGTCATCGGCCGGATGTTCCAGGAATTCGCCGTCACTCTCGCCGTCACCATCGTCATCTCGGCTGTCGTTTCCTTATCGCTGACGCCGATGCTCTGCGCCAAGCTGCTGCGCCACAGAACGATCACCCAGCGCAGCCGCTTCGACGTCGCCGCCGAGCGCGTCATCGACGCGATGATCCGCGCCTACGGACGCGCGCTCGACACCGTGCTGGAGCGCCAGGGCGCCATGCTCGCCGCGACGCTCGCCACGCTGGCCCTCACCTACCTTCTCTATGTCGTCATTCCCAAGGGCTTCTTTCCGCCCCAGGACACGGGCGCGATCCAGGCGATCTCCGAGGCGCGGCAGGATATCCCCTTCGCCGCCATGGTCGAGAAGCAGCAGGCGCTCGCCGAAGTCATATTGCGCGATTCCGACGTCGACACGGTGAGCTCGCAGGTCGGCGTCGACGGGCAGAACCCGACGCTGAACAATGGACGCTTCTATATTTCCTTGAAGGCGTCGCCGCAGCGCAAATCCGGGGTGACGGAGGTCATCGCGCGGCTCCAGGCCGCCGCGGCGGAGATTCCCGGCGTGCGGCTCTATCTTCAGCCCGTCCAGGATCTGACGATCGACTCCACCATCGGCAAGGCCGCCTATCATTTCGTGCTCCAGAACTCCAATGGCGCTCTGCTGAAGGAATGGACGCCGAAGCTCGTCGAGCGGCTGCGCGAATCGCATGATCTCGCCAATGTCGCGAGCGATCTCCAGAACCGCGGCAAGGCGCTCGATATCGTCGTCGACCGAGCCACGGCAGCGCGCTTCGGCATTACGATGGCCTCGGTGGACAATGTGCTCTACGACGCTTTCGGCCAGCGCATCGTCTCGACGATCTATACACAGTCCAATCAATATCGCGTCATCCTCGAGCTCGATCCCACGCTGCAAGCGTCGGAATCGGCGCTCGCCAGCCTCTATCTTCCCTCCTCGTCCTCCTCGAGCGGGCAGGTTCCGCTCGCCGCCATCATGCACGTCGAGGAGCGCGACGGCCCGCTGCAAATCACGCATTTCGCACAGTTCCCTGCCACCACCATCTCCTTCGACGCGGCGCCCGGCGTCTCGCTCGGCGCGGCTGTGCGCGCGATCGACGCGGCTCGGGCCGACATCGAATTGCCGCCGAGCTTCACCCTCGCCATGCAGGGCGCCGTCGCCGCCTTCACCTCGTCATCGCACGATCAGCTGATGCTCATCATCGCCGCGATCGTGACCGTGTATATCGTGCTCGGCGTGCTCTATGAGAGCTTCATCCATCCGATCACCATTCTCTCGACACTCCCCTCCGCCGGCGTCGGCGCGCTGCTCGCGCTGATGATGACGGGCCACGACCTCGACGTCATGGGCGTCATCGGCATCATTCTCCTGATCGGCATCGTCAAGAAGAACGCCATCATGATGATCGACTTCGCGCTCGACGCCGAGCGCGTGGACGGACTCTCGGCGCGCGAGGCGATCTATCGCGCCTGCCTGTTGCGTTTTCGCCCGATTCTGATGACGACCATGGCGGCGATACTCGGCGCCGTGCCGCTGATGCTGGGCTCCGGCGTCGGGGCGGAGCTGCGCCAGCCGCTCGGTGTCGCGATCGTCGGCGGCCTCGTCTTCAGCCAGATGCTGACGCTGTTCTCGACGCCCGTCGTCTATCTCGCCTTCGATCGCCTCGCCCGACGCGTGGCGGGCTCGGGCGAATCCACCGTGCGAGAGGGAGCGGCGGAATGAACATCTCCGCGCCTTTCATCGCGCGGCCCGTCGCGACGACGCTGCTCACTTTGGGACTGACCTTCGCCGGCGTCCTCGCCTTTCTGCGCTTGCCGGTTGCGCCGCTGCCGAAGATGGACTCGCCGACCTTGTCGGTGTCCGCTTCGCTGCCGGGCGCGTCGCCCGAGACCGTCGCGACCAGCCTCACCGGTCCGCTGGAGCGCCGGCTCGGCGTGATCGCCGGCGTGACGGAGATGACGTCGTCGAGCGGCGTCGGCTCGGCGAGCGTCACGCTGCAATTCGAAGGCCATCGCAATCTCGACGGCGCAGCGCGCGACGTTCAGGCGGCGATCAACGCCGCCGCGGCGGACCTTCCCGCCGGCGCCTCGTCCAATCCGACCTACCGCAAGGTCAATCCCGCCGACGCTCCGATCCTCACGCTCGCGCTGACCTCGAGGTCGCTCACGCGCGGGCAGCTCTATGACGCGGCCAATGATGTGCTCCAGCAGCGTCTCTCCCAGATCTCCGGCGTCGGGCAAGTCACCGTCCAGGGCGGCGCCTCGGCCGCCGTGCGCGTCGAGCTCGATATCGCGGCCTTGTTCAAATTCGGCATCGCCCTCGCCGATGTGAGCGCCGCGCTCTCCTCGGCCAACGCCAACAGCGCCAAGGGCGACATTGTGCGCAATGGCGAGCGCTGGCAAATCTACACCAACGACAAGGCGAGCCAGGCGGCGGACTATCGCGATCTCGTTATCGCCTATCGCAACGGCTTCGCCGTGCGCCTGTCCGATGTCGCGGAAGTGATCGATTCCGTGGTCGATCTGCGCAACGCCGCTCTCGTGCAGGGCGAGCCGGCGATATTGGTGACGGTCTCGCGTCAGCCGAATGCGAACATCATCGAGACCGTCGACAAGATCGCGGCCGAGCTTCCGAAGCTCGCCGCCGCATTGCCGCATGATGTCGAGCTCGTCTGGACGTCCGACCGAAGCGCGACGATCCGCACATCGCTGGCGGACACCGAGCTCACCCTCGTCATCGCCATCTTGCTGGTGGTCGGCGTCGTGTTCCTGTTCGTCGGCGAATGGCGCGCATCGCTGGTGCCGGCGATCGCCGTTCCGGTGTCGATCATCGGCTCCTTCATCGCCATGGATTTTCTCGGCTACAGCCTGAACATCATGACGCTCATGGCGCTGACGATCGCCACTGGCTTCGTCGTCGACGACGCCATCGTCGTGCTGGAAAATATCGAGCGCCATATGGAAAGCGGCTTGTCCCGGCGCGAGGCGGCGCTGTGCGGCGCGCGGGAGGTCGGCTTCACCGTCGTGTCGATCAGCCTGTCGCTGGTCGCAGCCTTCATTCCCTTGCTGCTCCAGGGCGGCTATCTCGCCGGGCTGTTCAGAGAGTTCTCGGTGACGCTCTGCGTCGCCGTGCTCATCTCGCTGGTCGTGTCGCTGACGACGACGCCGATGCTCTGCGCGGCGGTTCTGCGGCCGGCGGCGCAACGCGAACGGCGCTGGGACGCGCTGTTCGTGCGTCTGGCGAAAGGCTACGAAAGGAGCCTCGCTTTCGCGCTGCGGCGCCGCGCGCTGGCCTTGCTCGCCCTGATGACATCGATCGCGCTGACCGTGCTGCTGTTCGGCGCCATTCCGAAGGGCTTCTTCCCCGAGCAGGACACCGGCCGCCTGATCGGCGGCTTTCGCACGGATCGCGGCGCGTCCTTTCAGCTCACGCGGACCAAGCTCGAGGAATTCGTCGCGATCCTGCGCGCCGATCCGGCGGTGAATGTGGTCACGGGCTCCGTCGGCGGGGGAGGCGGACGTGGCGGCAGCGTGAATGGCGGCTCGATCTCGGTGACGCTGAAGCCGCGCGCCGAACGCGACGGGGGCAGCGCGAAGGTCATGGAGCGGCTGCGGCCGGCGCTCGAACGCGTCGCGGGAGCACGGCTGATCCTGCGCCCGGCGCAAGAGCTGGGCGGCGGCGGCGCGCGGGTCAGCGACGCGCTCTATCAATATACGCTGCTCGGCGACAGCTACTCCGAGCTCGTCGAATGGACCGCGAAGCTCACCGCCGCTCTGCAACACAACAGAATCGTCCTCGATGTGAATGCGGATACGCAGCAGAACGGAGTGGAGACCTATCTCGAATATGATCGCGACACGATGGCGCGGCTGGGGCTGACGACGACGCAGGTCGACAGCACGCTCAACGGCGCTTTCGGACAGAATCAGGTATCGACGATCTATGGAGAGTTCAACCAGTTTCGCGTCGTGATGGAGGCGGCCGCCCGCTTTCGCGAGGATCCGCAAGTTTTGAGAGACATTTATGTGAGCGCGACCGCCAAGCCGGTGAGCGGCTCCGCGGCGACGGCGCTTCCAGCCGGCTCGGTCGGAACGAGCGCGACGCCATCGGCGGCGATCTTCGATTCGGCCCGCAATGCGACGACCAATGCGATCGCGGTCTCGTCGCGCGGCTCGGGAGCGATCGGCGCGGCGGTCAGCACGGCATCGGAGACGATGACGCCGCTCGTCACTTTCACGAAGTTCACGCGACGGGCGACGCCGCTCGCGATCTATCATCAGGGGCTGTTCGCCTCCTCGACGATCTCCTTCAACATCGCCGAAGGCGCGTCGCTCGGCGAGGCGATCGCCGAGGTCGAGCGCGTCGTCGCCGAAATTCACATGCCGGCGTCGCTTCAAGCCGGGATGCAAGGAACGGCGCGGATGTTCCAATCGTCCCAGAACAGCCTGCCATTGCTGATCGTCACGGCGCTCGCCGCGATCTATATCGTGCTCGGCGTCCTCTACGAAAGCTATGTGCATCCGATCACCATCCTGTCGATCTTGCCGTCGGCGGGGCTCGGCGCGCTCGCGACGCTCTATGTCTTCGGCTTTCCCTTCGACACGATGGGATGGATCGGGCTGTTCCTGCTCATCGGCATCGTCAAGAAGAACGCCATCATGATGGTCGACTTCGCGCTGGAGGCGCAACGCATGCGCGGCCTGAGCGCCTATGACGCCATCGTCGAAGCCTGCCGGCTTCGCTTCCGCGCCATCATGATGACGTCGGCGGCCGCGCTGCTCGGCGCGATTCCGCTCGTCGTCGCTTTCGGCGACGGCGCGGAGCTTCGCCGCCCGCTGGGGATCGCGATCGTCGGCGGGCTTCTCGTCAGCCAAATGCTGACGCTCTACACGACGCCGGTCCTCTATCTGACGTTCGGCGATTTGCGCGACTGGATCGCTGGCCGCGGCGACATCGGCGTCCTCGCGGGGATGGGACGACGGAAATGAGTTCTGAGCGCGAGCAGGAGGAGCCCGAAGGCGCCCGTCGGCAAGCGCAGCTTTTCAGTCGAAACTGAATTTCGGAGACACGGCGATCGTCGACTTTCTATCCATATCGCATGCGCTGCTCGTCGCCGATCACGGCAGTTTCACCCGAGCCGCGGAAGTGCTGGGCGTTCAGCAATCGGCCGTGAGCCGCCGCATCCACGCGTTGGAAGACGAGCTCGGCGTGTCGCTGTTCGAACGCATTTCGAGCGGCGTCCGCCTGACGGTCGCCGGGCAGAGATTTGTCGATCGAACGCGGATCGCATTCGAAGAGATCGATCGGGCGGTCGCCAACGCGCGATCTGCGGGGCGCGGCGTCGACGGCGCGCTGAGGATCGGCCTTGTTTCGTCGATATTCACGGGTCCGCTCGATCGGCTGCTCGAAGACTATCGGGGCGGCCATCCGGATGTCGCGTTCGAATTCTTCGAAGGCTCGTCGGCTGCGCAGCTCGCGATGCTCCTGCAAAGGCGCATCGACGTCGCCCTTTGCCTCGACGGAATCGCGACGGCGGAATGCGATATGGAGAAGCTCTGGACGGGCGATGTCTTTGCGGCGCTTCCCGACGCGCATCCGCTCGCGGGCTGCGACGTCGTCGACTGGGAGCTCCTGAAAGACGAGCATTTCATTTTGGGGCGAGACGCGCTCGGCGCAGCGCTGGACCAGCTGGCGACCGATCGCATCTCGCAAGCCGGCGGACGAATTTCTCTCGAAACCCATGACGTTTCGCGAGCCGCCGTCATGAGGCTCGTCGCGCTGCGCTTCGGCGTCGGTCTGGTGAGCGATTCGAGCGTCGCCATCGGCTATCCGGGCGTGGTCTTCCGGCCCGTGAGCGGAGAGAAGGAGCGGCTGTCCTATAGCGTGGTCTGGCTCCCCGGAAACGACAACCCGGCTTTGCGACGATTCATCAGTCTGGCGCGCTCGATGGCGTCGAAGGGCTGGGGAGCGTCGCCATAGACCGTCGTTGGGAGCGGCGCGCTTTCGCAAAGCTGCGGTCGCCGGGAGTGAATCGTTTCTGCATCGGCTGACGCTGGACTATCCGGCCGCGTCCCAGTTTTCCGTTCTCAGCGGTTCTGGAACGCGAGAGAACGCCTTGTCCTTCGTGACCAGCACGGCGCTCGCGGCGACCGCGTGGCCGGCGATCATCATGTCGAGCGGCGCGAGCGACACGCCCTTCGCTTCGCTCGACGCTCGAAGGTCGGCGTAGGCCTGCGCGACGTCACGATCCCAGGCCAGCACATCGACGCGCAAGAGAAACTGCCTGACGCGCTCGGTCAGGACAGGAGGGTAGTTTCGCTTGGCGAGGCCATAGAGCAGCTCGCCTTCCGTCACGGCGGATATGGCGATCTCCTCCATCGGGAGCGAGGCCAGCCGACGGCTGATTTCCAGCCGGTCTCCCCTGATGACATGGCTCGCGATATTGGTGTCGAGCAGATATAAGCTCATTCCTTCCAGCCCTCGAAGGGATCCCTGTCCTGGCGCGGCTGGTCGCGGTCGGCCGGTCCCATGAAGTCGCCGGGAACGTCGCCTTTGCCGTAGAGCTCGAACAGGCCGTCCCATGAATCCGGCTTGCTGGAGAGGATCACGTCGCCCGTCTTCGGGTCGCGACGCACGAAGACCTCCTTCCCCTCGAAGCGGAATTCCATGGGAAGCCGCACGGCTTGGCTGCGTCCTGTCGTAAAGAGCTTGGCTGTTTTCGTTCCCATCGTCGCCTCTCGCATTGGGGATAGCTACCATGATATATGGCAAGAGACGGTAGATATCAAGATAGATATCTGTGAGTCGCCGGCCGTCCCGGCGAAACGATGTAATCGACGACAGTCCCGAGCAATGCGCTCCGAGTGACGATCGACCGCAGCTTCAGGCTGGCTCGGAAGGTCCTGCGCCGCTCGTCGGGCGGGCCGGTTCGATGGCGCTTTGTCGTCGGGGTTTCCCACGTCCGGATTGCGCGCGGCGGCTGCGGTAGCCGCGGTCCGACCGGATGAAGGATTCGAGCATATGCGGGATCAAGGTCGCTGCGTCGACGGGCTCGTAGAGCCGACTATGCTCGGCCGCATAGTGCTCGAGCTCTTCCTTCAGAGGCTCCGAGATGCTGATCGTCATGCGGACGAGACCGGCTTTCGGCAAGCGGCCAAGTTTCAGACCGGCCATGGGCCGCCTCCCTCGGAAAATGCGACAGAGAAATATCGACTGTTCAGACAATCCGCATAAGCGATGAGATTGGCGGGCTTCTCGCCCTGCATGGGGGTGAGCTTCAGTTTCATCATGGGTCGAGCTCGGTCGTTTTGATGTCAGTGGCGGACGGATAATTCGAGAGCACCAAGTCACGCGCGACGATCACGCGCACGGGAAAGCCGGGACGGATGGTGAGCGTCGGCTGAATGTTGAGATTGCGCCCGACGATCTGCTGGCCGGTCTGATTGAAGCTCTGGCCGCCGCCGCGCCGAAGGGCCTGCATGAGCGCGCTCTCGTCGCCGCTCGTCCCGAGCTGCGTTCCGACGCCGAGGATCGTCGAGAGCGCAGCGGCGCCCGCCAATCTCAGCCAATGGTGGTCGACCTCGTCTTCGAGGCCGGAGAAGCCGGCGGCGTCGGCGCCGGGCTGGCGTTCGAGCACGATGGAGCGTCCGTCCGGGAGAATAAGACGGTTCCATACGAGCAGCACGCGCGACTGGCCGAAAGCGATCTGCGAATCATAGACGCCGATCAGTTTCGAGCCCTGCGGGACGAGCAGAAAGCGGCCGGTCGGGCTGTCGTAGACATTTTCTGTCACCTGCGCGGTGATCTGGCCGGGAAGATCGGAACGAATGCCGGTGACGAGCGCTGCCGGAATGACGGCGCCGGCCTGAAGGACATAGCGCGACGCCGGCGGCGCCAGACGATCGGAACTCACCGTGCGGCGATCGATCGGCGCGTTGACGAAGGCGAGCTTGCGATCCTGCATGTTCTGGATGGCGTTCGGGTCGATCGGCGGCCCTTCTCCCGCCGCCGACGCGACAGACGGCGAAGCGGATAGCGGCGCGCCTTCGCTCGGCGCCGGCCGTTCGCGCGCAGTCGTCGTCGCGAAGAGCTTCGCGGTGCGGGCGGCCTCGCGCTCCTGGCCGATGCGCTGCTCCTCCGGATCGACGGCCGCGGGCGGCGGGAATTGCCCCTGCGCGGCGAGGATCGGCCGGCCGAGATCGCCGGGGAGTGGCGGCCCGAGCTTCGGAACGTTCTTTGGCAGGGCCGTATAGTCGCGCGGCAGCGACGCGAGCCCGTCAGCGGTGGTCTTGACCTCCGTGTTGTAGAGTTCCGACGGAGGCCCGGAGCGTCCTCTCGATTGGAGAGCGTAGACAGTGAGACCGAAAATGGCGGCGGCGGAAACGCTCGATAGCGCGATCAGCACGCGGCGCGAGAGCCGGGTGACCGGCGGACGCTCGGGCCGGAGCCGCAACTCCTCGGCCAGCTTCTTCTCGTGCCCCGGCGCGCTCATATCACCGGCCTCCCGTCGCTGCGCACAATTCGCACGACCTTTTGCGGATCGGCGCCGAAGCGCAGCTCCGCCGCTGCGAACAGCCGGTCGACGATCATGTGATGGCCGCGCACGCGGTAATTGACGAGCTGGCTGTCTCCGGCGGCGCCGGTCACGAACAGCGGCGGCATTTCTCCTTGCGAGATGCCCCGTGGAAATTCGATATAGACCTTGCGGCCGTCGTCGAAGGCGCGCAGCGGCCGCCACGGCGCGGCGTCGCCCTCGACCGCGTAGCGGAAATTCAGACGAGAGACGTCGAGGCCCGTCTCGACCGGGACGGCGGCCTCGGCGACGACATTGCGCCGGCGCAGCGCGATCAGCTCGTCCTGCGGATATTGCCAGGACACCGAAGCCATATAGGTCTTGTCGGTCGAACGCAGCTCGAGGTGATAGGTGCGCCGGTCGGTGTTGATGACGAGATTGGTCATCAGATCGGCGCGCGTCGGCTTGACCATAATGTGAGTTCGCTTGGTCGCGCCGGAGCCGCTCTCCGTGTCGCCGATGACCCAGCGCACCGTGTCGCCGGCGGCGACCGGGCCGGAGCCGACGAGCTGCTCGCCCTCCTGCAGGGCGATGTCGGTGATTTCGCCGGGCGCGGCGTAGACTTGGTAGAGCGCGCCATCGGTGAAGGGATAAATCTGCACCGCATTGATGTAGCCGGCGCGCCGTGGCTCCATGCGCGCCGCGGCGTTGGCCTGCTCGATGCGCGCCTTCGGGTCATTCGGCTCCGGCGGCTCGCCCTTGCCGCGCGTCAGGGGCTTGAGCTGGCCGGGAAGCGGCAGAACCTTCGGAACCTCGACGATCTTGACGGGCGCCGGCGGATCGCTCTGCAACGACGCCGGCGCCGGGAAATCGTCATAGTCGATGTCCGGCGGCTTGAAGCTCGAGCAGGCGCTAAGGCTCGTGGAGCCGAGAAGAGCGAATGCGAGCGCGCGAATGGAATGAAGCCTCATTGTCCGAGCTCCTTCGACCAGTTGACGGCGTGGATGAACAGGCCGAGCGGATTCTTGCGCAGGCGCTCGGGATCGTGCGGCGGCTGTACGACGATCGAGAGAATCGCCGTCCAGCGCTCGGTCGCGGCGAGGCTGGCGTTCTCGTAGCGGCGTTCGGTCCAGGCGATGCGGAAGGAATCGTCGGAGGCGCGGATGACGCTCGACACGTCGACGGCGACCTGGACCTGCCCGATCTTGGCGAAGGGATCATTGGCGCGGGCGTAATCGTTCAGCGCCAACGCGCCCTTGTCGGTGACGAAATCATAGGCCTTCAGCCAATTCTGGCGGACGATGATCGGATCGGCGGGAATGGAGCGGACATTCTCGATGAATCGCGCGAGGTGCCAGGCGATCTGCGGATCGGTCGGCTTATAGTCGGCGACCGCCGGCGCAATCGCCTGGGCCTCGCCGAGCTTGTCGATCTCGACCACCCACGGAACGATCGAGCCGCGAGCGCCCTGCCAGACGAGCGCGGCGGCGAGGCCGCCGGCGAGGAACAGATTGCCGAAGGCGATCAGCCGCCAATTATAGGCCTGCACGCGGGCCGAGCCGATGCGCTCGTCCCAGACCTGCGCGGCTTTCTGATAGGGCGTTTCGGGTTCGGGCGTACGCCCGTAGCGGATGGAAGAGCGTTTGAACATCAGCGCGCCTCGGAGAGGTTGATGGAGGCTCCGCCGCCATGCGAGTCGCCGGAGCGGAGCGAATGGGCGGCGAGCGACAGGCCATGCGTGACGCCTTGACGGTTTTTCAGGCGTCGCGCCCAGGCGGGCGCCTCGGTCGAGGAGGAGACGGGACGCTCCGCGCGGCCGCCGGAGAGGCTGGGCGCCGCGGCGGCCGTTCCGGGGCTGATCGGCCCGCCGTCAGCGTCGGACGGCAACGATCCGACTGCGGAGGAACCAGGAGATCCGGGGCCTGGACCCGGCGGGATTGTCGTGGCGGCGACAGTATCGCGGCGGCCGGCGAGGCTCGAGATCGCTCCGCCCGCGAGGCGCGCGGCGCCGAGGCCGGCTGCGCCCGCTCCGGCCAGCACGAGGCCGGTTCCGACCACGGCTCCGGCGCCGAGCTGCGGGCCGCCGGAAATGATGCCATTGGCGATGCCCGGCCCGAATATGCCGAGTCCGAGCAGGGAGAGCGCCGCGAGGACGAGCGCCATCGCGTCTTCGATCGTCGGCTGCGCGCCACCGGCGCCCTGCGTGAACTGACTGAACAGTGTCGAGCCGATGCCGACGATGACGGCCAGCACCAGTACCTTGACGCCCGACGAGACGACATTGCCGAGCACACGCTCGGCCAGGAAGGCCGTCTTGCCGAAGAGGCCGAAGGGAATGAGCACGAAGCCCGCGAGCGTCGTCAGCTTGAATTCGATCAGCGTGATGAAGAGCTGGATTGCGAGGATGAAGAAGCTCAGGAGAACGACGAGCCAGGCGAAGAACAGCACGGCGATCTGCACGAAGTTCACGACGAAGGACACATATCCCATCAGCCCGGAAATGGCGTCGAGCAGCGGACGGCCGGCGTCGAAGCCGACCTGCGCGACGCGGCCGGGACGCAGAAAGTCGGCGGTCGCCAGGCTGCTGCCGGCGGCTTTCAGGCCGAGGCCGGAAAAGCTCTGAAAGACGATGCGGGCGAGCGTGTTCCAATTGCCGATGAGCCAGGCGAAGACGCCGACGAACATCGTCTTCTTCACGAGCCGCGCGATGATGTCCTCGTCGGGGCCCATGCTCCAGAAGAGCGCAGCGAGCGTGACGTCGATGACGACGAGGGTCGACGCAAGGAAGCTCACCTCGCCGCCGAGCAGGCCGAAGCCCGAATCGATATAGGAGGTGAAGGTCTCCAGGAATCGATCGATGACGCCAGTTCCGCCCATGGCTCATTGGTCCTTCGGAATCTGCGCGTCCGGCCGCATGATGATTTCCGGAACCTCGAGACGCAGCGAGAATGCGTCGAACGGCGAATTCGCGCGTTCGACTAGATTTCTCGGCTCCGCGGTCGTGCGACATTCCGGCGCCGACAAGTCCCGGCAGGTCTCGGCACGCGCACTTTCGACGATCACAGCTCCGCGTCGCGACAGCGCTTCGTTGTTCGGCGCGAACGGAAACGACAGGGACGCGGGCCTCGCGACAGTCGTTCGCGCGCGGGCTTCGACCTCGCAAGAGCTCGAAACCTGAAAAGCGAGAATGACGATCGCCCCGATCGCGACACCGAGCGCCACGAAGGCCAGATCTTCGGAGTCGACCCAACGCTCGATCGTCATCGCGGCCACTCCTCAATTGTGGAACATGGAGACATTGCCAGGCTGATAACCCTGTCCCGGCGCGATGAAGCGGCGCAGCTGCTCGCGCGCCTGCTCCTGCGCTGCGGCGTTTCGCGCTGTTTCGAGCGATTGCGCGCGCCCCTGGGAGGCGAGCAACGCCGCCACATCGGCGAGCTGCTTGCTTTGCAGCGCGAGGAGCTGATTTCCGGCTTGTGAGGCCTGCAAGGCACCGACGGCGGACTGGCTCGACGAGACGAGCGCGCCGGCCTCCGAGCGCGCCGTGTCGATCGCCTGCACGATTCCGGCCTGCACGCGAAGCGCATCCTGCAGCGCCGCGACAGAATTCTGCCAGCGCTGCTGCGCGCCGGCGATCAGGTCGGCAGAGCTGGCCGAAGGATTCGCCGCGCCGTAGTGCGTGGCGAAGGCGCGGTCGATCTGCTGGACGTCAAAGGCGATGCGCTGCGCCTGTTGCAGAAGTTGTTGGGTCTGCGCGATCGACTGCTGGATCGTCTGCAAAGAGGAATAAGGAAGATTGGCGAGGTTCTTCGCCTGATTGAGGAGCGAACGCGCCTGGTTCTGCAGGCCGGTGATCTGATTGTTGATCTGCTGCAGCGTGTTCGCCGCCGTCATGACATTCTGCGCGTAATTGGTCGGATCGAACACGACGAATTGCGCACGCACCGACGACGACGACAGGGAGGAGGCCGCGAGCGCGACGACTATGGCGAGCCGGCGCGCGGAAAGCCGATGAAGAGCGGGATTCATCGTGAGGCCTCCAGATTGGAACTTTGCGTGACAAGTTCGGCCGCCCAGGCGAGGCCGCGCGCCGAGAGCCAAGCGCGCGCAAATTCCTCGCGCCCGGTTTGCGCGAAAAGCTCGGAGATGAGCTTCTGGTCGGTCTTGGACGAGGCGGCGCACAGCGCGAGCGCCAGCGGCCCGAGGCCGAGCTCGAACAGCCGATTGCCGCGCCGCGACTGGCAATAATAGTCGCGCTTCGGCGTCGCGCGCGCGACGATCTCGATCTGCCGGTCGTTGAGGCCGAAGCGCCGATAGATGGCGGCGATCTGTGGCTCCAGCGCGCGCTCATTGGGAAGAAAGATGCGTGTCGGGCAGCTTTCGACGATCGCCGGCGCGATCGGACTCGTTTCGATATCGGCGAGCGACTGAGTCGCGAAGACGACGGAGGCGTTCTTCTTGCGCAAGGTCTTGAGCCATTCGCGCAATTGGCTCGAGAATCCCTTGTCGTCGAGCGCGAGCCAGCCTTCATCGATGATGACGAGGCTCGGCGCGCCGTCGAGCCGGGCTTCGATGCGGTGAAACAGATAGGCGAGGACGGCCGGAGCTGCGGAAGAGCCGATCAACCCCTCGGTCTCGAAGGTTTGTATATCGGCCTGTCCGAAATATTCGGTCTCGGAATCGAGCAACCGTCCATGCGGACCGCCGAGGCAATAAGGCTGCAAGGCGCGTTTGAGGGATTTGGATTGCAGGAGCACCGAAAGACCGGTGAGCGTGCGCTCGCCGATCGGAGCCGAGGCGAGCGAGGAGAGCGCCGACCAGAGATGCTCCTTCACTTCCGGCGTCACAGTGACATTCTCGCGCGCGAGGATCGCGGCGAGCCATTCCGATTCGAAGGCGCGCTCGGCGATCTCATCGACGCGCGCCAGCGGTTGCAGGGCGACGGGCTCGATCGCGTCCTCGGCGAGCGCTCCGCCGAGGTCGTTCCAGTCCCCGCCCATGGCGAGCGTCGCCACCCGCGCCGAGCCGCCGAAATCGAAGACGAAAATCTGCGCGCGCTCGTAACGGCGGAACTGCAGCGCCATGAGGGCGAGCAGCACGCTTTTTCCCGCGCCGGTCGGCCCGACGACGAGCGTGTGGCCGACGTCGCCGACATGCAGCGAAAAGCGGAACGGGGTCGAGCCCTCCGTCTTGGCGAAAAACAGCGGCGGCGCGTCGAGATGCGCGTCGGTGAGCGGCCCTGCCCAGACGGCGGAGAGCGGAATCATATGGGCGAGATTGAGGGTCGAGATCGGCGGCTGCCGCACATTGGCGTAGACATGGCCGGGAAGAGAGCCGAGCCAGGCCTCGATCGCGTTGACCGTCTCGACCATGCAGGTGAAATCGCGGCCCTGGATCACCTTCTCGGCGAGCCGCAGCTTCTCGTCGGCGAGGCCCGGATTCTCGTCCCAGACGGTCAGCGTCGCGGTGACATAGGATTCGCCGATGAGATCGGAGCCCAAGTCCTGGAGCGCCGCGTCGGCGTCGAGCGCTTTGTTGTGGGCGTCGGTGTCGAGCAGAACCGACGCCTCATTGGTCATCACCTCCTTCAGGATAGCGAAGACGGATTTGCGCTTGGCGAACCATTGCCGGCGGATGCGCGTCAGAATCTTGGTCGCGTCCGTCTTGTCGAGCGTGATCGCTCGCGTCGACCAGCGATAGGGGAAGGCAAGGCGGTTGAGCTCGTCGAGCACGCCCGGATAGGTCGAGGACGGAAAACCCATAATGGTGAGGACGCGCAAATGGGCGTTTCCGAGCCGCGGCTCCAAACCTCCGGTCAACGGTTCGTCGATCAGAATGGCGTCGAGGTGCATCGGCGTTTCAGGAACGTGGACGCCATGGCGCTTGGTCGAGACGCAGGAATGGAGATAGGTCAGCGTCTCGCCGTCCGAGAGCCATTCGGCTTCCGACGCGAAGCCATCGACGAGTTGCAGCACGCGGTCGGTCCGATCGACGAACGCCGACAGGACGGTGGCCGCGCTGGTTTCCGAAGAGCGGCCTTCATAGAGCCAGCTTTCCGCGCCCGCCGCGTCATCCTCGGGCGGCAGGAACAGCAGCGTCAGAAAATATTCGCTCTCGAAATGGGCGCCTTCCTCCTCGAACTGCGCCTTGCGCTCCATGTCGACGAGCGCCGAGACGGGATCGGGAAAGGGGCTCGGCGGGTAATGTTGCGCCGGATTGCGCTGCGCCTCGACGAAGATCGCCCAGCCGGAGCCGAGCCGCCTAAGCGCATTGTTGAGCCGCGCCGTCGCGCCGACGAGCTCGGCCTGCGTCGCGCTGTCGAGATCGGGGCCACGAAAGCGCGCCGTTCGCTGAAAGGAGCCGTCCTTGTTCAGGACGACGCCGGGCGCTGCGAGCGCGGCCCAGGGCAGAAAGTCGGCGAGGCTCTGCGGCTTCCTGCGATATTCGGCCAAGTTCAGCATCGACGCCGCCTCCTCAAGCGCCGAGATGCGCGGGGTAATGCAGATGGCGGCGAACGACCTCGACGAATTGCGGATCGCGCTTCGCGGCCCAGACGGCGGCGAGCTGGGCGACGATCCAAAAGGCGAGCCCGGCGATCCACAGGCGCAGGCCGAAGCCGAGCGCCGCCGCGAGCGTTCCATTGAGGATGGCGATCGAGCGCGGCGCGCCGCCGAGAAGGATCGGCTCGGTGAGCGAGCGATGCACGGTTACACGAAATCCCGCCACGGCGCCCTCGGATGAGAAAGACGCGAATTCCATCAGATCAGCGCTCCGCCGCCGAAGGAGAAGAAGGAGAGAAAGAAGCTCGATGCGGCGAAGGCGATCGAGAGGCCGAAGACGATCTGCACCAGCCGCCGAAATCCGCCCGACGTGTCGCCGAAGGCAAGCGTCAGACCGGTCGTGATTATGATGATCACCGCCATGATCTTGGCGACGGGGCCTTCGATCGATTGCAAAATCTGCTGGAGCGGCTGCTCCCAGGGCATGTTCGAGCCGGCGGCGTGCGCGGCCGTCGAAAGAGTCACGATGCCGAGCGAGACGATGCCGGCGATCAAACGAATCCGAAATTGCGTGCGGCCGAAATCCCTATTCATGGCGTTCTCCGAATTTGATGCGCGTGAGATCGGCGAGGGCGTATTCGCCGCGTTTGTTCAACCCCTTGACTGCGGCGAGCTCGATCAATTTTCGCTCAACGCCGCGACCGGCGAGCACCGCGACGACCTGGATCGTCTCGGCGATCAAAGCGCGCGGCACGGTGACGACCGCTTCCTGGATGAGCTGCTCGAGCCGGCGGAGCGCGCCGAGCGCCGATCCGGCGTGTATCGTGCCGATCCCGCCTGGATGGCCGGTTCCCCAGGCCTTGAGCAGGTCGAGCGCTTCGGGCCCGCGGACCTCGCCGATCGGAATGCGATCGGGCCGCAGGCGCAGGGACGAGTGCACGAGATCTGAAAGCGAGGCCACGCCATCCTTGGTGCGCAGCGCCACGAGATTGGGGGCGGCGCATTGCAGCTCGCGCGTATCCTCGATCAGCACGACGCGGTCGGTGGTCTTGGCGACATCGGCGAGCAGCGCGTTGGCCAGTGTCGTCTTGCCCGTGGAGGTTCCGCCTGCGACCAGGATGTTCATCCGGCCCACGACGGCGGCGCGCAGCGTCGCGGCGTGCTCCTTCGCCATGACGCCGCCGGCCACATAATCGTCGAGCGTGAACACGGCGACCGCCGGCTTGCGGATGGCGAAAGCCGGCGCGGAGACAACGGGCGGCAGCAGACCCTCGAAGCGCTCGCCTGTTTCCGGCAGCTCCGCCGAGACCCGCGGCGCCTCTGGATGGACCTCGGCGCCGACATGATGCGCGACGAGGCGGATGATCCGCTCGCCATCGTCGGGCGGCAGCGTCGCGCCGGCGTCTTCGAGCCCTGTCGTCAGGCGATCGAGCCAGAGCCGCCCGTCAGGATTGAGCATGATCTCGACGACGCTCTCGTCGTCCAGCCAGCAAGCGATCTGTGGCCCCAAAGCGGTGCGCAGCATGCGCGCGCCGCGCGAAATCGCTTCCACATTATGAAAGTGAGGCGCCACATTCGTCCCCCGCTCGTTCGAATCGCGCGAAGGCGGTTCGAGACCCGGGTCGATTAAGAAAGGCGGAAATCGCTGATTGGCAACAAGCTGAATGGACGCGTCGCAGTCTAGCGCGTAAAGAAAGGAGAATGGCGGTGTGGAGAACGGGCGCTCGTGGCGCAACCGCCCCGTTCGGGACGGCGAACGGCAAACTCTGACCGAGGCCGTGTGGAAACGTGATTATTTTAATTTGCCGATAGCGGCCACGGATGGGCAAGAGAAGCAATGGCGCGCGTGTTCGGCCGAAGAATTCAGCCAGCGATGGCCTGCATGAGCGGCTTGACGCCGAAGATATTGATCATCCGCTTCATGTTATAGGCGAGCACATGCAAACTCATTTCGGTTTTGACCTTTTCAAGGGTCTTGGTCAGGAAATGGGTGCTGCCCATCCACGCCTTGAGGGTTCCGAAAGGATGCTCAACGGTCTGTCGACGAATGATCATGGCCTCAGGCATGCGGTCGAGCCTGGCTTGCATCCGGTCGAGCACCGCTTCGTGCTCCCAGCGTTTCTGCCGTTTGACTTTGTCAGTCGTGCACTGGGGTTTGAGCCCGCAGGTTAGGCATGCCGTGAGGTTGCGGTAGTGATCCATATCGTCACGGCGGTCTGAGCGTATTTTTCCCTTGGTCAGAAACTCGCCCGCCGGGCAGGTGTAGCGGTCGTTCTCGGCGTCGTAGATGAAATCCTGCACGGTGAAGAGGCCGCGTTTGGCGTTGCCTGAGGTCTGGGTCTTGGGAACGTAAGGCAGCACACCTGTTCCCTCGCAAGCCAGCACCTCCTCGCCATTGTAATAGCCCCGATCCGCCAGCACGGTGACTTCCTCGCATCCCGTCGCATCGCGCGCCTTGCCGCCCATAGCCGCCAGTTGCGAGCGGTCGGCGCCGACATTGGTCACCTCGTGCGCGACGATCAGATGGTGCTCGGCGTCAACGGCGATCTGAACATTGTAGCCGACGATGCCCGTGCCCTTGCCGCTGGTCGCCATCGACCGGGCGTCTGGATCGGTCAGAGAAACCTGCTTGTCGGGCGATTCCTCGACTTGCCTTTCCATCGCCTTCAGGGATTGCATTTGCCGCCGCAGGCCTTCGATCTTCTCCTTGATACGGGTTGTCTTTGCCTCGGACACGTCGTCGTGCTGCCGGTCGGCGTGGTCCAACGCTGACAGGTAGCGCGCGACGCTGGCCTCCACCTGCTCGAGGCGCTTGGCGACCTTGGCCACCGTGAAGTTCTTGTCGCGGGTATTGACGGCCTTGAACTTACTCCCATCAACAGCCACGACGGCCCGGGTGAACAGGTTGAGCCGGCGACACAACACGACGAAATGAGTGCAGGCCGCCTGGATCGCCGGCCCATTGTCGCGGCGGAAGTCGGCGATCGTCTTGAAGTCCGGCGCCAAGCGGCCGGTCAGCCACATCAACTCGATGTTGCGCTGGGTCTCCCGTTCGAGCCGGCGGCTCGATTGGATGCGATTGAGATAGCCGTAGAGATAGATCTTCAACAGGGTCGCTGGATGATAGGCTGGCCGCCCCGTCGCTTCTGGCGCAACCCCGGCAAAGCCCATCGCCGCCAAGTCAAGTTCGGCAATGAAAACATCAATGACGCGGACTGGATTATCGTCCGTCACATAGTCTTCCAAACTATCAGGGAGCAGTGTCGCTTGCCGCCGGTCTTGGCTCTCTATGAAACGCTTCATTCCGCCCCCTCAGCGGAATCAATCTAACAGATCAATGCGTTTCCACACAGGCTGGACCCGAACCCGTCATTCAGATCCGAGACAAATCTCGCTCATGCAAAAGTTTTGACTTCTGCACATTTACTACGAACAACCGCCGCGTTGCATTTTTCCTGCATGGGACGAAAATGCGTACCTCGCCATGTACGGAGGGAGTAATTGCCCTGTTCAATCCATCGGAATTCGTTAGCCAGCCCGCGAAGCCCTTCAAAAAAAGAGCCGCGCTCTCGTCGCCGCTCCATTCCCGAAAACAGCAATGCTTTCACGTCGTCTTGTCTCTTCAAAAACGACCGTTTTTGAGAGACTGATGCGAACGCGTAACAGCACCTCCATTTGCGCAGTAAAATTTCCCTCCGACAGTGGGAGGCCCCAATGAGCAAGCGTACTGTCCTGACGAGCAAACAGCTCGCCGCCGAACGGCAAATACACGCTGCCATCGCGCATTTTCGAAATGGCGATTTTGAATGCGCGATTTCGCTATGCAGCGCGGCTGAGGGGCAAATGCCCGGCCCAGAAGATCCAACGCATCTTTTTGCAGTCCTCAAAAAGGCCAGCGACACAAATCCCCGTCCCGACTGACGTGCCTCTGAAAAATCCCACCAGCATCGATTAGAGTCCGGCCGATTGCAGGACGGACACGATGAAGAAGAAACGGTTCACGGAAGAGCAGATCATCGGGATTTTGCGGGAGCAGGAAGCCGGCGCGAAGGCGGCGGACCTCGCGCGCAAATACGCGGTTTCGGAGACGACGCTCTACAATTGGAAGGCCAAATTCGGCGGCATGGACG
>Ga0265328_10000099_pt1 | contig 42676 bp, 47 predicted proteins | sample 41624metaG_FD_202086 | JGI IMG/M metagenome (GOLD analysis project Ga0265328, IMG submission 202086) | Rhizosphere microbial communities from Carex aquatilis grown in University of Washington, Seatle, WA, United States - 4-16-24 metaG | ecosystem: Host-associated > Plants > Roots > Rhizosphere...
ATTATCATCGGCATGAAATCTCCTGCTCTTCATACGCACGTTCTGTTACTGTGCCTGCAAATGTAGATGCTTCTAAAACGGTCGCTAATTTGAAGGATGGCATTCTTGAGGTTACGTTACCAAAGTCAGAGTCCTCTAAACGTCGCAATATTGCGGTTCAATAGAATAAAAGCGTTTAATTTTGGTAGTACTGAAGGGCGTTAACAGAATAGTAAGATAACTATCCTGAAAGCAATAAGCTTCGAAACTGAATTAGATGCGATTAATTATCTGTTATGCCAGTTCATAACGCCGATATTTCGGCAATTTTTGAAGAAATTGCTGACTTGTTGGAAATCGAAGCTGCTAATAGGTTTCGTATCCTCGCTTATCGCAAGGCGGCACGTATCTTAAGTGAGCTACCACAAGAGGTTAGAGCGCTACTTAAAAATAACTATGATCTGAGGCGGCTGCCAGGCATTGGTGATGATCTTGCCTTAAAAATTACCGAAATTGTTTCTACAGGGAATTGCAGTTTATTGCAAAGGCTACGAAGCGAATTGCCACCCGCCATTACTGAGTTGTTACGTATCCCTGGCATCGGCCCAAAGCGGGTCAAAGTCCTTTACCAAAACCTTGATGTCCAGACAGTAGAACAATTGCACCGCGCTGCACTCGACGGCCGCATTAGAGAACTGCCCGGCTTTGGCGAAAAAACCGAGTTAAATATTTTGAAAGCGGTTGAGGCACATGCCAGCCAAGTTCATCGATTTAAACTTACAACAGCTGCGCAATATGCTGAATCACTTACTAAGTATTTGCAGAAAATTCCAAACGTCAACCATGTAATTGTGGCAGGCAGTTTTCGTCGCATGAGGGAAACTGTGGGGGATTTAGATATTCTGATTACGTCGGCTGAACCTCGTTTAATAATGCAACATTTTAAAGCTTATGACGAGGTTGCTCAAATACTTTCAGCTGGCATTACGCGTGCTAGTGTATTGTTAAAATGCGGGTTGCAGGTGGATTTGCGCGTAGTGGGTGAAACAAGCTACGGTGCTGCTTTACACTACTTAACTGGCTCTAAGGCACATAATATCGCCATCCGTCGTATCGCCATGAAGCTGGGATTTAAAATAAGTGAATATGGTGTATTCCGTGCCGGTAAGCGTATTGCTGGGGAGACTGAGGAATCGGTCTATCGTGCAGTTGGGCTGCCATATATCCCGCCTGAACTGCGAGAGGATCGCGGAGAGATTGAAGCTGCAAGTGCAGGAAGACTGCCAAAACTTGTGCAGCTGTCTGACATTAAAGGCGATCTTCACGCTCATACTAAGGCTACTGATGGCCACGACAGCTTGCGTGACATGGCGCTAGCGGCGCAAGCAATGGGTTTTGATTATCTTGCCATCACCGAGCATTCACGCCACCTCACCATTGCTCATGGTCTCGACCCTAAGCGGCTAATGTGCCAGTGTGACGAGATAGACAAGCTTAATTCAGAGCTGCGTGGCATCGTAATTCTCAAAGGTATTGAAGTCGATATTCTTGAAGATGGTAACCTTGACTTACCAGACAAAGTGTTGGCGTGCCTCGATTTGGTAGTTGGTGCGGTTCATAGTAAGTTTGATCTATCTCGCGCCAAGCAAACCGAGCGCATTCTACGTGCCATGGATCATCCGTACTTCACTATGCTGGCGCACCCAACTGGGCGGCTTCTCGAAAAGCGGGCGCCTTATGATGTCGACATGTTGCATATTATTCGACAGGCCAAAAAGCGCGGCTGTTTTCTCGAACTTAATGCCCATCCTGAACGCCTAGATTTACTTGATACTTATTGCCAAATAGCTAAAGATGAAGGCGTTCTAATCAGTATCAATTCAGATGCACATAGTTACTTTGAACTTGCAAATTTACGCTTTGGGGTTGGTCAAGCTCGACGTGGCTGGTTGGAAAAAAATGACGTACTCAACACCCGCCCATTGTCCGAATTGCGCACTTTAATCAAAAGCACCATGTGATTCATACGGGAACTACGTGCTTGCACTAATTTTGCCATAGGACAAATATCTGTATATTAATATATGGCAGCCTAAATTATAGTTGCTGCTCATGTGTTAGTGAGGTTTTTCAGCTTGACTAGATGGTAAGAAGTAAGTAATTGAACGGTTGAATAAGAAAAGGGCGCTGAAATCGCCTGAAATTTAAAGGATATTTGATGAGCAAAATAAATCAACTGATTTTAGCATTATGCCTATTCTGCGGTTCAAATATTTTGGCACAAGCAGAAAGAGCACCAAGTGAAACCCGCGGAGAATTATTGTACGTGACACACTGTAATGGTTGCCACAGTTCAGTGATTCATTGGCGCGAGAAGAAGCTGGTGACTGACTGGAAGAGCCTTAAAGATCAAGTAAATCGTTGGCAGTCATTTATAAAACTTGGTTGGAGCGAAGATGATATTAACGACGTTGCACATTATTTGAATAAGCAATATTACAATTTATTTAATTCAGCATCAAAGCCTTTGTCAGAAGGAAAGGAGTTCAAGCAGACTCTTAGTGAATACCAGTGACTAATTTTGATAAATAATATAAATTGTGGTTAGCCAATTAGATTTAAAAAAACGGAGATACTTATGCAAAGCCAACTTAAACTAACCCTGCACGGTGTTGATCATTCGGAAGCACTGGAATCGCGTATTCGTATCAAGGTAGGAAAGCTAGAGGAATTTTTTAGCCATATTACATCATGCCATGTGGTGGTTGAAATGCCACATAAACATCATCATCAGGGTAGGTTATTTAATGTGCGCATTGATATTGGCGTGCCAGGCAATGAGATTATCGTGACCAGGGATCAAGCTGAAGATGTTTATGTGGCCTTAAGGAATGCCTTTGATGCTGCTAAGCGCCAGCTTAATGATTACGCTCGTAAACTTCGTGGAGATGTTAAAACACATGAGCCTAGGCGTATAAGGGAAAGTGAAGAGCCAGAAGAGGACGTAGGTAAAGCTACCTAGTATAGTACTGATTAAGTGAATCTCTGAGTAAGTTCGCAGGTTGTTGGGTAGGCAACCAGTTAAATATTAAAAATAATTATAGGAAAATATTATGGTGATGATTACAAAGAATCAAATTAATCAACTGCAAGAAATAATGGAAACGGAACTTGCAAGATTGGTCAGATTGACCCATAAGGAAATGGATCCGGAATTGAAGGGAAATATCAATGATATAGATGGTGGTGGTGCTGACATTGATGATGAAGCTGTTGCTGATACCATAGTTGATACTGACAATGCTATTATTGGAATGCATTTACAAAAAACGCGTGATTTAAATTTTGCTTTAGACCGCATTCAAGCTGGTGTTTATGGTATATGTACCGATTGTGGCGATGATATCAGTTTCGGCCGGCTCTTGGCCTATCCAACAGCAAAACGCTGTATTGAATGTCAGAGCATACATGAGAAAATATTTTCGAGTGGGTCTACATCTTCATTTTAGGAATTCTCATAATATTTAATTTATTATCAATACAGCGGCTCCATGTATTTTACCCAGCCTTAGTCGATCAAGAGCTTCGTTAGCTGCACTCAAAGGAAACATTTCTATTTCTGTTTTTATTCCAATCTTTGGTGCTAATGCTAAAAACTCCTCGCCATCTTGGCGGGTAAGATTGGCGATTGAACGTACTATGCGTTCACCCCAAAGCATGGAGTATGGAAACTGCGGGATATCGCTCATATGGATACCTGCACATACCACCGTGCCGCCTTTGACGGTATGGAGAAGCGCCTGAGGGATCAGAGAACCCACTGGAGCAAAAATAATAGCGGCATCCATTTGCTCTGGCGGTGGCGTGTTTGAATCCCCTGCCCAAGTAGCACCAACCTTAATAGCAAATTTTTGCCCTGAGATATCCCCAGGTTTAGTAAAAGCAAAGACTTTTCGATCTTGAAAATGCGCCACTTGCGTAATGATATGGGCTGCTGCTCCAAAACCATAAATGCCTAGTGATTGCGCATCACCTGCAGCAAGCAAGGCTCGATAGCCAATTAAACCGGCACATAACAGTGGTGCAGCTTCAGCATCTGAGTAAGTGTCTGGTATGGCAAAGCAGTAGCGCTGGTCTGCTACGGTATATTCGGTATAGCCGCCGTCTAAGGTATAGCCAGTAAACAGCGCATTATCACAAAGATTTTCATGCTTTGCTGTACAATAGCTACAATATCCGCATGTGTGACCGAGCCAAGGCACGCCCAACCGTTGACCAATAGTAAATTTCTCTACTTTGTTGCCTTTCTCAACAACGATACCAACAACTTCATGACCTAAAATGAGTGGATATTTCGGATTTAAAAGCTCACCATCCATGACATGGAGGTCCGTACGGCAGACTCCGCAGGCACGAACTTTTAGCAGGACTTCATTCTCTTTAGGTGCCGGAATCGGCAATTCAGCCAGTCGCAAGGGGCGGTTCGCTGAATCAAGCAGCATTGCTTTCATTTGTGTTTCATGGCGATGCCAACCGCCTCAATTGATATTCCAAGTGCCACCAATAACGCCCCTGTCCAGGCATTAGTAGCCAGAAAAATCATGGCTGCCCCTAACAGCACTAACAGCACGGCTAAAATGCGCCTAATGGTTTGTTTACGTGACATATGATGGCTTAACGCTTCCAATGAACACGCACTAGGTTCTCGCCAGAGACATGATTAACTTTCAGGTCGCCCTGATAAGCATGACGAACGGCTTCGCCTATCCCTCGGGCAAGATGGGTGTCTGTTGTTGTTACCACCATTTTACCTTCCTGATTTTCTATCGCAATAATGCGTTTAAGCGGGTGCTCAACACGCTCATGTTCTGCATGATGCTGGATCAGGCGCCGGATTTCTTCACAGTGAGCATCAAAAAACGGCCCTTCCAATGTAACATATCCGGCAGGGAAATTGTCGTGAATACGGTGACAGGCAGGACAAGTTGCTTCATGTGCGTTAATTGGGCTTTCTATCCATTGCCAGCGTCCCTCATGATACACGGCGCCGCACTCTCCGCAAAGTGTTGGCTCGGCTAGTTTACCTTTGCTTTTATAGGTATCTACCTCTTGTTCAAAAAGTGGGCGATCATGGCTAATAGGGTGAACGCCTGAAGGTGTTTTATTGATACTCATGTTGTACTTCCTTTCGTTTATTAACTTTGTATTTGATTAGATTTTCAATTAATAGCAGGATTTTCCTGCCAACACTTAATTAGCGTCTTTTAGTTACTTCGTTTTTCTGTTCACGTGCCACCAGTTTACTCAGCGATCCAAATTCTTTTGCAAGCAAAAGCAGCAAATCGTCCAAGGTAACAATACCAATCAAGCTGCCGCTATCATCAACAACGGGCAGACGTCTTACACCCTTGCTAGTCATCAACTGGATGGACTCTAGTATGCCTAAGTTATCCTTAGCAGTGGAAAGGCTGGTCAACATTATGTCACCGACTGTAATGACTTTGCAATCAAGCTCTGTAGCAACCACTTCTACAACTAAATCACGATCGGTCACAATGCCAACAGGGATAACCTTATTTTTCTGATTCTCTATTACTACAACATCGCCTACATGATACTCACGCATCAGCATGGCTGCATGCAATACTGTGGCATCACGCTGCACCGTGATCACCTCTCGATTGCAAATTGCACCAATTGTCATAATTATTCTCCTTGTTAATTTGTTAATTTTTCGACGTATATAGATCACGCCTTGTAAGTGGTAGGTTTGGGAATCCATTTTCTTTGCGCACAGCCAGTATCTGGTAGATTCCGGTTGCCCCCTGCTCAAACTGCAGGGCACTGCCCGTCATGTACAGTCTCCATATGCGGTAGGTACGCTCACCTACTAAACGAATGATTTCTTCGCTCTTTGCGTCAAGGCGGCTTACCCAATGACGTAATGTAAATGCATAGTGTGGGCGCAAGCTTTCCACATCAAAAATTTCAAAGCATGCATCCTCCATACGGCGCTGTATATTACTTACTATATCCAATTCGCCGTCGGGGAAAACATGACTGTTGATGAACTGAGTAGAAGTGCCGCGATTCCAGTCAGGCTCATCTGAGGTAATACCGTGATTTAGAAATAAGCCACCAGGCTTAAGAACCTGACGTACGATCGAAAAATACCCTGGTAAATTTTTCAGGCCAACATGCTCAAACATGCCAATACTGGACACCTTGTCGTAAGCTGGTTCAAGTAGCAGGTCGCGGTAATTGCGCATCTCAATAGTGACTTTGTCTTCCAGCCCCTGTCTTTTTACTTCTTCACTTGCGTATTCAAACTGGTTACGGCTCAGGGTAATGCCATGTGCACGCACACCATAATGCTTGGCGGCCCAACAGACTAGCGCGCCCCAGCCGCAACCTATGTCAAGGTAGGACTCATCTTTCTGTAATCGTAACTTACGACAGACATAATCAAGTTTGTTGCATTGCGCTGCCTCAAGCTCTTGCTCGGGCGTTTCAAAATAAGCACAGGAATATACCATGCGCTCATCCAACCAAAGTTTGTAAAATTCATTAGAAACATCATAGTGAAAGGCGATCGACTCGACATCATTTTGACGTACTGCGTTACTAAGTTTTTTTGTTTTTATTCGAGACTTGGTTTTATGATTACCAAGTGAGATGGCGCGTAAAACCAACGATATCTTATCCTGGAAGGGTAGTTTTAAGTTTTCCAGATAGTAGCGTAGACCCATTGCGGCATTAAAATCGCCAGACACCTCAACTACACCATCAAAATAAGCTTCTGCCAATCGGATTGGGTCACTAAATAAGACCAGGTCGCGAAGTACAGAAGAGGAGTGAATAGTAAGAGTAAATGCTGACAAACCATTCCCTATATTCAATATGCTATTATCCCAAAGTCTAATTGCGAATCCGCCTTTATAGCCTTTAAATAACCTACGCAGGATGAGGTGCGCCGCGTTACTGTCTTCTCTTTTTTGCTTATGCCTATTATGTATCACTTGTGCTGTCATTATTTATCTCCTCAGATTTCTTCCACTTCAGACATAACTACTTGAGTCTTTTTTAGTTCTCCCATATCATTTTTATATTGTGAATTGGTTACTATTAGGTCTGCAGACAGCCGTGCAATTTCGGCCTCCTCGTCAGCAGGGATTATCAAAATTGGTTTTGATGAAGTTGTATTTAATGTTGTTAAATGTGATTGATTAGCTGCTTCATTCAGGCTGAACCCAAGGAATCCAAGCTGATTGCAAATTAGCTTGCGTACTTCGGAAGAATGTTCGCCTATGCCACCTGTAAAGACTAGGGCATCGATGCCGCCACACTTAGCGGCATAACTGCCAATTGCTCCACGTACTTGGCGCGCAAAATATTCCACTGCAAACTTAGCATCATTGCTACTGCTTTGTACCAGCGCTGACATCTCACTACTTTCACCATCAGAGAGTGCCAGCAACCCCATCTTTTGATAGACAAGCGTAGATAGTTCGGCATTGTTATAACGTTTGGCGAGTTCTAGCATCACACCAGGGTCGATGTCGCCGCTACGGGTTGCCATGGGGATGCCTCCCGCAGGGGTGTAGCTCATGCTAGTGTCAATAGAACGTTGATTGTCTAGCAAACACAAACTGGCACCATTGCCAAGGTGTGCTACAACAATACGGCCATACGCTGCTTTACCTAGAACTTTTGGCAGCTGACGTGAAATATGAGAATAATTGAGACCATGGAACCCATAACGGCGCAGTCCAAGTGATTTTGGAATAGGTAACCGGTAAGCTATTTCAGGCAGAGTTGAGTGAAAAGACGTATCGAAGCAGGCTACCTGAGGTATTTTTACTCTATTTGTGAATTTTGCTGCACACATTTCAACACCAAGTAAATTGCTAGGCATGTGCAAGGGTGCAAGATAGCTAATACGCTCTAACCGTATACGTTCAGTGTTATCAATTAGACGTGCCGCATCGTTCACCTCTCCACCATGAACAAAACGGTGACCGATAATAGTCGGTTGTGTATTTCCCAGGTCTTGCAGCAACGATTCATAAACTTCAGCATGATTTTCGACGTTACTTATGTGCTCATAGCGAAAATTTTTTCGCACGCCTCCAGGCAGAAACAGGCTCGCTTTAAGGCTTGATGAGCCACTATTGATGGTCAGAATGATTAACTTATCCATAAATTTGGCCATTCCCAGTTATCTTCTTCTGGTAAATCAACACCATATTCATGAGCGTAGCGGCAGCATTCAATTTGCCTATTGCGTAGATTTTCCTGCACATGCGCGCCAATTGTCTGCAAGGCTGGGATGCGGTTGATCGCCGCAATAGCCAAACTGAAACGGTCAATCTCATTCAGAATCGCTAATTCCAAGGGCGTGTTAATACTGCCTTTTTCTTTATAGCCTCGCACGTGTAAATTATCGTGATTGGTGCGGCGATAGGTAAGGCGGTGAATCAGATAGGGGTAGCCATGGAAATTGAAAATAATCGGTTTATCTACCGTAAATAAGCTATCAAAATCACAATCAGAAAGGCCATGTGGATGCTCATTTTTTGGCGTTAATTTATATAAATCGACTACATTGACGAATCGTATTTTAATCTGTGGAAAATGTTCTCGTAACAATACAGTAGCGGCTAACGCTTCTTTAGTTGGAATGTCACCAGCGCATGCCATTACCAAATCAGGCTCGACCTCCGCATCATTGCTTGCCCACTCCCAGATGCCTACACCTTTGGCGCAATGCCTGATGGCGGTCTCCATGTCTAGATACTGCAAGTGTTTCTGCTTATCGCAAACAATAACATTGATGTAATCAGTGGTGTTCAGGCAATGATTGGCTACTGAGAGCAGACAGTTCACATCGGGAGGCAGATAGATGCGCGTTACCTCAGGGCTTTTATTCACGACGATATCAAGAAACCCTGGGTCTTGATGGGTAAATCCATTATGATCCTGCCGCCAAACGGTGGAGGTAATCAACAGATTGAGCGATGAAATAGGTGCTCGCCATGGTACTGCCTTGGACACGGCGAGCCACTTCGCGTGCTGGTTGAACATGGAATCAATGACATGCACAAAAGACTCATAAGAAGATAAAAAACCATGTCGGCCAGTCAGTAGATAACCTTCCAGCCAACCTTCGATTGTATGCTCGGATAACATTTCCATCACTCGCCCATCGGGCGAAAGTTCACCACCATCAGCATCCTCTGGCAAATAGTCGGCCAACCAAGTTTTTTTACTTACTTCATAGATGTCATCCAGCTTGTTAGAGCTATTCTCATCTGGGCCGAATACACGAAAATTCTGCATGTTGTGGCGCATGATGTCTCGCAGAAACTTGCCTAGTGCCTTTGTATTAGGGGCTGAAAAACTACCTGGAGAATCAAATCTAATTGCATAGTCACAATAATCCGGCATGAGCAAGGCTTTGCGCAACAAGCCGCCATTAGCATGTGGATTAGCACTCATGCGCCGATTGCCCAACGGAGCAAGGGCTTTCAATTCAGGTTGTAACTGCCCATTTTTATCAAATAAGTATTCAGGTTGATAGCTGCGTAACCACGTTTCTAATTGTGCTAGATGCGCCGGGTTGTCTTTTACATTACCTAACGGCACTTGGTGGGCGCGCCAAAAGCCTTCCACTTTATGGCCATCGACTTCTTTGGGACCTGTCCAGCCTTTGGGGCTGCGCAGTATGATCATTGGCCAACGTGGACGCGTTGGTTTGCCGCTATCACGAGCTACTTTCTGTATGCGCTTTATTTCGTTAACACATATTTCCAGCGTACTTGCCATCGCCTGATGCATCGCAGCAGGGTCGTCACCTTCAACAAAGTAGGGTGTCCAGCCATAACCTTTGAATAAGTTTTCAAGCTCTTCGTGTGAAATACGCGACAGAATGGTTGGGTTATTGATTTTGTAACCATTGAGATGCAAGATAGGCAGCACTGCACCATCTCTAATCGGGTTAAGAAACTTATTGGAGTGCCAGGAAGTAGCGAGAGGGCCCGTTTCTGACTCGCCATCACCTACCATTACAGTTACCAATAGATCTGGGTTGTCGTAAGCTGCACCAAAGGCATGAGAAATGCTGTAACCTAGCTCGCCACCTTCATGGATAGAGCCCGGCATTTCTGGAGTACAGTGACTACCGATGCCGCCAGGAAACGAAAATTCCTTAAAAAAATGCCGTAAACCTTCCTCATTCTCGCCTTTATTTGGATATACCTCGCTATAAGTGCCTTCTAGGTAAATTGGAGCGAGTACTCCAGGTGCACCGTGCCCAGGGCCGGCAAGAAAAATTGCATTTAAGTCATATTTGATAATCAGGCGGTTAATGTGAATATAGGCAAAACTCAATCCAGGACTTGATCCCCAATGTCCCAACAAACGTTGTTTGATATGTTCTGGTTTTAGTGGTTTTCTTAATAAGGGGTTATCACGCAAATAAATCATGCAAGCTGCTAAATAATTACATGCACGCCAATACGCATCAATCGTACTTAGTTCTTTGTCAGCAAGTTGAGCCATGTTCTGTGGAGCGTTCATGTTGTTTGTTTGCAGTAAATCACTGGCGTGACTAGGCGGTTTTCTCAAATGTTTCTTTGTTTCTAACCAGCAGCACAGGAACCGGACTCATACGGACGATGGTTTCTGCGTCACTTCCCATCACTAAGCGCTCAACCCCGCGTAAACCATGTGTGCCTATTACGATTAAATCCGCTGACCATGTTTTAGCCTGGTTTATTACAAACTTAGAGACACGGGCCCCAATGGCTTCAATCATTTCCGATTCAGCTTCTATACCAGCTTTTTTTGCGGCAGCCTTTGCCTTCTTTAAGACTTCCTTGCCATTTTTACGCAAAATGTCATCAATATTGATCACATTAAAGTCCCCCGTTGCGTCCACAATCGGAAAGTACATATCTATCACATGTATGAAGCGAAGCTTGGCATTTTGATCCTTGGCAAGCTGTATAGCTTCGCTCATGCCGCAGTTTGATGTTAAGCTTCCGTCTACTGGGCAGAGGATTCGTTTGTACATAATAGATGTCCTTTCGGAAAAATTAGTTCGTAAGAAAAGGAATTCATAATTTTAAGCGCTTATAGGTGCAGGCAAATTCGCTAAAATTGTGGGGTTCTTTCGCAAAGCAGGTGTAATTTCATCATCCGGATAGCCTAAAATAATAGGTGCGACCACAGAAAATTCATCCGGGATATTTAACTGTGCTTTCACATCAGGCATATTTAAAACAGTAAGCGCACTGCCAATGACACAAGAGCCCAAGCCCATGGCGCATGCTGCCAGCATTAAATTTTCAGCTGCAAGCCAGCAATCTGCAACGTAATAAGGTGCAGCCGTCTTGCCACAGATAAGAATGAGCGTACCAGAATTATAAAAAATGTTGAAATCAGGTTTATTGAAAACTTCCATCATGTGATTATTGTGCGCCGAGCGCCGATGTATCTCATCCATAAACAATGGTTTTGCACGATCTGATAAGCCTCGTAGCAATTTTTTATCCTGAATCGCAACAAAGCCCCAAGGCTCTTGATGTATCGCGGTAGGTGCACGCACCGCAGCTTCCAGCAAAATCCGAATAGTGGCTTGATCTACCATGCGCGACTTGTACTCTCGCACTGAGCGCCTTGCGAGTATCGCTTCAAAAACGGTCATTTCAACTTTAGGTAATGTAATCATCAAATCAACTCCCCACATCTAATACATACTGAATAACGATTGTTTGTACAGTAGCAAGAATTTACTTGTCAGGTAATCCGCGCGAACACGTATATAAATGATAAGCGCCGGAGGCAGAAATGCTTTATAGGCTATAGGTCATTATTAAGCTACTCTGTAATAAAGGTTTGATTACTGTGATATCCGCGCTAACACGTATATCAAATGCTAGAAAGTTAGGTCTACAATCGTCTTGTGCTGTTTCGATTTACCAAGATGTTTAAGGAGCTAAAATGAAATATACACTATTTGGTATGTCAGTTCTTATGCTGGCGAGTTGTACCACTCAGGGGAGTGCATCAAATTCTAGCTCAGCAAATACAGCTGTAGCAGAAAAAGTGGAAGTTTGCGTTACGTGTCATGGTCCTAATGGAAAGAATGGCAAAGCAGGGGTACCTCCTCTTGGCGGTAGGTCTTATGAGGAATTGGTTGCCGCGATGCAAAGGGTGAAGGAGGCTTACTCACCTCAACCATTATTAGGGCATCAATTAAGTGATCAGGATATACACGATATTGCCAATTACTTTTCAAGCGTTAAGTGATTTAAACTAAGCCACTCTCGTGTACGATGCGGGCAAGATCTAGCAAGTTTATTGCACCTGTCTTGTGCATAATTTTAGATTTATGGATTTCCACCGTGCGGTGGCTAATCCCTAACTGGCGGGCGATATACTTGTTAGGGTGGCCTTGCACAGCCAACAACAATACATCCCGTTCACGGTCAGTTAGATCACCAAGTCGTGATAGTGATTCCAGATGGTTGGCATTTTCTGACAATGCCATTTCAGATTTCTGAATCGCGGTCTGAACACAAGTCATCAGCTTTTCACGTGTCACTGGTTTGGTCAAAAAATCCACAGCGCCCGCTTTAATTGCCTGCACGCTCATGGGAATATCGCCATGTCCAGTGAGAAAAATAACCGGCAGTAAAATATTTCGTTCTAAAAGCTCTTCATACAGCTCCATACCGCCCATTCCTGGCATGCGGATGTCGATAATGGCGCAGCCACGGCACCCCGGTTTGTAAGCTGCTAGAAAAGTCTCGGCGCTTTCGAAAGCTTGTACAGCAAGATTTTCCTGTTCAATCATCAGCGACAAGGAATCCCTAATTGCGGAGTCGTCATCTACGATAAAAACGGTTGTAGTCAAATTATTCATTGTGTAGGGCGCCTTAAGATGCAAATGGTAGTGTAAAGTGAAATGTAGCGGAAGGCTTATTGTTGGGCTCTAACCAGAGCTGTCCGCCATTGGCTTCAATCAAAGCGCGGCAAATGGAAAGCCCCATGCCGATACCAGTTGGCTTGGTAGTGAAAAAAGGCTCAAATATTCGCCTAACCAAATCCTGATTGATGCCAGGCCCTTTATCCTGCACCGTGACAAGTGCCATATTCATGTCGGTGTTAGTGCGCACTGTGACGGTAATCTCGGCGTTGGGTACACCCGCTACGCGCATGGCCTCTACACCGTTTTTTAATAGATTTACCATTACCTTTTGTACGTGTATTTTGTTAGCCCGCACCGCGGGCATATATTGTTCTAATTGAAGTATCGGAAGAAAATCTGAATAGCCGTCCCCTTTAGTTATTTTCAATGCTTCTTTTATCAGATTATTCAGGTCGAAGGTTTCAGTTACAAGTTCACCATGCTGCAGAAAAGCAATTAATTCGTGTAAGCTGGTGCCTGCACGCTGCGCTTGTGCTGCACAGCCTTCTAATGCACGCTTTAATTTTTCTGAGTTAAATTTCTTTTCGTCTAGCGCATGTAATGCAACTTCGCTATAGGCGGAAATAGCCGCTAATGGCTGATTTAATTCATGCGCAATAGCCGAAGCGGTGTTGGCAGCGATTTGTTGTTTTAATATAGATTCAGCTTCAATACGCTGTTCCTGAAGTTGTTTTTCAAGCACCTTTTGCTCAGTGATATCCTCGGCGGTAATGATAATGCCACCAATTTCTGAATTCTCATCGAACCAGGGGGTTGATGACCAGCGAAGCATGTGAATGCTGCCGTCTTTCTGGATCCATTTGTCATCATTATTCTTCAAACTTGCCCCTGCAAGCACCAGCTGATGGACAACTTTCCACTCGGCTGGTAAGTCTGGATGAACCTCATAATAGTTTCGTCCATTGAGGTCATCATTTCCGCGAGAAAATTGATTTAGCCAGCGGGTGCTATAGCTCATGTAGTTCATATTTCGGTCAAACATGGCAACGCTGATTGGGGCTTGCTGGATAAATATTATTAACTGATCACGAGATTTTTTGAGGGTATCATTGGTCTTCTTGTATTCAGTAATGTCCTGCAAGATGCCCATAAGTCGCATAGCATGTCCGCCTACGAAGTGAACTTGACCATCAGCGGATAGGTAGCGCTTATTGCCATCAATAGGGCGGATAATGCGAAATTCAGCGTGGCATCTGCCATCACCATTAGGGTCGTGCGCGCTGTCGAAGGTAGCTTGAGTGCTTGCTTGATCTTCCGGAAGGATCCCTAAGAGGAATTTCTCGTAGACAAGGTCAGCTTCTGGCGTCACCCCCAAAAGTTCGCGTGCCTTTTTATCCAAATAGAATGCGCCGCTAGTCAGGTTCCTCTCGAAGATACCGATATTTGCTGCATGATTAGCTAGTTGCAGCCGTTCTTCGCTAACTCGTAATGCCTGTTCAGTCTTACGACGCTTATCGGCTAAATAGAAAGTGATTAAGATATAAACTTGCCCGTGAGCTTCTATGGGACTAAGGCCAATATCTACAGCCAGCTCTTTGCCGTTGCTACTTAGTGCAACAAGATCTATACCATTACCCATGGAACGTTTTGAAGGTTTTTTGTAAAACGCATCTCGGTAATGATGATGCTTACTGCGGAATCTTGCCGGCATGAGATCCTCTACCGAAAGGCAGCGTATAGTTGTTTCGGTATATTCAAGTAGTTGTAATGCGGAAGCGTTAGCGTCAACAACTCGACCAGCGCCATCCACCAGCAGCATTGCATCAGCGATTGCATCAAGCAACGTTTTAAAACTTAAATCATTAAACTTGTTTGTCAAGTTGACCTTTTCATGAATCTAGATTGATTGTTACTAAGTCTAGATAAAAAGCAGATGTCTGTCTATAAATCTAAATATATAAGGGCAAGCCCTTACGTGTTTGCACGAATTTACTCATAAAGACTTGTCGAGTAAATTGCATTCATCGGCGGTGCGTTTTATGCAGTTGTTGGTTGCTTTACCTTCCCCTTTAGTACCGCCGATTTTTTTTGTTGATAAGGAGGCTATTGTGCAGCTTTTAACTGGAGATCAAAAGAGGTTAAAGAGTCCCATTCCAGTGATTGGGTTGGAGTCTAAGCCAGAATCGAATTCTGCAGACAAGTGTGCACCTATTGCCCTATGTGCTTATTATAAAGCCGAAGCGCGTGGATGTGATTCTGGTCATGAGCTCGAGGATTGGTTAGAGGCCGAAGCTGAAATCCAGGCTGAAGCAGGAAAGTGCAAATGAATATGCAATTAAGTGTCGATCTTGACAGTCAAGGTGAGATTGATTCAACTGCGGCCATGCAAGCAGAATATATATTCAACCATGGATTGGGGTTTGACAGCATTGGCATTGAAGGCAACAGTGCAAGTGTGGCTGAGCTGACTGTTCTTGAAAATGGCATGATTCTAGACTGCAATAAAGCCGCTTGCGTGCTTCTAGGTTGTGAGCAAGACAAACTAAAGTGGCAGCCTGTATCCAGAGTGTTACCACAGTTGGCCAATTGGCCGCTGGTGCTGGATGAAAAAATTAATCCCTATTTGTGCTTTCTTTCAATAGCAGGACATCGCTATGAGGTGGTGGGCATGAATGGCACACGCTTCGCCTGCGAAATGTTTTTTAACATGATTGAAGAATTCGACAAGTGCTGTTTGAAGATCGCTATGCGACCTGTACGGCAGGAGGCTACGCTACGTCATTTAAGAATATATTGATTTAGTTGGTTTATCTAATTGACAATATTTTTGGAGAAAATTATGGATACAGATACCAAAGGAAACATCCCCATTACCACGGGTAAAAAAAATGCAGCAAGGACTTCGTGGCCGGCTTTACATCATTCGATCGTAGAGATGGAGCGTGCTTTTGATCGATTTTTTGGACGGAGTTTGCCGTCATTAAAACGTTGGAGCGATTTTTCATCACTAGACAACCTGTTTGAAGTTGAAGGCATGCGCATGCCGAGCCTGGATGTGGTTGATCGGGACAGTGAAGTGCTAGTGCGTGCTGAAATACCCGGTATTGAAAAAAAAGATATCAACATCTCACTTACAGATAACATTTTGACCATTAAAGGACAATCAAGCAGCGAGAAAAAAGAAGAAAAAGGCGATTATCACAGGCACGAAATTTCCAGCTCCTCATTTGCTCGCTCTGTGAAAGTGACTGGATCTGTGGATGTATCTAAGGCAGTTGCCAATTTGAAGGATGGCATTCTTGAGATTACTTTACCCAAGGCTGAATCTTCCATGCGCCGTAACATTGAGGTTAAGTGAGCAAGTAATGAAAGCTAGATATGTAATGATTTTGTTTTCGGCAGTGATTTTAACTATATCGCTGCCAATAAACACAGCGCTGTCTGCCCCAATGGTCATGCAAGAAGAGATTTCTGGTAATGTGACTTATATCACCGGAGGTGTTGGTGAGGCAGAGGCTGCGGTAATGAGAGATATGGCTAAAGATTATCTTTTGGAGGTTTCGTTTACGCAAAAGCAAAAAGGGCAACCAGAAGAGTTTTTGGCTAACGTTAAGGTGCAAATTCAAGATGATCAGCAAAATGCAGTGCTTGATATTACAACCGATGGCCCTTTTTTGTTAGCTAATTTACTGGATGGCGATTATTTGATAATTGCTGAATATAATGGTGAAGTTAAGAAGAAAAAAGTAAATGTGGATTTCAATAAACATCAAAAAATTATGTTTAATTGGCCTATAGGGGAGCAATCTGAAACTGGGGCGGCTACAAAATGATAGTACAAAAAAATTAAAATTAGAGCTTGCAACTTCGAGTGAAATAGCCTGTCTTTATTGTGAGCAGGTTGATCAAGTAGAAACAATGGATGGCTCTGCGCTAATATAGAATTATTAATAACAGGAGAAAATCATGGACATATTACCAAGTGATATCAGTAAAGAGATGTTGGTTAACGATTTTAAAGTAGTAGTGGCAGACGCTGAAGCCTTACTCAAGGCGACGGCTAATCAAGGCGGAGAGAAGGTAGCCGAAATAAGAGTCAAGACTGAAGAGTCTATCCGGGCCGCGAAAGCTAGGATAGCAGAGGCTCAATCAGTTGTAATTGCTAAGACAAAAGAGGCAGCCAAAGTGACAGATGCTTATGTGCACGAAAATCCATGGAAATCTGTTGGAACCGCAGCTGCTGTTGGTGTGGTGATTGGATTGTTGATAGGACGCCGTTAATAAACCATGGCTCAAGAGGGCAAAGGTTTGCTTGAATCATTGACCGCGTTTGCGACAACCTTGGTTGGTGTTGTACATACGCGGCTTGAGCTTTTATCTACAGACTTTGAAGAAGATAGAGAGCGCCTGTTTTCGATAGTAACGTTGTATCTAATCGCTATGTTCTGTCTTGTGGTTGGTCTTGTTCTCACTATCATATTGATTGTTTATATTTTGTGGGAAACCCATCGCTTATTAGCCTTATCATCTATGGCAGGATTTTTTCTATTAGTAGGATTAGTCTTGTGGGGCTTTGCAACGCACAAGACTAAAACAAAACCCAAATTATTTTCTGCAAGCCTGATAGAACTGCTTAAAGATAAAGAAAATCTTGATGGTAGTTGATACGGTGCCTGCCGAGAAGATTTAATATGAACGAAAAATTGCAAAAGTTGGCACAGCGACGTGAAAAACTGATTTTAGAATCAGATAAACAGCGTAAGCAATTAGGTCAAGCTGTCGAAGCTTGGCGAGCCCCGTTGGCACTGGCCGATAAGGGTCTAGCTGCAATGGCGACTATTAAAAAACACCCATTATGGCTGGCTGGCGGGAGTGCAGTTTTATTGAAGTTGATAAGACCTAGCCGCATCGGAAAATGGCTGAGCCGAGGCTTGGTTACTTGGCAGGTCTTACGCAAACTTCAAAGTAAGTTTTTTTAGTCTAAAGGAACAGGGGATTGGATCTTGCGCCATCAGGAGAAAGAATCTGTCTTTACCAGACAGCTCAGCTTGATGCTGTCCTCGACAACATGGCATGGCAGGCCGCCGGCTTTTTAACAACTAAAGAACGCATCATGATTGTTGGAATTCTGCGTCGTGGTGCTCCATTGGCTGAAATGTTACACAATAGGCTTGTAAGTCAATTTGATTTTGCGAATATTGGGCTAATGAATTTGCAAATCAAGCGTTACGCAGATGATTTAACGCTTCTACACCCCGAAACAAAATTAACTGAAAATCCCATGCAAGCTTCGCTTGATTTGACGGACACTACTATATTGGTAGTGGATGATGTTATGTTTCGCGGTCATTCGATGTTGCGTGCGGTAGAGTACCTTGCAAGAAAACGGGCTGCTGAAATCCGCACGGCAGTATTGGTAGATCGGGGTGCAAATAAGCTACCAGTTAGGATTGATATCGCAGGAGTCCGGCTTGATGTAGCGCCACCTGATATCATCGAATGCAATGTGCCGCCTTATGAAAAGGGATTTAAAATTGAGTTGCTTAAGCCTATTATCAATTAAAGCGAGGTTTAATTATGTTTTATGATCGTAACGAGGCTGCGTTTATGCTCGCAGAAAAACTAAGTAACTATAAGGGAAAGAACCCGCTTATTCTTGCTATTCCACGAGGCTCTGTGCCCATGGCAAAGATTATTGCGGAAAAACTTGGCGGGACTTTCGATGTCGTATTGGTTCGTAAATTGCGGGCACCCCTTTATGGGGAGTTGGCAATTGGCTCGGTGGATGAAAGTGGCTGGAGTTATGTTGCCGACTATGCCGAATCTGTAGGTGCCGATAGCGAATATATCGAATCTGAGAGGCAGGCCCAATTAGATACTATTTACAAGCGTCGTGCTCAATATACGCCGGTACGTCACCCCATAAGCCCTGCTGGGCGCATTGTCATCGTTATCGATGACGGGCTAGCCACTGGTTCTACAATGATTTCTGCGCTGCATGGGCTACGTAACAAAAACCCGGCCAAACTTATTTGCGCTGTTCCAGTTTCACCACCAGATACATTGAAAAAAATAGCTGAGCTTGCTGACGAAGTTGTCTGCCTTGAAACACCCAGTGATTTTCATGCTGTTGGACAGTTTTATATGCACTTTCCGCAAGTTGAGGACGAAGAGGTGATTAAAGCTTTAGAAAGTGAAGATTAGTTTTTGTAGTTGTCGAGGTGTAAGCATGAACAATAATGTTCCTTGATAGTGGAAATTTCTGAGCAAGCTAATTTTATTTTATTATGTAAGGAGAGTAAGCGATGAAACCACAAAATTTATTAATTCTGTTAGCCTTGGTTGTTGGAATAAATGTAAAGGCTGCGACAGAGTCAACTGAAAAACCTGGTAATACATCTGAAGTATCCATGCAAAAAGCCAAAGATAGTGCGAAGCAAGCCGCAGAAGAGGCTAAGGACGCGACTCATAAGGCTGCGGAAGCAGCTAAATTAGCTTTAGAGAAAACTGAGCAAGCAGTCAAAGAAGCTACACAGGAAACAGCTGATGCCGCTAAAGAGGCTGCGCACGAGGCTGAAAAAGCCGCTAAAATTGCAGCGAAAAAGACTGTGGAAGCAACGAATATAGCGACTGTAGCGACTAAAGAGGCGGCATATGAAGCTAATGAATCAGCTAAAAAAGCTGTTGACGCTACCAAAGAGGCTGCTCGTAAAGCTAAGGAGGCTGCCAAAAATATAGCTAAAACCGGTAAAGAGACTGCTAGGAAAATGTTGGAAGCTACCAGGGATGCCGCGCAGAAGGCCATGGAAGCCACAAAAGAGGCTGCCGATAAGGCGTTTGAAGCAACTAAGGAAAAGGCTAAGGATATTAAAGATGCAGTAAAAAAATAATTTTTCACTAAGTAAGTGCAGTAGGAATAAAATTTATGCTCACAGGCTAGTTATCAGGTTTTTTAGCCTCTATACAAAGAACCATAAATAAATATTTAATATGAAAAATATTTTGATTGCATCAGTATTGTCAGCTGTCATGATTGCTACCCCGGCAATAGCCGCAGATGTCGGAGTCTCGGTTAGTATTGGACAGCCAGGTTTTTATGGCCGAATCGACATTGGTGACTATCCATATCCTCAACCGCGAGTAATCTACCCTAAGTCGCAAGTAGTTGAACGTGTCTATATAGAGCATGAGCCAATCTATATGCGCGTGCCTCCTGGGCATGCTAGAAATTGGCGTAAATATTGTTATAAGTATAACGCTTGTGGCGAACGGGTATATTTTGTGCAGGATAGTTGGTATAACCAGGAATATGCTCCGCGCTATCGGGAACAACATAGTGGTCACCGTGACGAGGAATGGGAAAACCATCATGACAATAGAGAAGGTCATTATGCCAATCGGGGAAATAACCATCATGAAAATTAAAGAAAATATCACTAGTTAAATTAAAAGGCACTAAAAATAATTCTTTGTAGGCATAAAGTCTGCCACAATAAGAGGGCTGGAAAGTGCAAGGTATTTTATTGGTTAAAGCATAGTTCCCGCTTAAAAAGAAATCAAAAAAATGAAATTTAAAGATTATTACGAAATTCTAGGGGTGGCTCGCACAGCATCTATTGACGAGATTAAAAAGGCATATCGAAAACTCGCCCATCAATACCATCCCGATGTATCTAAAGATCCTACCGGGGAGGCGAAATTTAAAGAAATAGGTGAGGCATATGCTACTTTAAAAGATAAAGAAAAACGTGCTGCTTATGATGAATTAGGGCGCCATCCATCGGGTCAGGAGTTTAGGCCTCCACCAAACTGGGCTGGCAATCAGGGAGGGCAGGCATATTCATTTGACGATATCGATTTATCCGATTTATTTGCTGGTTTCTCCAGTGGAAAAAGGCAAAGGCAACATATGCCTATCCCTGGACATGATTATGAATTAACGACTCAAATTTCTATTGAAGATGCTTATCATGGTGCTATGGTAGATCTTAGCTTTACAGTGCCAGAATATGATAATCAAGGTCAATTGAGGAATATGCCGCATACTTTCAAAGCGCGCATACCAAAAGGTGTCACCAACGGGCAGAAAATGCTTCTGCGAGGCAAGGGTGGTAAAGGTTCTAATGGCGGGAAAGATGGTAATCTTTACCTAAATATTAATTTTCTTCCTCACAGATTGTTTCGTGCTATTGATCACGACCTCTACATTGATTTGCCTCTCACCCCATGGGAGGTTGCACTAGGAGCAACAGTTAAAGTGCCAACACTACAAGGTGCCGTAAATCTTAAAGTACCAGCCGGAGCCAAAAGCGGGCAAAAATTTCGTATTAGCAAGCGCGGTATGCCGAGGCATAATAATGAACATGGTGATCTTTATGCAGTTGCACAGATTGTGATTCCAAGTAGTCTAACTGAACGAGAGCTTGCATTATTTAAGCAATTGGCTGATGCCTCAACATTCAATCCACGAGCACATTTTGAATAGGAGATAAATTATGACCTACCAAACCTTAATGGTGCACTTGCAGCTTGGACGTTCAAACACAGCTCTGTTAAAAACTGCCAATGATTTTGCAGACGCTTTCCATACAGATGTAATCGGCATTGCTGCAGGACAGCCAACACAAATGATCTATGGACAGGGTTATGCGCTCTTAGATTTTCTTAATCAAGAACACGAGAAAATTACTAAGGAAATCAGTGAATCTGAGGTGGCTTTTAGAAACGCATTTAAGGGCTATTCTAAAACTACAGAATGGCGCTCAACAGTGACATTGGGCTCATTATCAGAATACATAGTGGAGGAGGCGTGTAGTGCTGATATTCTGATAACAGAAATTGCTCCGACTGATTTTTATGAAGGTCCTATTGGCGTGAATGCTGGCGAACTAATCTTGCAGTCTGGGCGTCCTGTAATGGTGGTGCCTGCTACAGCAAAAAAATTGAAATTGGAGCAGATGTTGGTGGGCTGGAAAGACACACGTGAAGCAAGGCGGGCGATCGTAGATGCATTACCGCTGTTGAAAGAAGCCAAGCATGTGACAGTCGTGGAGATTGTAGCTGAAAATGGAACCGCTGCTGCTGTTAAGCGTCTTGAGCAGGTAGTTACTTGGCTTAAGCGACACGACATAATAGCCGATTATTTAGTACATCCTTCAATAAACGATGACGCGACACAGTTTATATCCATTGCCAAAGATCAAGGTGCTGACATTGTTATTGCCGGAGCCTATGGACATAGCCGCTTGCGCGAATGGGTGCTCGGCGGTGTGACAAATGACCTGCTACAGCGGGCAGAACTTTGCACGCTATTCTCTCATTAACTAGGGCATTCGCCATGATGAAAAATACCATCAATATCGAACATTCTGAATTAACATGGCTTGATGAAAATCATTACGTCACGTTAAATGAAATTGTTGAGTTTTCAGGGTTATCGATGAGTGAGCTGCAGCATTTGGTAGAAAGTGGTGTACTTGTTCCTGTTGGTCCTATAGAAGAAAAATCTTCTGGAGATTTGTATTTCAGCAGTCATTCCATCATTTCGATTCGCACACTATCGCGACTTAAACAGGATTTCGAGTTAGAACAAAACGCATTAAGTCTAATGTTGGTATTTCTAGAGCGAATTCGAATGCTTGAGTATAAATTGAGCAAAATCTGACGACCTATTCAATTTGCCAGCGTAACCATGTAAACAAGATATTGCCATTTCCTTTACCAATACCAGGCACATAGGTGGCTTGCATATCCAACTGTTTGTATCCTGCGGACAAAAGGGGGAGAATGATTGGAAAAGGAATGTAATTCGTGCTTTCCCGCATAGTTAAGCCTGCTGTATATCCTGCACCTAAGCGAAAATTAACAGTTGGATGCCATATTTTTTGAAATCCATAGCCTGCTACAGGTTCAATATCATTATGAGAATCTATGAACGCCATGGCGTATAAGCCATTCCAGTTACCATCATCATCAAATCGATATTTTCCTACGCCTAAACCCCATGGTTGCTCATTAAAACTATCTATTTGTTCTTTGGAATAATAACTACGGTTATGCCAAGTATCTACTGGAATATATAACTCATAATTTTCAGACTGCCAAGTCTGAGATAACGAGTCTTGAGCGCGAGACCAAATATTGCTGCCAGTAAGGTCCTCAGCAAATATAGTAGCCGGGATAGCTGGCATAATTAACACAAGCAGTATCAGTTGTAGCTTGATGATCGAAATTCGAAAAGGAACAAAACTTAACATTATTATTGATAAGACTAGCAAATAAATATTTAGTGCCCCTTAAACAATAAAAGCTTTATTGAAACTTTGTGTTAATGCTATCAACTAAACTCAGATACATTTGTGAAAGATTGATAATTTCGTGAGATCCCCGCAGATTCAATTGCCGAAGTGGATTATATTAAATTAATTTGATCTCAATGCTATTTGATTTTTCTCTTCCATGCTTGGGCGCATAAATCTACAAAAATCTGTCTAGCAGTTTACGGCTATGGTTGTCCATCTGGTCTATTTCACGAATCAGGAAATTAACACCGTGATTGTCTGAGATCAAAAGACAAGAATGCGCAAGCCGTCGAATATGATCTTCCGTTTTTAGTATGAGTAATGCTTCTCCTCGATCAGTTTCCACCTCCCAAGCGGAGGGAGTGGCGAAGCTAGAGACATGGTTAATGCGGAGAATTTCTGGCATAAATTCTCGCTGCACTAATTCCTCTTCAATTAATGTGCGGACCTCTACAGGTAAGTCGCTCAGTCTATTAATCCACGCAAGTTCGTGACCCTCTTGATTAACCAGTGAAAGCCCTTCCTCTGGTGCTGAAACTGGGAAAGCGCGTACAGGGTAAACACCGTCGTAAATGGTGTTATTACAGGCGGTAAATTGCAGTCGTCCAGATGGGTTACGTCTTAGTATGAAGTCTGGAGTGAATTCGGAAGTTAATGTTTCTATCATTATGTATTTGCTTCTTTGCTAGCGATATTGTCATCACTAATTAAATCATCGAGATCAGTATCCACGTTACGCGCCTGTGCTTGATAGAGACGATAATAAGCACCTTCACGTGCCATCAGTTCATCATGGTTGCCAATTTCAACGATTTGACCTTGTTCCAACACCACCAATCGATTCGCTTTATGTAAAGTCGAGAGCCGATGGGCAATAGCGATAGTGGTACGTCCGTGAACCAGGTTGTCCAAAGCTTTTTGGATTTCTTTTTCAGTTTCTGTATCTACGGATGCCGTCGCTTCATCCAATATTAAAATGCGGGGATTAATGAGCAGCGCGCGGGCAATCGATATACGCTGACGCTCACCTCCTGATAAGCCATGGCCTCTTTCACCAACCAGCGAGTCATAGCCGTGAGGAAGGCGCAGGATAAATTCATGCGCGTGTGCAGCACGGGCCGCTGCAACGATTTCTGCTTTTGTGGCATTCGGGTTGCCATAAGCAATATTATCCGCAATGCTGCCAAAGAATAGGAAAGGGTCCTGTAAGACTAGCCCGATATTTCGTCGATATTCTGAAATTGAAAGAGAGCGGATATTCACGCCATCCAAGCTGATAGATCCTGTTGTCACATCATAGAAACGGCACATAAGATTAACCAACGTACTTTTGCCAGAACCGCTATGGCCAACCAATCCGATCATTTCTCCTGGCGCTATTGTCAGATTTACATCCTTAATCACGGCACGATTGCCATAGCGAAATCCAGCATGACTGATTTCTATTTCACCGGCGACTTTTTCTAGATGAACTGGGTTGGTCACTTCTGGTACGCTTGATACGTGATCGAGAACGTCGAAGATACGTTTGGCACCAGAGGCGGCTTTCTGGGTGACTGAAACAATACGGCTCATGGAATCGAGCCGAGTGTAAAAACGGCTGATGTAGGCAAGAAAAGCGGTCAGCACACCGACGCTGATCTCATTCCGTGATACTTGCCAAATACCAAAAGCCCACACCATTAATAAACCAATCTCAGTAAGTAATGTGACGCTTGGAGAAAATAGAGACCATATCTTATTGATGCGATCATTTACGAGAAGATTGTGATGATTGGCTTCGCGAAAACGTACTGCCTCACGACTTTCTTGGGCAAAAGCTTTTACCACGCGTATGCCAGGAATGGTGTCGGCCAGCACATTACTGACCTCTGACCAGACTCGATCAATTTTCTCAAAACCAGTACGTAAGCGATCCCGGACTTGATGAATCATCCAAGCAATGAATGGAAGCGGCAGCAAAGTGACGAGTGCTAACTTAGCGTTGATAGAAATTAAAATTATCGCCGTCATGATGATCATCAGCACATCAGTTGCAAAGTCTAGTAGATGCAAGGATAGAAACACGCAGATTCGGTCAGATTCGGAACCGATGCGTGCCATTAGGTCACCAGTGCGCTTGCCGCCAAAATATTCGAGGGAAAGGCGTAACAAATGCTCATAGGTAATGGTCCGTAGGTCTGCGCCGATACGCTCGCTGACCAGAGCAAGGATGTATGTACGTGCCCAGCCAAGGCTCCAAGCTAGTAGCGCTGAGCCTAGCAATCCGCTGAGGAGGAGTAAAACCATACCAGCATCAATAGGCACACCGTTCTGATACGGAATTAGCACCTTATCCATCAACGGTATAGTGAGGTAGGGTGGAACAAGAGTAGCAGCTGTAGAAGCTAGCATCAGCAAAAAACCTGTCAGAAGTTGCCATTGATATGGTTTGGCAAAGCGCCATAATCTGAAAAGCGTCCATGTTGAAGGCGGAGCATCTATCGTGCGGCTACATTGTGGGCATTCCTCCTGACCTACCAAGAGTGGAAATCGGCACTTTGGGCAATACTCAGTCGGCTCTGGACTAATTGGCTGCCCGGTAACAAAATTGGCATTTTGTTGGTCAAATTGTTTGATGAAGTGTGAGGCTGAAATATCATTAGCCAGGGTAAAGAACCAGCTGGCTATACGAATTTCATTTTCAAACAACTCTATGTTGCCCACTCCGGCATGATCGTGATATTGTAACTTTAATCCTGAACGGAAACGGTATTCAGACTCGGCGGCTGTCTTAATCCCTTCATTCGTTACTTGAGAATCAAAGTTCAGCAACCGCTGATCTGTGATGACCAGCAAGTGCTTTTTAAAATGAAGTCGATGGTCTAGGTTGATTTCAAGCCAAGCTTTAATTTCTTCTTTATCTGCTAATTGTGAGTGTACAGTAGCTTGCCAGAAATTTGACAGTTGTCTACTAGTAGAGTTTGTAGTTAGAATTTTGTTGTTCACAGGTGCTGAGTTTACTACATTCGGCTGGTCTTACAAATACTTTAAAATGGCTTGATGTAAGCCTGCTGTCAGCTTCATAAGTTATAGTGTTATGGTTTATTTTAATTTTAATTCATCTGGATCGATTGATGGAATTCCTCAAGATATTACCGCTGCGTGGGCCAAATATTTGGACTTATCGTCCCGTGCTGGAAGTATGGCTAGATATAGGGCCATTAGAGGATTCACCTTCTAATACTATCCCTGGGTTTTATGATAGACTCAGCTCGTGGCTGCCCTCTTTAATAGAACATCGTTGTGGTGTTGGAGAGCGTGGCGGATTTTTGCAGCGCGTACGCGAAGGGACTTGGCCAGGGCATATTCTGGAGCACGTTACCCTTGAGTTGCAAACATTGGCAGGGATGCAAGGTGGCTTCGGCAAGGCTCGTAGCACCTCAGTACGTGGAGTTTACAAGGTCGTAGTGCGATCGCGCAACGAGAAAGTAAGCAGAGCAGCATTGAATGCAGGTCGTGATTTGATCATGGCGGCGATTGAAAATCGCCCATTTGATGTGTCAGCTGCGGTTGCAGAGTTGCGTGAAATGGTTGATTCCTATTGTTTAGGACCAAGTACTGCCTGTATTGTTGATGCGGCTACCGAACGAAACATTCCTTCAATCCGTTTGACCGAAGGTAATCTGGTGCAACTCGGCTATGGTGCTAGTCAGCATCGCGTATGGACAGCTGAAACAGACCGGACTAGCGCAATTGCCGAAGGTATATCGCGTGACAAAGATTTGACTAAGCGGCTGCTTCAATCGTGTGGCGTGCCTGTGCCAGAAGGCAGTCTGGTTCATAGTCCTGAAGACGCGTGGGAAGCTGCTGAGAATATTGGCGTACCCGTCGTTGTTAAGCCTCGCGATGGTAATCACGGGCGTGGAGTCTCTACCGAACTGATGCACCGAGATGAGATTGAAGCTGCATACGCATTAGCGCTCAATGAAGGGAGTGGTGTCATTGTTGAACGCTTTATTCGAGGCAATGAACATCGGCTTCTAATCGTAGGTGGAAAATTGGCGGCAGCTGCAAGAGGTGAATCAATTTCAGTCATTGGCGATGGGCGTTCGTCAATTAGTCAACTTATCGATCAACAAATCAATACTGATCCTCGACGTGGTAGAACTGAAGATTACCCGCTTAATCTGGTTCTGCTTGAAGAGGATGCGGCCGTCCGTTTGGAAATCTCACGACAAGGTTTTACTGCCGATTCAGTGGTGCAAAAGGGCTCTCAGGTAATAATTCAGCGTAATGGCAATGTAGCATTTGATGTCACAGATCTAGTTCATCCAGATGTTGCAGCGATAGCCTCGCTTGCAGCCCGCATTGTCGGGCTTGATATTGCGGGAATCGATGTTGTTGCCGAAGATATCTCACGCCCGCTTGCAGAGCAGCGGGCTGCGATTGTCGAAGTCAACGCAGGACCTGGTCTTCTTATGCACCTTAAACCAGCTCAAGGAGATCCACGCCCTGTTGGCAAAGCTATTGTTAATAGCCTGTTTTCTGAAAGTGATTGCGGCCGAATCCCTATTGTAGGTATTGCTGGAACATACGGCAAAACATGGGTAGCAAAAATCGTGGCCAGTTTGATTCGGCTAAATGGTAAGCATGTCGGACTTGCATGTACTGATGGACTCTATATTGACTATCGTCAAATAGAAAAAGGTGATTGTGCAACTTGGGCATCAGCCCAAAAATTATTGATGAACCGGAAGGTTGAAGCGGCAGTGATTGAAAATGGTGTAGCTACCATTTTAGGTGAAGGGCTGGGCTACGACCGTTGCCAAGTAGGCGTAATTACTAATCTTGATCCAGCTAAACATTTTGGAGAGTATTACATTGAGACGGCAGAACAGGTTTATAACGCAGTACGAACCCAAGTTGACGTGGTAAATCAAGATGGCGTGGCTGTGCTTAATGCTGAGGATCCATTGGTTGCACAGATGGCAGAATTGTGTGATGGGGAAGTGATTTTCTTTGCACGGGATGTAGAGTTACCCGTTGTAAATGAGCATATAAGTAATGGTGGGCGTGCAGTACTCTTAAATGAAGAACATATTCTACTTGCTAATGGAGGTGTAAAGACTCCACTGGTTAATTTAACCTCAATACCGTCGTTAGCTATCGAATCTCAGCGTGAAAATATAGAATACTTTTTAGCTGCAATCGGTGCTGCATGGGCACTGGGTATATCCCTTGATCTTATCATTACTGGTATTAAAACATTTTCATTCGAACCCAATACAGTTAATACACACTAGATCAATTTAAATTTGATTATAATTTTTCTGACAGCATGATAATTAAAATGAGGAAAACTGTTTGATGGAAGTATCACGTATTCGCGCGTTACGCGGCCCAAATCTATGGAGTCGGCATACTGCCATTGAAGCTATCGTAACCTGTACAAAAGCAGAATGCTGCATTGCTAATATTAAAGGTTTTGAATCGCGCCTTCGTGAGCGTTTCCCTGAAATTGGTTTGTTGCAACTCGCCGGGCATGCTGAAGCTGTTTCTATGGCACACGTGTTAGAGGTGGCAGCACTGGCGCTTCAGGCAAATTCCGGAAGTCTTGTGACATTTAGCCGTACAACAGCGACGCAAGAGGCGGGTGTATTTCAAGTGGTGGTTGAGTATAGTGAAGAAGAAGTCGGCCGGCTGGCGCTTAAATTGGCATTGCAGCTTTGCGAAGCTGCCGTTGCAGATACTCCATTTGACCTCACTGCCGCACTATCACAACTAAAAGATTTAGATGAGGATGTACGTCTGGGCCCAAGCACTGGTGCCATCGTACAGGCTGCAATCGCTCGAGGTATTCCTTATCGTCGATTAACCGATGGTAGTTTGGTGCAATTTGGTTGGGGTAGCCGTCAACGCCGCATACAAGCGGCTGAGACAGATCGAACTAGTGCTATCTCTGAAGCCATTGCTCAAGATAAAGAATTGACCAAAAAATTACTTAGTGCAGCGGGAGTGCCAGTTCCTTATGGGAGAGAAGTTGCCAATGTAGAGGATGCTTGGTTGGCTATGGTTGAAATTGCAGGACCGGTGGTGGTTAAGCCTAAGGATGGTAATCAAGGTAAGGGTGTTACTGTTAACATCAATACGCGTGAGCAGCTTAATATTGCCTATGCGGCAGCCTTTGAGATAAGTTCGGAAGTGTTAATGGAAAGATTTATTTCCGGCAGCGATTTTCGCCTTCTAGTGGTTGGCGATAAACTGGTTGCTGCGGCAAGACGAGAGCCGCCAATAGTAGTCGGTGACGGTATACGTACTGTTCGTGAGTTGGTAGGGCAAGTCAATAATGATCCACGTCGTGGTTCAGGACATGCTACATCGTTGACCAAAATTCGGATCGACGATATCGCTTTAGCAAGTTTAGCTGAGCAGAATTTAAAATTAGACTCTGTGCCACATAAAGGTAAGCGCGTCATTTTACGCAATAATGCTAACTTAAGCACAGGAGGTACGGCTACGGATGTCACAGATGATGTACATCCTGAGTTGGCGGCAAGTGCGATTGCAGCTGCACAAATGGTTGGTTTGGATATTTGTGGCGTTGATGTGGTGTGTGACAGTGTGCTGCAACCATTAGAGGAGCAGGGCGGAGGTATTGTTGAGGTAAACGCAGCCCCAGGTTTGCGTATGCATTTGCAACCTTCGTATGGCAAAGGCCGTAAAGTTGGTGGCGCAATCGTGTCAACAATGTTTGCTACAAACGATAGTGGACGTATTCCATTAGTGGCAGTTGCTGGAACCAATGGTAAAACCACCACAGTTCGTTTAATTTCCCATATCTTGGGCTGTCAGGGGCTGAGAGTTGGAATGACCAACTCGGATGGTGTATATATTAAAGGTCGTCGCATTGACACGGGCGATTGCAGTGGGCCAAAAAGCGCAAGGAATGTATTAATGCATCCAGATGTGGATGCTGCAGTGTTTGAAACAGCACGAGGCGGTGTGTTGCGTGAAGGGTTGGCATTTGATCGTTGTAATGTGGCAGTTGTTACCAATATTGGCATGGGTGATCATTTAGGGTTGAGTTTCATCACAACGGTAGAAGATCTCGCTGTTGTAAAAAAAGTTATTGTACAAAATGTCGCACCTGACGGTATGGCGGTCCTGAATGCTGCCGACCCTATGTCGGCTAGTATGGCTGGAGCCTGTCCTGGTTCGATTACATTTTTTGCTCAAAATGGCCAGCATCCTGTCATGGCTACACATCGTGCACATGGACATCGTGTAGTATACAGGGAAGAAGCTCATATCGTAGCAGCGCAGCAAAAAAATGAGCATCGAATTGAACTAGCAAATATTCCAATCACGCGCAACGGTACAATCGGTTTTCAAGTGGAGAATGCCATGGCCGCTATTGCTGCTGCTTGGGCATTAAATGTAGATTGGGATATCATTCGTAGCGGAGTTTCATCTTTCATCAACGATATGCAAACTGCGCCAGGTCGCTTTAACCTTTTTGATTATCGCGGAGCTAGTGTGATTGCAGACTATGGCCACAATCCGGATGCAATCCATGCATTGGTTTCAGCCATTGAAAATATCCCAGCAAAAAAACGCATGGTCGTCATCAGCGGTGCAGGCGATCGGCGTGACATAGATATCAGCCGACAGTCGGCTATTTTAGGCGATGCTTTCGATGAAATTATTTTATATCAGGATCAGTGCCAGCGCGGCCGTGCTGATGGCGAGGTATTACAACTTTTGCGACAAGGTTTGGTTAATGCTAAACGAGTAAAAAGGATAGATGAGATTCGTGGTGAATTTCTTGCCATTGATAATGCATTGTCGCGTCTAACTACTGGTGACTTGTGTTTGATCCTGATTGATCAAGTTGATGCAGCGCTAGAACACATAGCGTTACGTGTCGCCAGCAGTTGATTCAGTTTTAATGTATACATTCCCCAATCGGCTATGTATTGCCACCTTGCTAGTTTTGCTTACAATTGCAGGCTGCTCTAAATCTAAACACGACAAAACCCCTTTTGAAATTGAGAATGGAAAGAGAGCAGGAACAGAGCACGTAGCAATACAGAAAACGCTTCCTCTTAGACAATCAGCAAATCATCAGCCAGAATTACTCAAGGCCTCATCTGAAGGCTTAAAACCCAGTGGCTTGATGTTTACTTGCCCACCTGAGCAGGTTGGCCAGATACAGCGTGATATGGAGATTTACTTTAGGGAGCTTGGAATCGACAATAGCTTGATAAGTAGGGTTGAACCAGCTGATGGAAAAGTTATTTATACGTTAGCAACACCAGAATCTGACACCGATACCTTAAGTTTTAAAAATCGCAAGCAATATCACATTAAGGATGAAATTGTGATTCTTCCAGCTAGGGGCGATAGAAATCAAAGTGTTCGGACAGTATCTAAAAAAGAGATTCTATTGTCGCTTCTTCAACATGGCAGACTTACCGAATTCAGCGGTACTGCTTGCTCGGTAGAAGCTTTACGCGACCATGTAGGCGTACGACAAAACATAATTGCTTGGATTGAAAAGGTCTCTTGGCAATGGCCAGATGGTGGCCCGGCCTTCTGGAATAAAAAATACTGGGGAAAAGGGACTCCGCTTGCATCGGTCAGCTTGGACAATGCATTGTTGGATGCTTTCATGAATCAGAAACTCTATGGGATTGGTTGTTACACAGCCACTAAACTTAGTTATGCCCATGGTGTACTTGATTACTATACGCGAGTAAAAAAGGATAAGATTAAAGCAGATTTGATACGTGAACGGCTTTTGCAAGATAAGGATCCGCTAGTTGGAATAGAGGCATCAGCTATGTGGAGTTTTGAGAGAGATTTTGATCCTGCCGAGGGCAATATTCCAGGTAAAATTTTGACCATCAAGCGTGGTATTGCATCTAACAACTTTATTCCAGGCGACTGGGCCTATTTGCTTAATACCGATGCCATGACCTATGAGAAACCTGGGTATGAAGGTTCAAATGCTGTCTATTTGGGTCGAGGCAGATTTGATGATTATTTCAATGACAACAATCACCATTACACCTATCGAGAGAAGGTTGATGAGGTTTATCAATGGCGTAATGGTGTTTTTAGTCGTAGTCGTGATTATCAAAAAATCAAGCGACTTAGTGATGAGGATTTTGTTCGGTTAAGCAAAACACCACAAGAGGGCGGGTTATTGGAAGATTTTCGAGTAACCCCTTACTTTTTTGGATATGAAAATTTACCCAAGTTGCCTACACGTTAAAGGTTATGAAAACGTGATCTCAGTGATCTAAAAAAAGAAAATTCGATATGTGGGTCTCTTATTTTGTTATTTTAAATCAATAACTTAATATATAACTGGCGTCCCCACGGGGAGAAAGCTCAAAAATTCAAAAACGTTTCTGAAAGACGCATTTTTATTGGCATTGATGCCTGTTTCCTCGGTCGAATCGCAGTCGAATCAGTGATACTTTCAGTGACACCAAATCCTTAAATTCGATACTATGATTATAGCAAATAATGACAAGGGAAGGGCAATACTTGGCTATCTGTAGACATTCATCTTCGTAGTAAAATTCTATAAATATCCAACAACGATTGTTTTTCATTTAGAATGAAACTAATCTGATTTCATTAATATTTGTTAGTATTCTATGAACGTATTGTGGTCTTTTTTAGAAAAACCTACATTGTTTATTGGATCTACTATCGTATCCATTCCTCTATATATTGGGCTTGGCCAAGTGTTATTTAATAACTGGGACGATTTTCTTGATTCCTTAAGATTGCTATACCAACCACGTTGGCTCTCGCTTTTGCAGGGTGAATCAAGCGAAGCTAGTTGGGATTCTCTGAAATTCCTGTTTTATTTGATATTGTGCGCGGCATCCGCCACAACGGTTTACAAAATTGCTAAGCATATATTTTAATGCCAACTCATCATTCAAACGAGACTAATGGAATCTAAACTTGGAATGTTTCCTTTTGGTCGTTTATCACCCTATGATGAACGTTCAAAGTTCGCCCACTGAGAGACTGTTGACATTAAGACGATCATTGACCAAAGTAGTAGTTAGTTCTTTTTTCAAAATCAGTGGCTCAGACTTTCAATGAGTATGTTATGTATGTTATTCCCCGATTCCTATGTGACGAAATGCTAAGCCGACTCTGCCACTATCTACGCGCAGCCGGTTACGATACGCTACTCGCGCAAAATGGCGTAAGTGATGCAGAACTGCTACAGCTTTGCCGTGCTGAAGGACGGCATTTTTTAACTCTGGATAAGCTTGTGTGCGAACACAAGGCGGCGAAAAATGTAGCACTAATCCTACCGAATACAAACCTGAACCACTTAGCAGCACTATTGACCGAATACTTTCAACTAGATTGGCTGAGCCATTCCTTCACCCGCTGCCTTATGGATAACACTCCTCTTGTGGCTGCGGATAAAACCGCAATGGCGCGGGCACCAGACGATGCGATCAGACCAGGGGAACAGCTATACCAGTGCCTAACATGCAGACGAATTTACTGGCGCGGATCGCACTACAAACGTATACAGGCGAAGCTTGCTGCATGGCAAGTAATTGGGAACCCCCCACCGACCAATTCATCAATGGAAGTTTGAAATGCCCGCAATTAGTTTTTTCAAGGTTACTTTCTTTGGGATTGATGGACGCTTACAGCCAAAAGCAGTCTCCAAAAAGCATCTTCCAAAACTAGCCAAGTCTAAAATAAATGTGAATTTTTTTGTTAGAACTATACTAACTTGTATATATGGACTATACTGACCTGTATATCTATATAGATATACAACTTCATAAATCAAAGGAGCCTATATGAAATACAGTTTATTACTTGCTACATTGTTAATTAGCTCAGCAATCAATGCATTTGCCGACGAAGCGAAAAGTCTTTCAGCCCATGAAGAAGTAACCATCAATGCCTCTGCTATAAAGGTTTGGGCAAAAGTAAGTAATTTTAATGATTTAGGTGCCTGGCATCCTGCGGTTAAAGCTACTGAGCTTGTTAAAGGAAAAAACAATAAGGTTGGTGCCGAACGTTTGTTAACACTTCAAGACGGTGGCACAATTAGAGAAAAGCTACTTGGCTATAACGCCAAAGCTAAGACGTTCAAATACTCTATCATTGAAAGCGTACTTCCAGTATCTAGCTACGTTTCAACATTGACTGTTAAAGCTGCAGGCAAAGGTAAGTCCTTAGTAATTTGGGAAGGTACTTTCAAGCGTAAAGATACAGCTGATACACCAGATGAAGGTCAAGATGACGCCACAGCAGTTAAAACCATTACCGGTGTTTACCGTGGCGGATTGGATAACCTGAAGAAAATTTCAGAGTAATCTTTTTGGCTTATGAGCTTAGCTGACTAAAAGAAGCGCTTAGGCGCTTTTTTTATATTGAATTTGTTAAATATGGCTTTATGTTACATGCACCATCGCTTTTCAAAAATCATTACTTTGAATGTAACCTATTTAAGGTGTTCTTAAATGTCTTTCAAGGGGATCGGTTTCTGTCATTCAGATACCGTTATAGTCAAGTAGACTTCATCTACACGGAGTAGTGTATATTTGGTTGTCAACCAATAATCAAATTCGTTTTTTACTAAGTAGTCACTAAACGCGATGCGATTGAAGTAATGGCCAAATTTTGGAGTATTTACGAATGAAAAAAGCATCGTCGCCTTCACCAGTGCGAAAAAAGCAACGTTACTTTATCTTAACGGTTGTTCCAATTTTAGCAGCACTTCATGTCTATATCGGCTGGCAACTATTACCATCTCTACCAATTGGTAATTTTGGGTTAATTATTGGTATCTTCTTACTTGTATTATCTACCGCACTAATTCCACTTAGCATGCTAGCCCGTTACATTTTTCAGCCTCAATCCACTGCTGACAAAGTTTCATTTGCTGGGTCTCTTGCTATGGGATTTTTCTCTTCCTTGCTTCTACTTACATTAATACGATCCGTCTTACTTGTAACAATGAACTCAGCAAATGAGGAGGAGTCCATCCCATTGCCGCTGGCCTAATATAAAATCGTGATGCTACATAGTAGTTGCCGAGCTATGCTTTAGAATGCAATTTTGTGTTTAATTGGTCAATCACTTCTGCCCAATCGGCATCTTTAAGGATTTCTTCACGCAAGAAGGATGCTTGAGCCGGTGTCCAAAAAGGCGCATCAGAAAGCAAAGTATTTGTTGCTAGCGGACTATGGGTTTTGATGAATCGCTCTATTGCAGACTCATCAGATGATAAGCCTAGTTGTGCAAAAAGATTGCTGAGACTGTGCATTGATGATTCCATGATTTACCTCATCAGTAATTTGCAGTGTAATATTAATGTCATATTTTTTGGAAATGATTCAGGAATATAATATACCTAAGACATCACAAAAACTAACTCAACCATTGTAACTTGTGCCGTTTGTGACGGTCAAAATACGCTGGAAACTTGAAGTATCAATTGCTTAGGCTGGCTGCGGAGGTGATGCAATCAATGAACACGCTATCTTCTATCAAGGGCATTTTGATTGATCTGGATGGCGTACTCTACGTCGGATCACGTGCTATTGATGGTGCTGTGGAAACGATAGAGAAGATTCGGGCTAGCGGCATTCCATGCCGCTTCATTACTAATACCAGCACTTTGTCTTTATCGTCGCTGCAACAAAAAATCAATGCCTTAGGATTTTCAATTCCTGCCAATGAATTAATCAGCGCATCCCAGGCAACCTTGCTTTATCTGAGACGTCAGCACAAACCCATTTGTCGTTTGTTATTAGCTGAGGATGTAAAGCAAGATTTTAAGGACTTTAATAAATCCGGCATGGCCCCGGATTACATCGTAATTGGTGACATTGGTAACCTATGGTCTTACTCCTTATTAAATCAAGCCTTCAATAATCTGATGAATGGCGCAAAGCTTATCGCTATTCATAAAAACCGCTTTTGGCAAACGGAACATGGCTTGCAGCTAGATATTGGTGGATTTGTTGATGCCTTGGAATACGCGAGCGGTGTCAAAGCGATAATTATTGGCAAACCTTCCCCTGATTTTTTTCAAATCGCTTTAGAAGATATGGGCATTAAACCTTCTGAAGGTGCAATTATAGGAGACGATATTGATGTGGACATAGGTGGTGGGCAGTTGGTTGGATTAAAGGGGATATTAGTGAAAACCGGCAAATACCGACAGAACTATGCCGAAGCATCGGAAGTAAAACCAGATTTAATTATGAACTCGATTGCAGAATTACCCAAAGTACTAGGGATTAAAAGTTAGACTTTTTGTATATCAAAAGGTGTTTACAGCCAAGTAGGCAGCGAATATATTTGGCTTGGAAACTGGGGTAGATAATGGCTGCATGGAAAATCGGTAGGGTAGTAAAACAAAAGCAGTGGAGCAGTAACTTACATTCTTTGTATGTGGAGTCAGAACTTGAGCCTTTTGAAGCTGGACAATTTGTAAAAATAGGGTTGGAGATTAATGGAAAGTCCATAGGACGGCCATACTCATTGGTCAATCCGCCCGGAAAAAGTCCGTTGGAGTTTTATTATATCAATGTACCAAATGGAATTCTGACTTCCCATCTAGCAGAGCTTAAAGCTGGCGATACCATTCTGGTTGAACCGCGTGCGCATGGTTTCTTGATTCTTGATGAAATCCCAATATCTAAACATCTATGGATGATGGCTACGGGTACCGGAGTGGGTCCATTCCTGTCAATTCTTTCCACGGACAAACCTTGGCAGCGCTATGAACGTGTGATTTTAGTCTATGCAGTACGAACAATAACTGAGCTTAGCTATCAAGAGGAAATCCTGCAGTTTCTAGCTAAGAATAGCGAACAATTTATCTATATTCCTTTTCTTAGTCGTGAAGTTAGAGATTTCGCAATGACTGGTCGGATTCCACAGGCAATTATTGACGGACGTCTCGAAGAGCGAGCTGGAATAACAATATCTTCAGAGGATAGTCAGGTCATGCTTTGCGGAAACCCGCAAATGGTGGAAGACACAACAAGAACATTGATTGATCGAGGATTAATTAAAAACCGTAGATCCTTATCTGGCCAAATCACCATGGAAAATTACTGGTAAATTAGTTTATTAAAAATTAATTAGAACGTTTTTTGATGAGAGTCATTGTATTTGGTCTGCCGCTAGACATAAATATTTCCCTGCTTGCCTGTTTGGCTATGTTTCCATTTTAAGGGTTTCCCCTTATTTCTTCTTTGTAGGAATCCTGTCATATTGTTAGGCTTGATTGCAGTGTAGCTAACAAGTTTTCTTATGCATATAAGGGTTAAGAGCAAAGAGTGTGAGGCTATCGACTAAGTCAACAACCTCACGTTGCGCATTTACACTTTTTTTATATTTGCCATTTATATTTTTTGATAATTTTTATATCTTGAAGTCTAGAATGCAAAAATAATTTTCGACAAGGAGGCAACAGATGGATCTTATCTATATTGCAGGAATATTCCTGTTTTTCATCCTGCTGGTTGGTATGGCCTATGGATGCTCAAAATTGGGAGGTGTCGAATGACCTGGCTTACTCTCGTTAGCGGCATTGTCGCTGCCGGGCTGCTGATTTACCTGATTGCGGCCTTACTTCATCCGGAGGATTTCTCATGACTCACCATGCCTGGATTCTACTTGGGGTTTATTTCCTCGCTTTACTGTTATTAGTCAAACCACTTGGTCTTTATATTGCGCATGTGATGGAAGGGCGTCTGAGATTTGCTTCAGGCATCGAAAACACTCTCTATCGACTCAGTGGGATAAAGAAAGACGTTGAAATGGGTTGGCTTAAATATGCGCTGGCACTCCTGCTCTTCAATCTGCTGGGCGTACTGGCGGTATATGCGTTACAACGCCTGCAAATCTGGTTGCCGCTCAACCCCCAACAGATGGCCAACGTCAGCTCGGATTCTTCGTTCAACACGGCTATCAGTTTTGTCACCAACACCAACTGGCAAGGCTATTCTGGTGAATCTACCATGAGCTATTTGACACAGATGTTGGGACTCGCAGTACAGAACTTTCTCTCTGCTGCCACCGGCATCGTGGTTGTCATCGCGCTGATTCGTGGTTTCATCCGCCACACCACCACTTCCATCGGCAACGTCTGGGTGGATCTGACACGCGTGACAATATATATTCTACTGCCACTTGCAATCATCTTTGCAGTATTTTTGGTGAGTCAAGGTGCAATCCAGAACTTTGATGCCTACAAGGACGTGACGACATTGGAGGTCACGAAATACGACAACCCTAAACTCGACGCTGCTGGTCAGCCGCTCAAGGACGATAAGGGCAATGCCTTGACGGAGCCTGCAACGACGCAGACCCAGTCTCTGCCAATGGGCCCGGTCGCTTCCCAGGAGGCTATCAAAATGTTGGGTACTAATGGGGGTGGTTTTTTCAACGCCAACTCGGCGCATCCATATGAGAATCCCACACCATTGGCTAACTTCTTTCAGATGCTGTCTATCTTCCTGATCCCAGGCGCACTTTGCATTACCTTTGGCCGAATGGCGGGTGATTCACGCCAAGGCTGGACCATATTTGCAGCCATGTCGTTAATTTTTCTGGTGTTTGCGGTTGGCGCGATGACCTTCGAGCAACAAGGCAACCCTATTCTCACTGGGTTGGGTGCTGACCAAACCGTCTCTGCCATGCAGGCTGGCGGTAACATGGAAGGCAAGGAAACCCGCTTCGGTATTGCCGATTCCGGACTATTCGCCACAATTACCACGCTGGCTTCATGCGGTGCGGTGAATGCTATGCATGATTCTTTCACACCGCTGGGCGGACTGATTCCGCTTGCCTCCATGCAACTAGGTGAAGTGGTGTTCGGCGGGGTTGGTTCCGGGCTTTATGGCATGCTGGTGTTCGCCATCATGGCGGTGTTCATTGCCGGTCTAATGATCGGGCGCACACCGGAATATCTTGGAAAGAAGATCGAGTCTTTTGAGATGAAGATGGTATCCATTGCCATTCTTGTGACACCGCTCCTGGTACTAGTCGGGACTGCTGTTGCTGTAATGACCGAGGCTGGCCGTGCAGGCATCGCCAATCCAGGCGCCCATGGCTTCTCAGAAATTCTCTACGCATTATCTTCTGCCGCCAACAACAATGGCAGCGCTTTCGCAGGTCTTTCTGCCAACACGCCGTTCTACAACGTATTACTGTCTGTCGCCATGTGTTTTGGGCGCTTCGGCGTCATCATACCAGTGCTGGCCATGGCCGGCGCATTGGCGGCCAAGAAGCGCATTGCTGTCACGGCGGGCACTATGCCCACTCATGGCCCGCTGTTTGTCACGCTGCTAATCGGTGTGGTATTGCTGGTCGGATTGCTTAACTATGTTCCTGCACTTGCACTTGGCCCGACGGTCGAGCATCTGGTGTTATGGGCTGGACATTAAGGAGATAATATATGTCACGTAAAACTTTTACCTTGTTCGATCCTGAGTTGGTCAAGCCAGCGATTGTCGAATCGTTCAAGAAACTCGCGCCCAATATCCAATGGCGCAATCCTGTGATGTTCGTAGTTTATGTGGGCAGCATTCTGACCACCATTCTGTGGCTTCAGGCACTAGGAGCCCACGGTGAAGCGTCATCCGGGTTTATCCTGGGAGTGGCTGTGTGGCTGTGGTTCACAGTGCTGTTTGCCAATTTCGCCGAAGCACTGGCAGAGGGTCGCAGCAAGGCACAAGCGGCATCTCTGCGTAGCCTGAAGAAGGAAACCTGGGCCAAGAAACTGCATGAGCCAAATGCCGATGCGCAATGGCTTACCGTCCCTGCTACTGATCTGCGCAAGGGGGATGTAATACGGGTTGATGTTGGAGAAACCATTCCAGCTGACGGTGATGTGATCGAAGGCGTTGCCAGTGTGGACGAGTCTGCCATCACCGGCGAATCTGCCCCTGTGATCCGTGAATCAGGAGGAGATTTCTCTGCCGTGACTGGTGGCACCCGAGTGCTGTCGGATTGGATCGTGGTGCGCGTTAGCGTTAACCCGGGCGAAACTTTTGTTGACCGTATGATCGCCATGGTAGAAAACGCCAAGCGCCAGAAAACACCCAACGAAATTGCACTGACCATCTTGTTGGTAGCGCTCACCATTGTGTTTCTAGGTGTCACAGTCACGTTACTGCCGTATTCGATTTTTAGTGTGAGTGCGGCCGGTAAAGGCACCCCAGTAAACGTTACTACTCTAATCGCACTGCTGGTCTGCCTGATTCCGACTACCATTGCTGGCTTACTTTCCGCTATCGGCGTTGCCGGCATGAGTCGGTTGATGCAGGCCAACGTTATCGCCACCTCAGGGCGCGCGGTAGAAGCGGCAGGAGATGTGGATGTACTGCTACTCGATAAGACTGGTACCATTACCTTAGGCAATCGCCAGGCTAGCGCTTTCCTACCGGCACAAGGCGTCAATGAAACTGCATTGGCGGATGCGGCACAATTGGCATCGCTTGCCGATGAGACACCGGAAGGCCGCAGCATCGTGGTGCTGGCTAAACAGAAATTCAATCTGCGCGAGCGCGACATCCATGCACTGGGTGCCACTTTTGTGCATTTCTCGGCCCATACCCGTATGAGCGGTGTCAATCTGAATGACCGCCAGATTCGCAAAGGGGCAGCGGATTCCATCCGTAAGCACGTTGAAGTATTGGGAGGCTCATTTCCTAAACAGTTAGAACAGACAGTGGATGATGTGGCACGTCGCGGAAGTACGCCATTGGTTGTCTCTGATGGTGCAACTGTATTAGGTGTGATTGAACTGAAGGATGTGGTCAAGGGTGGCATCAAGGAGCGCTTCGCCGAGTTGCGTAAAATGGGCATCAAAACCATCATGATAACGGGTGACAATCGCCTCACAGCGGCTGCTATTGCTGCCGAAGCGGGAGTGGATGATTTCCTCGCCGAAGCCACACCAGAAGCCAAGCTTGCCCTGATTCGCCAGCACCAGTCTGAAGGCCGGCTGGTTGCGATGACGGGCGATGGTACCAATGACGCCCCAGCGCTAGCTCAGGCTGACGTGGCAGTGGCAATGAATACCGGCACGCAGGCAGCGAAGGAAGCCGGCAACATGGTGGATCTGGACTCTAACCCGACCAAACTGATTGAGATTGTAGAAACAGGCAAACAGATGCTCATGACGCGCGGTTCGCTGACTACTTTCAGTATCGCTAACGACGTCGCCAAATATTTTGCCATCATCCCAGCGGCTTTTGTGACCACCTATCCGCAGCTTTCTGCACTCAACATGATGGGATTGGCGAGCCCTGCCTCAGCCATTTTATCCGCGGTCATTTTTAATGCACTGATCATCATTGTTCTGATCCCGCTGGCGTTGAAAGGGGTGCCATACCGCGCATTGGGCGCAGCTACGCTCTTACGTCGTAACCTGGCAATCTACGGTGTAGGTGGCATCATCGCCCCATTTATTGGTATCAAATTGATCGACATGACATTGTCTGTCGCCGGCTTAGTTTAAGATAGTAAAGGAAATAATCATGAAAACACTGTTACGTCCCGCAATCACCTTGTTTGTATTGCTGTCTGTCGTCACCGGCATTATTTATCCTCTGGCAGTGACAGGTATCGCTAAAACTTTGTTTCCGTCCGCAGCCAATGGCAGTCTGGTGGAAAAAGGGGGCAAGCCGGTCGGCTCCATGCTGATTGGTCAGAACTTCACAGGCGCCCAATATTTCTGGGGCAGACCGTCAGCAACCAGTCCTAACCCCAATAATGGTACAGCCTCTGGCGGTTCTAACTTGGGCCCACTCAACCCGGCGCTGGCCGATGCCGTGAAAGCACGCATCGCAGCACTGAAACAGGCTGATCCGTCCAATACCAAACTAATACCTATTGATTTGGTGACCGCCTCGGCGAGCGGATTGGATCCGGAAATCAGTCCGGCCGCAGCTGAGTACCAGATCGGCCGTGTTGCCAAGGCGCGCAACCTACAGCCTGAGCAAGTGAATGCGCTAGTGAATCAGCATACAGAAGGACGCCAGCTCTGGCTATTCGGAGAACCACGGGTAAACGTGCTAGCACTCAACCTGGCGCTGGATGCTAAGTAACTAATTCAATAAGCTATAAACTATCAGGATCGGCTAAATGGAAAACAACATTCTGGTTTATGCTTTTTTTTTGCGCTATTGCGGTGCTCTAGACCTATACTCTGGCCGATGGCTGTAAATGCAGGTTTTATCTTGGATTTCTATTTCCACGACATTTCACAACACCAGCATATATCGTGAATATTTTTTATTTAATTATTTTTTTAGGAGTTAAAGAGGCATGCGTAAATCACTATTACTAACGGCGGTACTCAGTACACTTGCATTACCAACTTATTCGTTTGCTGATGAAGCAGCGGCACCCGCTGAAGCTCCTGCCGTTGCACCGGCAGCTCCTGCTGCTGAGG
>Ga0265328_10000100_pt1 | contig 42182 bp, 38 predicted proteins | sample 41624metaG_FD_202086 | JGI IMG/M metagenome (GOLD analysis project Ga0265328, IMG submission 202086) | Rhizosphere microbial communities from Carex aquatilis grown in University of Washington, Seatle, WA, United States - 4-16-24 metaG | ecosystem: Host-associated > Plants > Roots > Rhizosphere...
GCGCCAGATCGAAGCCGCCTGACCCCCCTCCCAAAACCGAAATGTAGTGCCAAGCCGTTCCGCCAGAACGGTTTATGGCGTTACTTCAATGGGTTGCAAAACCGCACTGTTGAAGATCAGTTTGAGTTCGTCGGGGCCCGATCAGGCCGCCCGTTCGACGTCCGAATCCTCGGCGCCGTCCTCGGCGGTCTCGGCTTCCGCCTTGGCGCCGCGCTTGGGACCCTTGGCCAGATAGGACTCGATCACCTTCAGCGCTTCCGAGTCGATCAGCTTGCGCACCGCGGAGATCTCTCGCGCCATACGGTCGAGCGCCGCCTCGTAAAGCTGCCGCTCCGAGTAGGACTGCTCCGGCTGCGTGTCGGAGCGATAGAGATCGCGAACCACCTCGGAAATGGTGACGAGGTCGCCGGAGTTGATCTTGGTCTCGTATTCCTGCGCGCGGCGCGACCACATGGTGCGCTTGATTCGCGCCCGGCCGCTGAGCGTGGACAACGCCTTCTCGACGATGTCGGCGTCCGCCAGCTTGCGCATGCCGACCGCGGCGACCTTGCTGGTCGGCACCTTGAGAATCATCTTGTCCTTGATGAAGCTGACGACGAAGAGCTCCAGGCTGAAGCCGGCGACTTCCTGCACCTCGACGCCGATGATCTGCCCGACGCCATGCGCCGGATAGACCACGAACTCCGAGAGCTTGAAGCCGTGCTTCTGCGGCGCGGGACGCGATTTCTGCGGCGCGGGCTTGGCGGCGGCGGCGGCGGCCGGCGCGACTTTCGCCGGCGCCGATTCGGCTCCGCTGAGGGCCGTAGCGGCGACGACGGGGGGAACGAGCGAACGCGGTGCGGCCTTTACGGCGGTCTCGGGGAGGTTTGTCATCACTTTTGGGGCTTCACTCGCGGTTGGCGACTTCGATTCGTTCGCGGGACGCTGCGGCGCTTGCGGCGCCGGTTGCTGCTTGGCGACGGGCTTGGAAGGAAGCGCGGCTTCGACCTTGATGGGGGGCACGTTCTTCACCATGCCTTGATCGATTGGCGAAATTTTGGCGGGAGCCGCAATCGTCTGATTTTTTGCGGCGGCTGCGAGGGTTGCGCTCTTCTTCGACGGCGTCTTGGTTTTCGCCGACTTCGCCGCGGCGCGAACCGTGCGTTTCGCCGGGGCCGTCGCCTTGGACGCGCCGCGCTTGCGCGCCGCCACGGCGCGAGACGTCGTTTTTGCGGCTGACCCCCGCGCAGAAGTCGCGGCCTTGGTCGTCAGGCTCTTCTTCGGCGCGGATTTTTTCGCGGTCTTCCTGGCGGCGGTCTTCTTCGCGGTCGCGCGGCTCGGGGCGACCGTCTTGGCGCTCGTCTTCGCGGTTTTTGCGCGGCTGGTCTTCGAACTCACGGCGCTCTTCGCCGCAGGCTTGCCGGCTTTCCCGCGCGCTTTGGCGGGAGCGGCTTTTTTCACCTTCGCGGCCTTTTTCGTCGAAGACATACGCGGCACTCTCCTCTGTATTCCCGCGTTGGAGACGGGAAAGCCCTTGCGCCGCCCGCCTCTCCTTGCTCCGGAGATGGCGGCGCCCCGCAAGCGCCGTGTTCGAAAGGTGGATGGGCGATCTGGATCACCACAGCCCATGCATTCATATATGGGGATCGCTTTTCTTGGGCGTGAGCCTCCGATTCGCCCCGATACGCACAACTGCTCGCCGTCGCGAGATCGTCTTCGATCTCCGCCGCTGGCGCGGAATTACGACGGCAAACCGCGCGTCCCCACTTCGGGACCACCAATTTGTTTTGTCTATATAACATGCCTCTTACGCAAAATCAAAGGCCCCGCCCTCCGGGAAGGCGGTCGCGGCGACCCCATCGCGTCAAACAACTTGTTGTCTTCAACGAGGAATTCTTGCAATTAACCAGTTGTAAATAGTTGGGGACGCCCGTGGGGGGGGCGCCCGACGCTCAATCTCCCTGACCGGGCGCCGGCGAGAAATGCGCCTCGAGCTTGCCGGGTTTGCCGTCCCATTCCTTGGCGTCGGCCGGCGCATCGCGCTTGATCGTCACGTTCGGCCAGCTTTGCGCATATTCGGCGTTGAGCTGCAGCCATGATTCGAGGTCCGGCTCCGTGTCGGGCTTGATCGCCAGCGCGGGGCATTCGGGCTCGCAGACGCCGCAATCGATGCATTCGTCCGGATGAATGACGAGCATGTTCTCGCCTTCGTAGAAACAGTCCACTGGACAGACCTCGACGCAGTCCATGTATTTGCACTTTATGCAATTCTCGGTGACGACGTAGGTCATGGCCCTTCCCTGATCTCCTCGAGGGCTAGCTACCGCCTTTGCAATTTCGATGCAAGCGCCCAAAGCGCGCTTCTCTTTCGCCCGCACAATCGTCTAACGTGGAGGCGCCATGAACATGCCGACCGCCGTCTTCCCGACCCAAAAGCTCACCGCGCGCGCCCTGATGCTGGGGGAGCGCCTGGATACGGCCGGCTTGGAGCGGGCCGATCTCGTCTCCGCCGCGCCCCTGGCCTTTCACACCGGGCAGGCGGGCTTCGTCGTGCTTTATAAATTCGGCGTCGCCGTCTTGTTCGGCCTGTCTCCGCTCGAGGAGGACGAGGTGCTGGCCCGCCTCGACGCGCGCGTGACCAGCGGCGCGCGCGGCGACGACGAAACTCTGATTCTCGAAGTCGCCGCGGAAGGCGAGGAGAAATCTTTCGCCAACGGCCATCTCGCGGTGCGCGACGTGACCGGGCCGCGCCTGCTCGTCGTCGCCGACGCTCTGGCGAAGAGCGTCGCCTTGGCGCGCGACGAAAGACGCGTCAATGCGGTTTTCGACACGATCGAGCCTTTCGCCGCCACGCTGGCCGACAAGGGCAAGCCGCCGTGGCGCCGGCGCGAAATGCTCAAACTCGTCGGACAGACGCTGCTCGTGCAGCACCGGGTCTCCGGCCGCGTCGCCGTCGATGACAAGCCGGACGTGCTGTGGGACCGCCCGGATTTGGAGCGGCTCTATGCGCGGCTCGAGGACGAATACGAACTGGCGCAACGCGGCTGCACGCTGAAAGCCAAGCTCGACGTGATCGGCGAGACGGCCCGCGCCTTCACCGAGCTCATCGACGCGGACCGCTCCATGCGGCTCGAATGGACGATCGTCGTGCTGATCCTCGCGGAGATTCTCCTGTCGCTCGTCCAGATGGTGTTCCTGCGCGGCGGACATTGACGCTCACGCCGAGACGTCGCCGAGCAGCGCGAGCGCCTGACGCTCCGCCTCCGCCCCCTCCAACCACTGAAAATTCGCCAGCTGATGTCGGGCGAAAGTGTGCTGGCGCTTGGCGTAATGACGCGTGTCGAGCTTGCCGAGGCGCGCCGCTTCCTCCAGCGGCAGACGCCCCCCGAGATGCGCGAGGAGATGCGGGACGCCATGCGCCCGCATCGCCGGCAAGGCGGGATCGAGGTTTCGCGCGCCGAGTTCGCGCACTTCCTCCAGGGCGCCGGCGGCGAGCATCGCCTCGAAGCGCGCGTCGATTCGCGCAAACAGCGTCGGACGCGGCGGCGCGATGAAGAAGGCCGGGCATTGCGCCGCGTCCAGCGCCGGCGCCGAGCGCGCCTCCTGAAACGAGGCGAGCGGCTTGCCCGTCGCCTCGAACACTTCCAGCGCGCGCAGGATGCGCTGCGGGTCGGTGTCGCGCAGCCGCGCGGCGGTCAGCGGATCGCGCGCGGCGAGTTCGGCGTGGAGTTCGCCGGGAGGACGCCCCACCGCCCGCGCCCGCACCCGCGTGCGCACCTCTTCCGGCACGGGCGGAATGTCGGACAAGCCCTGCAAAGCCGCCTTGAAATACATGCCGGTGCCGCCGGCGACGACGGCCGTGCGTCCCGCCTCGGAGAGTGTCGTCAGAACGGCGCCGAAATCCGCCAGCCATCGGCCGACGGAATAATTTCGCGCGGCGTCCACATGGCCGAACAGCAGATGCGGAATCTCAGCTTCTTCCTCCAGGGTCGGACGCGCCGTCAGTATGCGCAGATCGCGATAGACCTGCATCGAATCGGCGTTGACGACCGCGCCGCCGAAGCGGCGCGCCAGCGCCAGCGCCAGGGCGGACTTGCCCGAGGCGGTCGGTCCTGCGATGAGAATGGCGCGCGGCGGCGCTCGAACGATCGACATGCGCCTATACGCCGGCAGAGGGGCCTCATGTCAAAGCGCGCCGACGCCATCGTCGCGACACTCGTCGCCGCGCCCGGCGCACGCCTGGGCAATGATTGCGTCGCGGCGGCGCGCGCGGCCTGTCCGCAGCCGCAAAGCGCGATCTGGCTGGAGCGCGATCTGGCGCTCGATTTGTTCTTCGCGGCGCCCTTGGACGAAATCGGCGGGCTCGCCGCCGCGATCGAGGCGGCGCTCGGCGGGCGGGGCGTCGACGCGATCCTGCAGCCGAGCGCGCATCGGCGCAAGGCGCTCCTCGTCGCCGACATGGATTCGACGGCGATCGCCGAGGAATGCCTCGACGAACTCGCCAAGACCCGCGGCTGCGGCGCGGAGGTCGCGGCCTTGACCCTGCGGGCGATGCGCGGCGAGATGGATTTCGCTGCGGCGCTGGAGACGCGCGCCGCGCTGTTCGCGGGCGTCGAGGTCGGCGCCGTGCTCGCTCTCGCCGCCCGCATGACGCCGAGCCCCGGCGCGCGCACGCTGGTCGCGACGATGCGGGCGCAAGGCGCCTATACCGCGCTGGTCTCCGGCGGCTTCACCCTCTTCGCCCGGCCCATCGCCGCCAAGATCGGCTTCGACGCGGTCTTCGCCAACGAGCTGGAGGTGGAAGCCGGACGCCTCACCGGGCGCGTGCGCCCGCCGATACAGGGCGCGCCGGAGAAGGCGGGAATTTTGGCCCGGCTGCGCGACGCGCGGGGGCTCGCGCCGGAGGCTGTTCTGGCCGTCGGCGACGGCGCCAACGATCTCGACATGCTGGCCGCCGCCGGCCTCGGCGTCGCCTACAAAGCCAAGCCGATCGTCGCGGCGCTGGCGCAGGCCCGCCTCGCCCACGCCGATCTCACCGCGCTGCTCTTTGCGCAAGGATTTGCGCAAGAGAGTTTCGTGCAGCGTTAGGAGTTCGCGCCCGGCCTTGAAGCGCCGCCTCAATCGCCGAGCGGCACAGCGACGAAATGCGTGTCGCCATGGCCGTTGGCGACGATCAGCAGCGCGGTCTTCTTGCCGGCGTCCTTCAACGCCTTGATCTTCTTGACCGCCTCGGCGGGGTCGGCGACCGGCTCCTGATTGATCTCGGTGACGATCTCTCCGACTTGCAGATGTTTCTCGCCCGCGTCGGAGCGCGGATCGACCGAGACGATCACCGCGCCGGACTTGACCGTATCCTTGATCTGGTAGTGCGAACGCAATTCGTCCGAGAGCTTCGAAAACTCCATGCCGAGCGCCGCCAGCGGCTTTTCCGCCGCGGGCCCCGAACCCGGCCCGCCATTCTCCTTGGCCGCCGTCTTTTCGCTGTCCTCGAGACGGCCGAGCTTGATCGTCTTGATCTGCTCCTTGCCGCCGCGCAGGATCACGACCTCGACGTCCTTGCCGACCGTCGCGGCCGCCACGAGCTTCGGCAATTCATGCGATTCCTTGATCGGCTTGCCGTCGAATTTGACGATCAGGTCGCCGGTCTTGATGTCCGCGGCCTTCGACGGTCCGCGCTCGTCGACGCTGGAGACGAGCGCGCCGCGCGCCGCGCCGAGGCCGAGCGTCTCGGCGATGGCGTCGTCGACGTTCTGAATGCGCACGCCGAGCCAGCCGCGGCGGGTTTCGCCGAACTTCTGCAACTGCTCGATGACCGGCAGCACGGTGTTGGCCGGCGTCGCGAAGCCGATGCCGATCGAACCGCCCGAGGGCGACAGAATGGCGGTGTTGATGCCGACCACGTCGCCGTCCATGTTGAACAGCGGACCGCCGGAATTGCCTTTGTTGATCGCGGCGTCGGTCTGGATGTAATTGTCGTAGGGGCCCTTGTCGATGTTGCGGTTGCGGGCCGAGACGATGCCCGCCGTCACCGAGCCGCCGAGGCCGAAGGGATTGCCGACGGCGAGCACCCAGTCGCCGACCCGCGCCTTGTCGCTGTCGGCGAATTTGACGAATTTCAACGGTTTGTCGGGCTTGACGCGCAGCACGGCGACGTCGACCTTCTGATCCTTGCCGAGCAGTTCGGCCTTGAGCTTGGTGCCGTCGGTGAAGGTGACGGTGATTTCGTTGGCGTCGGCGATGACGTGATTGTTGGTGACGACGATGCCGGAAGCGTCGATCACGAAGCCCGAGCCCATGGCGCCGCGGCGCCCGTGCGGCATCTCCGGCGCGCCGCCCTGACCCTGCTTCTGACGGCGCATGAATTCGTCGAAGAATTCGTCGAGAGGCGCCGAGGGCGTGTTCTCGGCGCCCTTGCCGCGTTTCGGCTCCACGACTTCGGCGGAAATGTTCACGACCGAATCGGAGACCTGCGCGGAGAGATCGGCGAGAGAGTCCGGCCCCTTGGCCAGTGCGGGCGAAAAGGTCGGCGCGGCGAGGGCGAGGCCGGCGAAGAGCGCCGCCATGGGAGCGAAAAGTCTGGAAGACATGGTTTTCTCCTCAACGGGGAAATTCGAGATGCGCCTTGGCCGAGGCCTATCGCAAGGCGCGCCCCGCGATCAACGCTCTTTTGCGAAAAGCGCGGGTTAACGTTTCTTTTCCCCCTCCGCGGCGGCGGACGGCTTCACGCCCAGGGGCGAAGAGAAGAAGCGGAAGAACTCCGAGCGCGGCGTGATCAAGAAGCGCGTATCGCCGGATTTGAACGCCGCCTCGTAGGCCTGCATCGCCCGATAGAAGGCGAAGAAGTCCGGGTCCTTGCCGAAACTCTCGGCGAAGATGCGATTGCGCTCCGCGTCGCCCTCGCCCTTGATCTGATCGGCTTGGCGCTGCGCCTCCGCCTTCAGCACGATCACGTCGCGATCGGCCTTGGCGGTGATCTTTTGCGCCCCCTCGGCGCCTTGAGCGCGATATTCGGCGGCCTCGCGCGCGCGCTCCGTCTGCATGCGGCCGAAGACCTTCTCGGAGATTTGCTGCGGCAGATCGACCCGGCGGATGCGCGCGTCGATCACCATGACTCCGAATTTGCGGGCTTCGAGGTCGGCCTGCTCCTTGATCTTCACCTGCAGCCCGGCGCGCTCGTCGCGCACGATCTGTTGCTGGTTCGCCTCGCTGAGCACGCGGCGCACCGCCGAGTTCAGCACCGAAGCGAGCTGATTGTTGGCGGCGAGAATGCCGCCGACGGTCTGATAGAAGCGCAGCGGATCGACGATGCGGTAGCGCACGAAGCTGTCGACCTCGAGCCGCTGATTGTCGGCGGCCAGCACCTCGAGATTGGGGCTTTCCGCCGCGAGGATGCGGTTGTCGATGTAGACGACGTTCTCGACGAAGGGGATCTTGTAATGCAGGCCCGGTTCGGTGACGAGACCGCGCCCGGCGATCGGCTCGCCGAAGCGCAGCACGATCGCCTGTTCGGTTTGCGAAACGGTGAAGAGGGCGCCGAAGCCGACGATCAGGGCGAAACCCAGCGCGAGCGCGGCGAAGAGCGACAGCGTTCTCATTTCCGCGCCCCCCCTTGGAAGGGCGAAAAGGCCGGCAGCGGCACATAGGGCGTCACGCCGCCTCCCGACGGCTGTTCGTCGAGCACGATCTTGTCGGCGCCGCCGAGCACGCGCTCCATCGTCTCGAGATAAAGACGCTGGCGGGTGATCTCCGGGGCGTTCTTATATTGCGCGTAGATTTGATCGAAGCGCGCCGCCTGGCCGCGCGCCTCGGCGACCGTCTGCTCTCTATAGGCTTCGGCCTCTTGCAGGATGCGGGCGGCGGCGCCGCGCGCCTCGGGCACGACCTTGTTGGCGTAGGCGTCGGCCTCGTTGCCGAGCCGCTGCAAATCCTGCTGCGCGGCGGTCACGTCGCGAAAGGCGGTGATGACCTGCGTCGGCGGATCGACCGAGAGCAACAGCACCTGTACGATCTGTACGCCGCTGTGGTAGCCGTCGAGAATCTTCTGCATCAATTGCTGCGACGCCGGTTCGATCAGCTTGCGGTCCGCGGTGAGGATCTTCTGAATTTGCGATTGTCCGACGATCTCGCGCATCGCGGCCTCCGCCACCGCCTTCACGGTCACGGCGGGCTCGAAGATGCTGAACGCGAAATCCTCCGGATGCACAGGGTCGATCTGCCAGACGACGCGGAATTTGATGTCGGCGATGTTCTCGTCGCCGGTCAGCATCAGGCTTTCCTCGGGCGCCTCGGGCGCCGCCGTCGGCGCGGTGCGGCGGCGTTGGCCGGCCGCCTCTTCGCGAAAGCCGATGTCGATGGAGTTGCGGTCGGTGACGGCCAGCTTGACGACCGAGCCGATCGGGCTCGGGAGATTGTAATTGAGGCCGGCCTGGGTCTTGCCGCGATATTTGCCGAAGATCAGATTGAGCCCGATCTCGTTGGGTCCGACCGTGTAGAGCCCGGACAAAAGCCAGCCGAGCAGCGTCAACAGGACGAGGATCGCCGCGCCGCGCCCGCCGAAGCCGGCGGGCAGCACCTGTTTCAGCCCCTCCTGGCTGCGCCGCAGAAATTCTTCGAGGTCCGGCGGCGGATTGCCGCCCGGTCCCGTGCCCCACGGGCCGCCGCGCCGGCCCCACGGATCGTCGTCGTGTGGCGGTTCGTTCTGATCGCTCCAGGGCATTTGGTCTCTTTTATCGTTGTCGCCGCCGCGCCGGCGCCCGCTCAGGGAGCATATAGGGCTTCGGCGGCGCGGCGGCAATTCGGCGCGGCGGCGGTTTCGTCGCCAGCGAGGCTATCGCGCCTTCGAAATCATTGCGGATCGGCTTCCGTCTTGCCGTGCTTGCAATCGTCGCGGAACCTCTTGCGCGCCTTGCCGTGCAGGCCTTTGGCGTCGGCCGCTTTGGAGCATTCCTTCGATTTTTGCGCGCGCTCGGCTTTCGAGAGCGCCGCGGTCGGAGCGGCGTTTTCCAGCGTGGCGGGGGCGGGCGCCGGGGCGGGCGCCTGCGCCAGGGCCGCGCCGCAGGTCAGGACGGCGCAGACGCCGAGCGCGGCCGTCGCAGCGAAAAGTCTTTTCATGTTTCTCCCCTCCTACGAGATGTTTGGCCGCGCCGATCGCCGCGCGGCGCGAGCAATATCGCGCGACGCTCGCGGTTTTGGCAATGCGCGCCGCAAATCCGGCCGGCGTCGCAAAAGCATCGCCAAGACCGCATAAGCCGCTTGCGACCGCTCCAGGAGCCCGCCGCGTGAAGAAACTCCCCTGCCCCGTGACCCGCGCGACGCGCCTCGCGACGTTCGCGGCGCTTTTCTTCCTTTTCGCCGCTCCGGCGCGCGCCGGCGACGCATACGAATGGAGCCAGTTCACCCCGGACGGCGTCGAGCTGCGCGCCGTCACGCAGGAAGCCGCCTGTCCCAAGGCCAGCATCGACGGACGACCCGCCGAGATGACCGTGCGCGCTGCGCCCGACGCCGCCTTTCCCGTGCTGGTCTGCGCTCTGCCCGTCCCGCGCGACGCCAAAGAGGCGGCCATTCGCGACCGGCCGATGCCGCTGCGCGTCGAGCGCTTCGAGCGCGTCGCCCTCGTCGGCGACACCGGCTGCCGGCTCAACGTCCTGGTGCTGCAAGGCTGCAACAGCATGCGCGACTGGCCGTTCCGCATGGTCGCGGACGCCATCGCCGAAATGGCGCCGCAACTCGTGCTGCACCTCGGCGATCTGATCTATCGCGAGCGCGCCTGTCCCATCGCCGACAAGAATTGCGCCGGTTCGCCCTGGGGCGACAATTGGGAGACGTGGAAGGCGGAGTTCTTCGATCCGGCGCATGCGCTGCTGACCGTCGCGCCCTTCGTCTTCGTGCGCGGCAATCACGAGGACTGCGCGCGCAACGGCGCGGGCTGGAATCGCTTCGTCAGCCCCTTTCCCTTCGCCCCGGCCTGCCAGCCGCAGGAAGTCCCTTACAGGATCGATCTCGGCGGGCTGACGCTCGCCGTGTTCGACGTGACGCGCGCCGAGGATCGCGGCGTCGACGCCGCGCTCGCGCCGCTGTTTCGCGAACAGTTCGCCTGGACGAAGACGCTGGAGGGCCCCGTCTGGATCGCGATGCACAAGGGCGTCTGGGGCTCGGCGCGCCTCAAGGACGGCGTCAACGAAGGGCACAATCTCACCCTCGGCGAGGCTGCGCGCGGCGCCATCCCGCCGAACGTCGCGGCGCTCGTCTCCGGACATTTGCACGTCTTCCAGGCGATGAGCTTCGCCGAGGATTTTCCGGCGCAGATCATTTCCGGAACCGGCGGCGACGTGCTCGACCGGCTCGCCCCGCAGGACATCGCCGGCAAGAGTTTTGGCGCGGCGACGGTGGAAAACGGCCGCGGCGTCTCGACGCTCTTCGGCTTCACGATCATGCAGCGCGGCGCGGGCGACTGGACCTTGACCCACTATGACGCGCATGAGCGCGTGTTGGCGCAATGCCGGCTGAACGGGCGCAAACTCGCCTGCGAGTGAGCCACGCCGCCACAGTTACGCCGTAATGGTGAATCAACCATTAACGAAGTTTCGAGCCAAGCACATGAGCCTTCCATGACCGATGCGACCCAAGCCGGCACAGCCGTCCAGAAGGCCCTAGCGAAAGCGCGGATGAGCCCGGGGGCTGCCGCCGCCGCCGCGGGATTGGTTGCGCTAGCGGGTTTCGCCGCGCCCGCGGAGGCGCTCACCGTGTTGGACGATTTGACCGTGACGACCGACGTCACCGGTTCCGCCGACATGCAAAGCTTCGCCTATACGATCAGCAACAACTCCAGCGAGACCTTCGCGCAAATCGTCATTCCGGAAACCCAGTTGGGCGCCTTCAACCTTTCGTCGGGCGGCGCCGTCCCGGGGCTCCCGTTCGGCTGGTACGAATCGGAGCGGACGAGCGCTCCAATCAATATTTCCTTCAACGCCAACGGCGGCCTGTATTCCGGGACGGCGGCGGGCTACGTCGTTCTTTACGACTACAATCCCGACACTTTTCTCAGGCTTGGCGGCTCGGAGACCTTCACCCTCTATTCCTCTCTCCCGGGCGCGACCAACGCGCAGATCGCGGCGAACGACGGGAGCAGCGGAACGGCCTATTTCGCCGACCCGCCGACGCCGATGGCCGCCGCCGACGCGCCGGAAGCGGCGACCGGCGGGCTGTTGGCCGCCGGTATGATCGCTTTGGCGCGCCTCCGCCGCCGCCGGCGCGCCTGAGGCTTCGGTCGCGGGCGGGGCGTCGCGGCGAAACGCAAGGCCAGGACGAGTCGAGAGCTGGCCCAGATGGCGCGCATTCTCCTCGCGATCCACAACGTCCATGGCGAGCCTCTCAGCGGCGCCGCGCGCAGCATGCGCATCATTGCGCGTTGGCTCAGCCAAGCGGGGCATGAGGTCGGCGTTCTCTCCACGGCCCGCTTCGAATCCACGCCGAGCGGCGATCTCTCCACGCATCTCGCCGGAATGGGAATCGAGATCGGCTGGCGCGACCCGGAGGTCGCCTGTCCGGAAGGGCATTATGTCGAAGACGGCGTGAGGGTGCGCGTGCTGGCGACGACCCGCAACGACATGGCGCACCCGGACGCGGCGGAAGACTCCCGCTACCTCGAAGTTTTCGACAGGCTGTTGCGCGAGGACCAGCCGCAAATCGTAATGTCCTATGGCGCGCACCGGGTCCTGCACGAAGCGCTCCGCCGCGCCCGCCTGACCGGCGCGCGCACGGTCTTCTCGGTCCGCGCCAAGGGTTACGAGCAGTCCGGCTGGTATCGCCACGCCGACCACGTTCTGACGACCAACGCTTACATGGTCCGCTATCTCGATCGCCACGCCGGCGTCGCCGCGACCGGCATCGCGTCGCCGATCGATTGGGCGGAGACGCTCGGCACGGAGGAAACGCGGGGATTCGTCACTTTCGTCAATCCGACCTTGGCCAAAGGCCTCGCCCTGTTCGCGCGGCTCGCCTACATGTTGGGCCGGCGGCGGCCGGACATTCCGATCCTGGTGGTGCGCTCGACCGGCGATCCGGGCGTTTTGGCGCGCATTCCCGGCCTCGACCTCGCCCGTTACGAGCAAATATTGGTCAGCCCGCCGCTCGCCCGGCCCGCCGATATTTTTTCGCTAACCCGAATTCTGCTGGCGCCCTCCGTCCTCGCGGAGCCTTTCGCGCGCGTGGCGGCCGAGGCGCTGATCAACGGCGTTCCGCCTATCGTCAGCGACCGCGGCGGCCTGTTCGAAACGGTCGACGACGGCGGGATCGTGCTGCCCTTGCCGGAGTGGATGACTCCCGACACCCGCCGCGTGCCGGAGGAGGCCGAGGTCGAGCCGTGGTTCGCCGCCGTCACGCGGCTGTGGGACGACGACCAGGCCTATGCAGCTGCTTCCGCCGCCGCGCGGGCGGCAGGCGTCCGCCTCTATGGCGAGGAACGCCTGCGCGCCGCTTACGACCGATGGTTCCGTCGGATCGCCAAATGACGGCGCCTCGCGACCGCGTTACTCTCCGCCGCCGTCGATCCGCTGCCCGATGATCGCGATGGCCCGCTCGTAGACCTCCGCGGCGTTCCAGGCCTGGATCGCGCCGAAATTCGCCTGCCCCGGCTGATAGCCGCCGCCGGCGCTCCAGCCGTGCGCCCGCAGGAAATTCGCGGTGGCGAACAAGGCGGGGCCGGCGCTGTCGAGATTGCCGCCCGCGCCATATTGAAGGATGTTCTTCGGCAGGAACTGCGTCTGGCCGATTTCGCCATGCATCGAGCCGCGCGCCCCCGGAGCCACCGCGCCGCGGTCGATCAGCGTCAGGAAGGCGTGCAGCTGATCGGTGAAGAACTCCGAGCGGCGGCAGTCATAGGCCAGCGTCGCGATGGCCGAGAGCGCGTGCTGATTGCCGTGCACCGCGCCAAAGCCCGTCTCCATGCCCCAAATGGCCAGCAGCGGTCCAGGCGGCACGCCGGTTTGCGATTGGATCTGCGAAAAGAGCCCGGCCATCGACGCCTTGCGCGAACGCCCGCCCGCGACGATCGCATTGGCGCCGCGCTTCGCCATGAAGCCTTCGAGCGAGAGATGGAAGCTGTGCTGGCCACGGTCGGCGCCGATCGTCGGGCTGTTGTAATGCGTGCTCAGCAGCGCCGAGATCGCGGTCCCGCCATGGCCATGGGCTTGCGCCTCCTGGGCGAAGGATTGCTTCCACGATTCGAAGCCGCCCGGCCCATTGCCGCATTGCGCCGCCTGCGCCGCGCCGCCAAAGGCGGCAAAAGCCATGGCTCCCGCCGCGGCGAGGCTCTTCCAATAGCCGCTTCTCATCATCGACAGTTCCCTTCGCAGTCGCGGGACGCAAAGGCGGTCCCGAAATATTTTGCCGGAAAGCGCGGGCTTCGGCGGTTCGGCGCGCAGTATCCATCGCCTTTGCGACAAAATCCAGCGGCGCGCGAAAAGTTCGGCGGCGCAAGGCCCCGGCGTCTCAGCGCGCCTCGAGCTTCGCCGGTCGCGCCAGCGATTCGGCGGGAGACGCCGGACCGAATCGCTCCCAAAGCTTCTCATGGCCGAAATAGAGGAAGGGCCCGAAGACGAGGCCGAAGGCGGAGAGCGCCGCCGCCGTGGGAAAATCGCGGACGACGGCGTAATTCGTCGCGAGCTCCATCGTCGAGGCGAAGGCGCGGAAGGTGACGGTCTTCGCCAAGGCGCGGTCGACGGTGAAGCGGCCGCGCGGCGCGGCGCCCGCCGCCGGCGCCGTTTCGAGCGGGACTTGCTTGGCGGCGCTCGCTTTGTTCCAAGCGGCTTCATGGAGGAAGTAGAAGACCGGGGCCAGGACCAGCGTCGCCCCCGAGAGGCCGGCGGAAACCGCGACGTCGCCGAGGATCATGTAATTCCAGGAAAAATCGAGGCCCGTCGTGGCGACCCGATAGGTGAGCGTCTTGGCCAGCGCCTGCTTGACGTTGAGCTCGGTCATGAGTTTGGCGGCGGGGCGCGGCGGCGGCAAGGCGCGTTTGGGTCGCGGCCGGAGCCTTGGGAAATAGCGCGGCGCCAGCACCAGCGCGCCGACGACGAGCGCCGGAACGACGACAGTCTCGGTCAGCGCCGCAGCCGCGCCAACGGCGCCGACGGTCGCCGCGGCTCCGACGAGATTTTTCGCAAGGCGCCAATTGGATGCGCCCTTGGATCTGGTCGGGATGGCGAGTTCGGCGGCGACGGAGGACATGGTCATCGGATTTGCGATTCCTCCGCGGCGCTGGCGCCGATTTTCGAATTTCGGGACCGGGCGGGAGGAAGTCCTCGGGTCGGCCCGTCATTGCCGAAGCCATAGCACGAGCCTTGCCGGGACGCGCGCCAATCCCGCGAAACTTCCCGCGTCCTCAAACGATTCGGCTGGCGAGCCGCCGCGCATGCTGCAACAGGCCGCGATCCGACCAGCGCCGGCCGATCAGCGAAAGCCCCAGCGGCGCCTCCGTCGCCTTCAGCGGCAGGCTGATCTGCGGCAGGCCGAAGAAACTGGCGAGGAGGAACAGGCGAAACATTTGGCGCCGCCGCGCGTCGAGCAGTTCTTCGATTTCGTCCAACGCCGGGGCGAAGAAGGGCGTCGTCGGCAGCACGAAGAAACCGTCCGCGCCCATGATTTCATCGAGACGCGCCCGCGACGCGGCGCGAAAGGCGACGGCCTCCAGCCTCTGCGCCTCTGTGACGCTCGCCGCAAAGGCGAAGCGTTCGGCGATCCCCGGACCGAAGGAAGGATGCGCCGCGGCGATCCAGGCGCCATGCGCGCGATGCGCTTCATGGGCTTGCAAATTGCGAAAGTGACCGAGCGCCTCGCTCCAAAATTCGCGCCCCAACTGCGCGTCGCGGGTCGGCAGATCCTGCGCCAAGCCGCGCAAGCCGCGCAGCAGGGCCGAGGCTTCCTCGAAAGGGCAGTCGTCGAAGGCGTCCACGAGCAGCAGCGGCCGCGTCGGCGCCGGGGCGAGATCGTCCGGCAGCAGCACGGCGCCGGCCAGCTCCAATATTTCCGCGTCGCGCGCAAACAGGCCGACCGTGTCGAAGCTCGGCGCGAGCGGGATCACGCCGTCGCTGGACAGAGCCCCATGCGACGGCCGAAAGCCGAAGACGCCGCAGAAAGAGGCCGGCGCGCGGCAGGAGCCGGCCGTGTCGGTGCCGAGCGCGAAATCGGCGAGACCCTCGGCGACGGCGACCGCCGGGCCGGAAGACGAGCCGCCGGGATGGCGATCCGGCGCACGCGGATTGACCGGCGTCCCGTAATGCGCATTGGCGCCGAGCAGGCTGTAAGCCATTTCGTCCATATGCGCTTTGCCGGCGAGACGCGCGCCGGCCGCGAGCAAACGCTCCACGACCGGCGCGGAAGACCCCGCCGGCGCATGTGTCGCGGCATAAGTCGGCTGGCCGTTGGTCGAGACGCAGCCTTCGACGTCGATGTTTTCCTTGACGACGAAGACGAGGCCGGCGAGCGGACCTTCCGCCGCGCCTTCGCGATCGAGCGCCAGCGTCAACGCGCCGCAAGACTTTTCCATTCGCCGCCCCTTCCCGCCAAACCCGACGCGAACTTACAGGCGAATTTCCCGCGCGCAAATGCGGCGGAAAAGCTCGGCGTCCAGCAAGACGTAGGGGCCGCTCGCCGGCGCGAAATACAAGGGCTCGGCGACGCGGCCGGGGTCGAATCCCTCTTGCGCCAGCTGTTTCTTCTTGTGCTTGAAGGTTTCGGTCAGCTCGAGCGATTCGCCGATGCGCCAAAACAGCGGGCACGCATAGGCGGGCAGATTTTCCTCGACGCAGCGGCGCAGCGTCTCGAGGTCGAAGTCCGGACCGACGACCAGCGCCGCCATGCCGGCGCGGCCCTCATGCCCTTCCACTTCGACGCCATAGACGTTGGCGTCGAGCACGCCCGGCGCGCGCGTCAAGGCTTGCGCGACATCGAGCGTCGAGACGTTCTCGCCTTTCCAGCGAAAGCCGTCGCCGATCCGGTCGACGAAATAGAAGAAGCCGCGCGCGTCCTTGCGCATCAAATCGCCGCTGCGCATGTAGGCGTCGCCGGCTTCGAAGACGCCCCGCAGGATTTTGCTTTCGGTGTCCTCGCGCCCGACATAGCCCTCGAAGGCGCCGGGGCCGCCTTCGCCCGTCTCGATGCGCGCGACGGCTTCGCCGACCTCGCCCGGCTTGCAGGCGACGCAGCGTCCCTCGGCGCCGCGCCGCGGCTGGCCCGTCTCCTCGTCGCGCGCCACCAGGAAAATCCGCGCGCCTTGTCCGAGAAAGGCCGGGATGCGGCCGATGGCGCCGGGCTCGCCCTCGACGTTGTAGAGCGAGAAATTGCTTTCTGTCGCCGCATAAAATTCCAGAATGCGCGGGATCGCGAAACGCCGTTGGAAGGGCTCCCATATGTCGCCGCGCAGCCCATTGCCGATGGCGATGCGCAATCCGTGCGCGGGCGCCTCCTGCGAAGCCTGCAAGAGGTAGCGGCAGAGTTCGCCGATGTATTGAAACATGGTGCAGCCTTCGGCCGCGACGTCGGACCAGAAATTCGACGCCGAGAAACGCGGACGGATCGTCACCGAGGCGCCGGCGACGAGCGGCGCGAAGATCGCGACGACGCCGCCGACCGAATGATACATCGGCAGGCAGGCGTACATGCGGTCGCTCGGCCGCATGTCGGCGAGACCGGCGAACCAATGCGCCCAATGCATGAGGCGCCGATGCGTGACGACGGCGGCCTTGGGCAGGCCTGTCGTGCCGGAAGTGTAGATGTAGAGCGCGGGATCGCCGATCGTCACCTCGCGCTCCTCTTCTTCGCGCAGCGGCGCGGGGGGCAGCGCGGCGATTTTCGCGGCGAAGGCGGGCGCATGCTCGATCACCTCGATCGGCGTCTCCAACAGCGCCGACGCCGCGCGGCAAGCCTGGACGAAAGGCGGCGCGGCGATGACGCGACCCGCCTTGGCGACGCGCAGGCAATGCGCCAGGGCCGGCGGCGCGAGATTGACGTTGAGCAGCGCGACGACGACGCCGACGCGCGTGAGGCCGAGCCAGATCGCGGCGTAATCGGCGCAATTGCCCATGGCGAGGGCGACGACTTCGCCTTTTGGTAAATTTTCACTCAACGCCCAGCGCGAAAAACGGTTGGCGCGCCCCGCAAATGCTTCGAAACTCAGGCGCTCGCTTGCGTCGGCGACCGCCGTCTCGCCTGCGCGCAAGGCGGCGACTTCGTCGAAGGCGCGACCGAGGATGCGCCGCGGGCGCTGCTCGATCGCCGCGGTCTTCTGCAAGGCGCGCAGCCAATCGCGGTTGGCCGAAGGCTTGGCCGCCGGGGCTTCGTCGTGAGTGTTGAAGGGGGCGGTCGACATTTTCGATCCGGTTGGAGAGGGGGCGCGCGGCGGACATTAACCGACCCTGCGGTCGGGCGCAGCTTCGCAATCGATTAGGGTTATTCCGCACAATTGCTCGCTTCACCGCCCGATCGCGCATAATTTTCCGCCTTCCACATCGCCCGCCTTCGCTCCTCAAAAGACGGCGTCGAACTTCGGAAGGGCCTTGCGATGCGTTCCGAGACCATCGCCGTGCACGGCGGCTTCGATCACGATCCGACGACGCACGCCGTCGCCGTGCCGATCTATCAGACCGTCGCCTATGAATTCGACGGCGCAGATCACGCCGCGGCGCTGTTCGATCTCGAAGCCGACGGCTATCGCTACAGCCGCATCGCCAATCCGACCTGCGCCGTGCTGGAAAAGCGCGTCGCCGAACTCGAAGGCGGCGTCGCCGGGCTCGCCACGGCCAGCGGCCAGGCGGCGCTCTATTACGCCTTCGCCAATCTCGCCGATCACGGCGGCGACATCGTCGCCGCGCCGACCCTCTACGGCACGACCCACACGCTGCTGCAGCACGTGCTGGGGCGCCAGGGCGTCGGCGTGCGTTTCGCCGCAAGCGATTCTCCCGCCGACATGGCGGCGGCCATCGACGAAAACACCCGCGCGCTGTTTTGCGAAAGCGTCGGCAATCCGGCCGGCAACGTCTGCGACATCGCCGCGCTCGCCGACGCGGCGCATGCGCATGGAGTGCCGCTCGTCGTCGACAATACTGTGGCGACGCCGATCCTGCTGCGTCCGATCGACCATGGCGCCGACGTCGTCGTGCACTCCTTGACGAAATTCATGGGCGGGCACGGCACGACGATGGGCGGCATGATCGTCGACGGCGGGCGCTTTCCCTGGAAGAAACACGCCGCGCGCTTTCCGATGTTCAACCGGCCGGACCCGTCCTATCACGGGCTCGTCTATGTCGATCATTTTGGCGACGCGGCCTTCGTCGCGCGCGCCCGCAGCCTCTATCAGCGCACCACCGGCGCGGTGCTCGCGCCGCTCTCCGCCTTTCTGCTGCTGCAGGGCGTCGAGACCCTGGCGCTGCGCGTCGAGCGCCATGTCGAAAACGCGCTGAAAGTCGCCGAATTCCTTCGCCGCGACGAACGCGTCGCCTGGGTGAATTACGCCGGCCTGCCGGACAATCCCAATTACGCGCTGGCGCAAAAATATCTTGGCGGACGCGCGCCGTCGCTGCTGACTTTCGGCGTCCTCGGCGGCATGGACGCCGGCAAGGCGTTTTACGACGCGCTGCGGCTCGTCAAACGCCTCGTCAACATCGGCGACGCCAAATCGCTCGCCTGCCATCCCGCCTCGACGACGCATCGGCAGATGTCGCCGGAAGAACAGCAGAAGGCCGGCGTGACGCCGGAGATGATCCGGCTCAGCATCGGCATAGAGCACAGCGACGACATCCTCGACGATCTGGATCAGGCGCTGCGCGCCGCGACGATCGCGGCGAAGGCGCGCGCCTGCGTGGGGGCCGTCCGATGACGAGACCGGGCCGCGCGCGGGGTTTCGAGGAGCCGTTGCAGGTCGCGCTCGTCAACAACATGCCGGACGCGGCGGTCGAGGCGACCGAGGCGCAGTTCTCCCGGCTGCTGCGGCGCGCGGCGCCCGGCGCCGCGCTGCATCTGCGCCGCTACGGCCTCGCCAGCGCGACGCGCAGCGAGACGGCGCGGCGGCAGATGGCGCGCAGCCACGAGGACGTTGCGGCGCTTTACGCTCGCGGCGCCGATCTCCTGATCGTCACCGGAACGGAACCCCGCGCCGAGCGGCTCGAAAGCGAGCCCTTTTTCGACGACATGGCCCGCCTCGTCGACTGGGCGCGCGGCAATACGCTGGGGGCGGTCTGGTCCTGCCTCGCGGCGCATGTGGCGGTGCTGGCGATGGACGGCCTCCAACGGCGCCGCGCCGCGGAGAAATTCAGCGGGATTTATCGCTGCGAGATCATCGGCGATTGGGCCTTCGAGGGCGCCGGCGCGACGATCCTGGCGCCGCATTCGCGTTACAACGGCCTGGCGCGCGAGGAGTTGGAGAGCCGCGGCTATCATGTCGCGTCTTTTTCGCGCGAGGTCGGCGTCGACTGCTTCTGGCGCCGGGAGCCCAGTCTCTTCCTGTTCGCCCAAGGCCATCCGGAATATGACGCCGACACTTTGGCGCGCGAGTTTCGCCGCGACGCGCTGCGTTTCGCCGGGGGGCGCGGCGCGCGCTTTCCGCCGCCGCCGGCCAATTATTTTTCCCAAGCGACATGCGGGGCCTTGGCCGAACTCGCGCTGCGCGCGGCGGACCTCGGCCCGCGCGGCTTCGCCCCGCGGCTCGATCGAATCCTGGCGCAGGAACGGCCGAAGGCGGGGTGGGGCGGCGATGCGGGGCTGCTCTATCGCAATTGGCTGAACACGGCGACGGCCGCCAAGAAACGCGATCTGCGCAGCGCCTGAACGGCCTCGGCGTGCGCAAATCTTAAGGCGACGGCCGTCGAGCCACCGCCCGGCGCGCCAAATCGGGACTCCGCCCGAGCCGTATGTCGACACCTCGAACGCAGCCGGAACAAAGCCGGCCCGAATCGGCGAAGGCCGGCGAGTCACGCTCTGTTCGTCGATATGTAGACCCAAAAGACAGGCGGCTCGCAACATATCGACACAACAGAGTTTGCAGTCGCGAGGGGACCGCATGGCCCATGCGGACTCCGTCGGGCGATTTTGTCAATCCTTGCGCCGCGAAGCCGCATTGGGCCTAAAGTCTTCACTGGGGACGGAAAAATCTCCGTCCCGCGCGCCGCTCGGCAAAAATTTCGCGGCGTGCGCCGCGCCGCCGTCGTTCCGGCCGGGCCGAAACCGCGCGAACCGCAAAGCGCCGGGGCGGCGCCCTGGTCGACGCGCCGTCCGATTTTGGCGCCGCGTCCGGCGATCCCGGCCGGCCCAAATTAACCAATGGCCCGCAAGCCGAACGAAGCGGGCCCGAATCGGCGCTCCTCCCCGGTTGGCGCGATGTTCCGGCGCGAGTTCGGCGCTTCCAAGCCTCTCGTTAACCGGGGGCGACGATAATCGCTCCCGCTCTTTCTCTCGCGCGCAATGGGTTTCTTCATGGCCAGCCTCGACGTGCATCCTTCCAAGGCCGGGTTCGAGCGCGCCGCGGCGCTGCGCGGCCTCACGGCGATCGACCTCCTCCGCTGCGCCGGTCTGCTGTTCGTGCTGCCCAATGCGCTCTTTGCCGCGTCGCTGGGAATCCTGCCGCAAGCGCTGGTGCTGATCGGCTGTCTATCCGCCGCCACGCTATTGTGGCGGGCGGCGCCGCGGGACGGGCTTCTCGCCGAGCGCGTCGACCTTCCCACCCTCGCCGCCTGCGCCGCGCTGGCGCTGGCGCTGTGCCTGCTCGGCGGGCAAGGGCATTTTTTCTACGCCAACGCCGATTGGCTGGCGCGCGACGGCGTGCTCGCCGATCTCGTCGACCGCGGCTATCCGGTCTTCTACGACTACCAGGGTCGCGACTATCTGCTGCGCGCGCCGCTCGGCATGTATATGACGCCCGGCCTCGTCGGGCGGGCGTTCGGTCTGCATGCGGCGCATATGGCGCTGCTGGCGCAAAACGCCGCGCTGCTGACGACGCTGCTCTATCTCGTCGCGAGATTGGCGCGGCCGCATGCGGCGCTGGTCGCCCTGCTGATGACGCTGTTCAGCGGACTCGACATCGTGCCGGCGCTGTTCGTCGAAACGGCGCGCTACGCCAGCGAGGGCGTCTGGGGACATCTCGGCCACATCGAATGGTGGAACCCTTACGTCCAATATTCGAGCCATGCGACGCAGCTCTTCTGGGCGCCCAACCATGCGCTGCCCGGCTGGTGGATGGCGCTGCTGATCCTGCTCTACACGCGCCGCGAAATCGGCTTTTGCGCGCTGATCGCCGCGCTCGCGCCGCTCGCCTTCTGGGCGCCGCTGCCGATGCTCGGAGCCTTGCCGATCCTGGCGCTCTTCGCCGCCGAGCTCTTTGGGCGCGGATTGTTCGCGCCGAAGACTCTGCTGGCGGCGGCCTCCGGGCTCTGCTTCCTGCCGATCGCCTTTTATCTGACGCGCGACGCCGGCGACAATCCGCACCGGCTGCTGCTCGGGCTCCCCGATTATTGGATGCTCTACGGCGTGTTTCTGCTGGTCGAAATCCCGCATGCGCTGCTGCTCTATTTCGCCTGGCCGCGCGTCGACGCGCGCGACCGGCGCGCGCTGCTGGTCGCCATCGCCGTGCTCGTCGTGCTGCCGGCCTTCGAATTCGGCCATTCCAACGATCTCGCGATGCGCGCCTCGATCCCGCCGCTGTTCCTGCTCGCCTTCGCTTTCGCCAGGCTCTTCGCGCAACTGATGGAGGAGCGGCCCTGGACGCGGCTGCATGGGGCGGCGCTGGCCGTCGTGCTGCTTTCCGCCGCGACGCCGGGCCTGGAAATCTCCCGCGCCTTTCTGCCGGCCTATGCGATCAGCGACTGCAATTTCCTGACGACATGGAGAAAGAGCGCGCCGAAATCCAACGGCGCGAATTATCTCGCCGCGACGGAATCCATGCCGGAATGGCTGATCGGCCAAGACGGCGCGCGCAAGACGATCGAGGATCGCAAATGCTGGCCGGAGCATCCGGTGTTGGAGGAAGGACGGAAGTGAGGGAGGCTTTCGCACGCAATTTCGGCGTGGCGTAACTTCCGCCGACGCCAATGAGCGCTGGCGCCGCGCCGCCATCCAGCGATTCGCCTTACGCCGAGGCGGACTCTGCCCGGCTTCGCGCGCGCGCCGAGTCGATGCGCGTCTGGCGCACTTGAAACTGTGGCGAAGCCCCCGACTTTGCCGGGGGATACTCGCTTTCCGCGCGAAACCTACGCCGCCTCCGCCAGCGCCGCCTCCAGCGCGAACATGTCGATTTCCGGCGCGGCGAGACGCTGGGGCTCGGTGGACTCGGCGAGTTTGGGGGCGCGTTCGCGCGCGGCCTCCAGCGCCGCCTCCATCTCGAAGCGGCGCAGCAGCGCCATCAGCCGGTCGAGTTCGCCGCCGTTCAGTTCGGTGCAGACCGTCAGCACGCGTTCGATCATCGCGAGGCACAGCTGCGCTTCGCCCGCGTCGCGGTGCAACGCGCCGAATTCGCGCTCAGCTTGCAGCGCGGCGCGGAAGGCCGGCAGGAATTGCGGCGGCAGGCCCGCCTTGGCGTAGAGCGCGGCGAAACCCGCGCCGCGGAAATTGCGCAGCTGCCCGAGCGCGCGGGCTTCGTCGAGGCCGGAGAGTTCGACCAGCGCCGCCTCGAACAGATCGCGGCGGCCGCTGAGCAGCGCGCGCAGCACGAGGCTCGCGGTGAGCTGGCCCGATCGGCGCAGATGCGCGGCGAAGGCGCGCAGCCCGTGACGGCCCGCCTCTTCCGCCGTTTCGGCGACGATGATGACGTTGGCTTTGTCGCGCGTCTCGCGCGACAGCCGCGCGGCGCGCTCCGGCGACAGCCAGGCGCAATCGACGACGAAAGCGGTGAGGCTCGCCGTGGCCGCCTCGACCAATTGGCTGCGCACCGAGGCCGGCAGATAGGGGCGCGCCAGCAGGGCTTCGCGCATCTCGCCGTCGTCGCCGAAACGTTCGACCATGCGGCGCAACGAGAATTCGGCGATGTCGGCGCCGGGATTGACGGCAAGGGAGATCAGGGCTTCGCGCGCGCCGACTTCGGCGAGCGCCGCGCTGACGGCGACGGTGACGCGCGACCGCAGCGCGATGGCGCTCTGCGCGAAGGCGTCGCCGATCGCGGCGCAGTCGATCAGCTCGGCTTCCGACAGCAGCGGCGAACGCGACAGCACCGGCGCGGCGATGTCCGACTGATCGTTGGCGAGGCCGGAGATCAGCGAATGCGGGGCTTGCGAGGCGCTGGCGAAAGCGTCGGCGAGCGCGCGGCGCACCAAGGGCGAAGCGTCGTCGAGCAGCGACAGAAAGGCGATTTCGGCCTCGCGGCGGCTGCCCTCGTCGAGTTCGGAATAGAGATAGGCCCGGGCCAGCGCGCCGGCCCCTTCCGCACGTTGCGCGGCGGACGCGGATCGCGCCCATCTCAGGAAATTGCCGACGATCATCGACGCTGCCTCCTTGGAACCACGCTCGCGGACCTCCCGCGAAACTGCTGAGGAGAATGAAGATTTATGGTAAATGTCGATTTAACGGCGCGCCCGCGCGGCGCCGCGAGAGGAAAGTTTTCCCAGCATCATGCGCTGCTGTCTCGTTTTCGCACAGCCTCCGGCCGACGCGTCCTTTGCGGGTTGCGACGCGGCGCTCGTCGATCTGTCGCTTCCCGACGAATTTCCGGCCGCGCTCGCCTGGCTTCCCATTGCGCGCGCCGCCGCCGCGCCTCCGCTGCTTTATGTGAAGACGCCGCCGCCAGACGATCCGCGTTTTGCAGTCGTCCTGGAGGCGTTGCGCGGGGCGCCGCCGGACGGCGTGTTGCTCGTCGGCGCGCAGGGCGGCGCCAGCGTGCAGCAGCTCGGCGCGCGGCTCGCGGTTTTCGAGGCGCAGGCGGGGCGCGCCGACGGCGCGACGCGCATCCTGGCGGAGATCTCGACGGCCGAGGGCGTGTTGGCCCTCGAGAGCTTCGCGCAGTGCTCGCGCCGGCTGGCGGCGCTGATCTTCGACGGCGCGGCGTTGGCGACAAGGCTCGGCGTCGCGGTCGACGCCGCGTCGGTCCGTCACGCCCGCGCGAAAATCATACTTGCCGCCGCGGCGGCCGGGCTGCCGGTCCTCGACGGGCTTTGCCGCGCGCCAACCGCCTTGCGCGCCGAGTGTCTGGCGGCCCGGGAGGACGGCTTCTCCGGCAAATTGGCGGCGCATCCTGGGGAGGTCGCGACGATATTGGCGGCGTTCGGCCCGGCGCGCGCCGAGAAAACGCCCCAATCGGCCGGCTATCTGCGCGCATGAAGCGCAGCCTCGCCGCCCTCCCGATCCTCCTCGCCGTCTTTCTGGCGACGCCCCTTCGCGCGCAGTCGCCAGCGCGCCATGCGCCAAGGCCGCCGGGCGAGGTTCTGCCCAATGGCGGCGGCGGGCTGCGGCTTTCCGCGACGCTGACGCAGAACGATCCGCAAAGCCTCAAGGCCGGGCTGCATTGGCGCATCTTCGACGACAGCGCCGAGCCGAACGGATCGCATCGTCTCGTCGCCGAGTCGAGCGAGGCCAATCCGACGATCGCGCTGCCCGACGGCGCTTATGTCGTCCATGCGGGCTTCGGCCTCGCCGGCGCGACGCGGCGCGTCGTCGTCGACGGCCATGTGGCGCAAGAGCGCATCGTGCTGAACGCCGGCGGCTTGAAGCTGATCGACAAGCTCGGCGACGCGACGATCCCGCCGCAGCGCCTGTCCATTTCGATCTATGTGCCGGAGCGCAACAATTCCGAGGCGAAGCTCGTCCTCGCCAACGCCCGCGGCGGCGACGTCATTTCGCTGCCGGAGGGCTCCTATCACATCGTCGCGACGCTGCTCGACCTCTCCGGCGCGACCCCGGGCGAGAACAACGCCACCAACTCCGTGGTGACCGCCGATCTGCGCGTGACCGCCGGCAAGCTGATCGAGGCGACGCTGCGCCACCGCGCCGCGACGATGACGCTGAAGCTCGTCAACGCCCCGGGCGGCGAGGCGCTGGCCAACACTTCTTTCTCCGTGCTGACGCCGGGCGGCGACGTAATCCGCGAATTGATCGGCGCCTTCCCCGCGCTGGTGCTCGCGGAGGGCGAATATGTCGCGATCGCCCGGCACGACGGCAAGACCTACCAGAACACCTTCAAAGTGGCCTCCACCAAGGACGCCGACGTGGAGATCGTCGTCGGCAAGGGCCCGGAAAAGCCGGACGCGGCGGAGCCGGAAGGGGTGCAGTGAGGGGGCGGCGCTGGCGTTGAGGCAAAACTTCGCCAAAGCCGCGCATTGCAAGCCTGGCGCAGTTTCGAGGCGAATGGCTCCTTCGCGACGCGCGTCGGCCGACGGCCGGATCGCGACTCGCCGTAACGGCGCAATACCCAGTCGCCGGCCTTTATCGACGAGCCGACGCCGGGCGCGTGACGTTTTCGCCGCCGAACCCAGGTTTGGTCTCGTGTTGCGCCTAGCTTTGGCGCGGCGCGCAATTGCGCGGCCAGGAAGAAGGCGTCCGGCAGCGCCCTTGCAGCGTCACGATCGAGGACGGCGTGATGAACGCGCTCGCCCCGCCGGTCTCTCGATTCAAGCCTGGCGATCATGGATCAGGGGGCAATCAACATCTTGCTTTGACTTGCGGCGGTAGGACATGAAGCCGAGGCCAGCGAAGCCGAGGGTCATCATCGCCCATGTGGAGGGTTCGGGAACTCCGCCGGCTAGGGAGGAGGAATAGTCGTGCCCGCTCAGACCGACGACATGATTGCCTTGAGTCGCCGAATCGATGAAAACATTGAGCGTATGACTATAGTCAGCTGTAACGGCCAGGGTGCCGGTAGGCGTCGAATCAATGTTCGAGGTGGAAGTGTACGCTTGAAAGTCGACACGCAAAACAATTCCATCGCCGTTGGGAACAGCCCAGCTCTGCACCCAATTCGTTGCCGGAACGCTGTCGGTGCTGAACCAGGTTCCGTACCCGATTCCGGTATTTGTCCTTAAATCCACGATATCGTAGTTCACCAGACCGTATGCCTCGGCTCCCGTAATTCCAGATGTCGGCGTGTGAGAACCGTTAATCGCGAATTTGAACTTGTAGACGCCGCCAATGATGTCCTTAGCCGGCACCACGTCGGTGAATTTGGCGCGGCCCTCTGCTTCGGTGTAGCCGTAAGTCCCGCGAGCGTGAAAGCCGTCGGAAAAAGCGTGCAGGCTCCCGAACGACGCAAACGCACTCGCATGCGCGTAGGATCCGTCAATATTCGTACTCGAAGCGCTTGTGCTCAAAGTGTCTCCGTGGAACGAGGGATCATGGGTTTTGTCATCGATGATCTGGCATCCAACACTTCCTCCGCAGTAACCCGCGCTGGATGTGGAATAAAGAGCTATGGTGGCTCCAACCGCCGGCAAACCGGCTACGACAGCCAAAATCGAACCGGCCGCGAAAACGAGCGCTCCCCGGGTCGCGGACGCGGTTCGCGACGGAATGTATCGGGTTTTCATTTGCACTCTCCTTCAACAAGTTGAAGATCGGCGATAGCGCTCCTCGTCGCCCGCCGATAGCCGACGAAGCCGAGGCCAGCGAAGCCAAGCAGCATCATGGCCCAGGTCGAGGCTTCCGGAACTGCCGAAACCGAAACGGTTCCAATCGTCCCGTCGGCGCGCAACACCCCGCCGTTTTGCCGGAGAACCGCGCGGGCGAACGATGTCGCGACGTCGGCGGGATTGAGGGTCAACGTCGGGAGCGGGCTGAAGAGATTGGGGTTCAGCGTCCCCGTATGGTTGGTGATCGCTTGCATCACCACGCCCGTGTTGGCGTTGGGATCGTCGTAGACGATGACTTCGATGAAATTCGACGTGCGCAAATATTCCGCGTATGTGGTTCCGGTCGCGGCGTAGCCGTGTCCGCCGATGGTGTAGGAGCCCGTATACCCGCCGGACGCGACGAAGCTTCCGGTCGCGATGTCCGTCGTTCCTTTGGACGAGTCGAAAGTGAAGCTGGCCGAATAGGGAAGACCGACGATGTTCGCGCCATAGGCGTCGAGGCCCCAAGGCCCGCCGGCGCCGTTGTCGTAAGTCGTGCCGGTGAAAGTGATCGTGGCGACGCTCGCCGAGGCCGGAGACGCGGCCAGCAGGCCGATTCCCATCGCCGCGCAAATCAACGGAAGTTTCTTCATTTCGTTGCCCCTTTTCCTTGAAACGGCGCAGGAACCGGCGAAAACAGGCCAGTCGCCAGCGAAGGCGGGCCGGTCGATCCTTGCGCTGAATTGCGCGCGGGACCGAGCCGACGGGGCATTCAATCAACTTCGGTTGAGGTCCGCCTCATACGTTCTGATGAGGCGCGAGAATAAATCCGTTCGGTCTTCATCTGGGCGGCATCGCAATGCCGCTCAGCAAGGCGACGGCCGCGGCCTGCCTGCCGCAGCCGGTTTTCTCCAGCACGCGCGCCACATGCGAGCGCACGGTGTTCGACGAGACGCCATCTTTGGCGGCGATGTCCTCGACGCTCCGTCCTTCCGCGAGACGACGCGCGACGCGGGCCTCGGCGGGCGTGAGATCGAACAGCGATTGCAACAGTTCGACCGGCGGCGCATTCGGCGCGGTCATCGGCGTGATGACCAAAACGGCGTCGCTGCCCGCGAATATGTCGCGCGCCGAAAGGCGAACGGGCACGACATGCGCGATCATCGCGGCTTGGGTTTCAATTCCGCGCAGCGGGAAAGAACGCACGCCGGCGTCGTCGGCCCCTCTCATCCGCGACAGCGCCTCGGCGAAGAGGCGATCCGCCTCCCGATCCTTAAGCGAGACGCGGTCGTGCGCCCGCCACTCCACGAAACCGGCGAGCGCTTCGACCAAATCATTGGCGGCGAGCACCTTGCCATTGTCGTCGATCACCAACGCCGGCAGCCCCAACGCCGCCATCGTCGCGCTCGCCGCCCGCGCATGCTCGAGCTTCAGCCGCGCCGCCATGAGAAGAGCCCGGGCGATGTGCGGACGCAGCTGGTCCAGACGATCGATCGCCTCGCGTTCCACCGGACCGAGCACGAACTCTCTTTCGAGCGAGAGGAGGAGGTCGTCACCCGTCGGCAGATGGAATGTCGTCGCGGCGGCGTGGCCCAACCCAATGGGATAAATCACGTCGCGATAGAATGGATCGTTCTGCAACTCTTCGTCGGTAAAAATGTCTCGCTCGACGATGAAGCCGGCATGTTTCGCTGCGTGACCCCGCCGCCATCTCTCGGAACCGGTAATCACGTCTTTCGGCGCGACGCGGAGAAATTCGCGCATCCGTTCGGTCGAACCGGTGTAGAAGCTGATCGGCCCGTTCGAAACGGCGATCCATCCCGCGCGCGCCGTGGCGATCTTGGCAAGCTCGCCGAGCATGTCGGGCCAGCATTCCGGAACGAAGGCCGACTCGTAAATTCGATCCACCATTTCGGGGTTCGTCGTCATCGGATTTCCGTCCCAAGGGCTCGTCGTCGCAAGGCTTTCGCCAGTTCGCGAGGCTTCGGAACCGAACATCCCAAGATTTTTCGTGTGCGGCAAGCCGAGCTTGTCGCGTGACGCGAGACCGTTGGAAACAGCGCGACCGCCCATCGGCGAACGGCGACGTCGCAACTTGCGTCGGTCGACGGCCGGATCGCTCGAGACGCTCCGACAGCTCGGCGACGCGCGGCAATGAGCGGATCGAGACGGCGTGGATTCTTGGGAATCGGAACGGCCCATCCGACCTGGCTTCGCCGGGCCCCCTTCTCCCACAAGTGGGAGAAGGGACGCGCCCAGCGCCTGCTGCTTGCATAACATAATGATATTAATATTGAATCGTGCGACGCACCCTCCTTCTCCCACTTGTGGGAGAAGGTGGCCCTCGCGTCAGCGAGGGTCGGATGGGCCCAGCGGCTCCCCGCCACGAAACTCGTCTGACCGTTTATTTCCGCGCGTCGCCTTACGTGCTCACCGCAGCGGCGCAAACCCCTGCTTCACGAAAGCCGCCGTCCCTTCCTTGCTCTCCAAAAACTCCAAGAACCGCCGCGGCGCGTCGCCCGTCGCGGACACGGTCAGCGCGATCGGATAGACGATCGGGGGGTGCAGATCCTTGGGGAAAGTCGCGACGACCTTGACCTTGGGTTCCGCGCCGGCGTCGGTCGCATAGACGACGCCGAGCGGCGCTTCGCCGCGCGCGACGAAGACCATGGCGCCGCGAACGTTGTCGGCGAAGGCGGCGCGGGACTCCAGCGTGGACCAGAAACCGAGTTTTTCGAAAGCCGCCTTGGCGTATTTGCCGGCGGGAACCGAAGCCGGCTCGCCCATGGCGATGCGCCCCGTCTCGCCCAGCGCCTTGTCGAAGGCCGCTTTGGTCAAGGCGAGGCTTTGCAGCGCGGAGTCCTTCGGCGCGACGACGACGAGGCGGTTGCCGAGGAAATCGACGCGCGACGCCGGAGCGATCAGTTTGCGCTCGGAAAGATAGTCCATCGAAGCCACGTCGGCGGAGATGAACAGATCGGCGGGCGCGCCGGCCTCGATCTGCTTGGCGAGCGGCAGCGAGGCGGCGTAGCTGAGCTTCGCCTCTATTCCCGTTTTCGCCTTGAAGGCGGCGGCGGCCTCGTCCAGCGCGTTCTTGAGGCTGGCTGCGGCGAAGACCGTGACGGTCTGCGCGCCGGCGGCTTTGTCGACGCGCGGCGCGGGCGCCTCGGCGCGGCCGGTCGAGGCGAGAAGGACGAAGGCGCAGATGAGGGCGGCGATGTTGCGCAAAATGCGTCTCCGTGGCTGGCTTCAAGCGCCGCGCGCGAGGCGGCTGTGGCGCATGCTGTAAGTAAAGTATACAGCGAGGCCGAGCAAGAGCCAGATCAAAAAGCGCCCCCAGGCGATGGCCGGGAGCTTGGAGAGCAGCCAAAGTGAGAAGGCGACGCCGATCAGCGGCAGAAATGGCACGAAGGGCGTGCGAAAGCCGCGCGGCGGGTCGGGGCGCGATCTGCGCAGCGCGATCACCGCGAGGCATATGACGATGAAGGCGGAGAGCGTGCCGATGTTGACGAGCTCCGCCACTTCGCGAATGGGAAAGAACGCCGCAACCAGCGCGCAGAGGCCGCCGGCGATCAGCGTCGGGCGATAGGGCGTCGCGAATTTCGGATGCGGCTTCGCGAACCAGGCCGGCAGCAGGCCGTCGCGGCTCATCGCGAACCAAATGCGCGCGCAGCCGAGCAGAAAGGCGATCATCACGCTGAGGATGCCGACGACGGCGGCGGCCGAGACGAGCAAGGTCGCCCAGGTCATGCCGAGCGCCTGAAAGGCGCCGGCGACGGGCGCGGCGTTGCCGAGCGTGTCGTAGCGGGCGATGCCGGTCAGCGCGAAGGACATGGCGACGTAGAGAGTCAGCGCGATGGCCAGCGACAGCAGCACGGCGCGCGGCAGATCGCGCTGCGGATCGACGGATTCTTCCGCCGCCGTCGTCAGCGTATCGTAGCCGAACACCGCGAAGAACACGACCGCGGCGCCTTCGACGACGCCGCTAAAGCCGAAAGGCATGAAAGGGCGCCAATTGGCCGGATCGACATGCGGCGCGGCGGCGACGATCACCACCGCGACGGCGGCGATCTTGAGCAGCACCATCGCCGTGTTGAAGCGCGCGCCCCATTCGACGCGCAGCGTCAACAGGCCGGCGACGCCGAGCGCGCCCAGCATGGCGCAAAGATCGAGCATGTGGTCGTCGCCCGTCCCCGGCGCGCCTTGCGCCCAAAGCGGCAGTTCGATCCCGAACAGCGCGAGCAAGGCGCGCAGATAGCCGGACCAGCCGATGGAGACGACGGCGACGACCAGCGCATATTCGAGCAGCAGATCCCAGCCGATGATCCAGGCGACGAGCTCGCCCAGCACCGCATAGGCGTAAGTGTAGGCGCTGCCGGCGACGGGAATCATCGAGGCGAATTCGGCGTAGCACAGCGCCGCCGCGCCGCTGGCGACGCCGGCGATCAGGAACGACAAAGCCACCGCCGGCCCGGCCTGCGTCGCGGCGACGACGCCGGTCAAGACGAAGATGCCGACGCCGATGAGCCCGCCGAGCCCGATGCCGACGAGTTGCCACAGGCCGAGCACGCGGCGAAACGGACCGGGCTTTTGCGCCTCGGCCTGCAAGGCCTCGAGGGATTTCTTGCGCAGCAGCGCTTTCGCGTTCAAAGCGCCTCCATCTCGGACGCGGCGGCGCGCCGCTCGAAGGCTTCGCGCGGCCAGACGATCGTCAGCCGCGCGCCGCTGCCCGGCGCCGGGACGTTGGCGATGTCGACCGTCGCCCCCGAGCGTTCGAGCAGAGTCTTGGCGATGAACAGGCCGAGCCCGAGCCCCGAATCGGGGTCGGATTTCACGCGGCGATCCTCCGAGCGGTCGCTGACGTAGGGGTCGCCGACCCGGTCGAGGATCTTGGGCGAAAAGCCCGGTCCGTCGTCCTCGATGATCAGCGTCACGAGACGTTCCGTCCATTGCGCGTCGATGCGCACCGTCGCGCGCGCGTAATCCACGGCGTTCTCGACGAGATTGCCGAGGCCATAGAGGATTCCCGGGTTGCGCATGCACAGCGGCTCGGGCCCCTCGCCGCGCCGCTCGATGATCATCGTCACCTCGGGTTCGCGCAAAGGCTCGACGACTTCCTCGATCAGCGTGCCGATCTTCAGCACGTTGAGCACATGCGCTTCGTCCGAATGCAGCGAATTCAGCTTGCGCAAAATGTCTCGGCAACGCCGCGCCTCTTGCGCCAGCAAGGCGAGATCGTCGTTCATGGACGGCGCCGTCTCGCGCGCCAGTTTTTGCAATTCCGAGGTGATGAGCGTGACCGTCGCGAGCGGCGTGCCGAGCTCATGCGCAGCCGCCGCGGCGAGACCGTCGAGTTGCGTGAGATGTTGGGCGCGCTCCAGCACGAGTTCCGTCGCGGCGAGCGCGCCGGCGAGCTTGCGCGCTTCGTCGGAGACGCGACCGGCGTAAATGCCGATGAAGGAGGCGCTGAGCACGAGCGCCGCCCAGACGCCCAAGCGGTAGACGATCGGAAAGCGCAGCGTTTCGCTGTCGCGCCAGGGCAGAGGTTCGTATTCCACGGTCAGCACGGTCGCCGCGGCGACCATCAATATGCCGAGCACGACGGTGAGATTGCGCGGCAGCGACACCGCCGAGATCATCACCGGCGCGAGCAGCATCATCGCGAAACTGTTGACGATGCCGCCGGTGAGATAGAGCAAGGCGGAAAGCTGCAGAATGTCGTAGGCGAGCAGCACCGCCGCCTCGCTGTCGTCGAGACGGAAACTGCGCGGCGTGCCGGCGCGCAAGGCGAGGTTCAGCGCGGTCGAGGTGGCGATGGCGACGAAACACAGGCCGATCGGAAAGGTGAATTTCAAATAATAATAGACGTAGAGCATCGCGATGGTCTGGCCGATGATGGCGATCCAGCGCAGAAACACCAGCGTGTCGACGCGCAAACGCCGCGCCGCCTCGCCGAATTGATCGTCGGTTTTTTGCTGCATGTCTCGCCTCGCCTCCGGCGGCCTCAGAGTCCGCGCCGCGCCGCCAGCCACAGCCGCCATTGCCGGCGCAAAGCGGAGGGCTCGTCGAAGACGCCGAAAGGAGCATAGTCCCGGGCGGCCATGCGCGCCAAATACAAAGGCAGACTCGCGGCTGGCAACAGCGCGATGCGCGTCGCTTCGTCCGCGCCCGGCGCGGCGTTTCGCGCCGCCTCGAAGCGCTGTTGCGCCAGACCGCGCAGTTCGGCCAGCGCCGCGCGCAACGCCGGTCCGTCGACCCCGGCGATGACGTCTTGCCGCGCGACGCCGTGGCGCTCCAGCAGATCCTTGGGCAGGAATTGCCCGCCGCCGCGCGGCAGGCGCAGCAGCGCGCCGGCCAGGCCCAACGCTGCGCCGGCCTGCGTCAGCGCCGCATGTTCGCCGGAGCCGCCGAGCGCGCGCGCGCTCCAGCGCAGCCGTTGGGCGCCGGTCGCATCGCAATGGGCGAGGAGCGCCGCCATGTCTTCCAGCGGATCGTCGTAGAGATCGGCGATGTGGGCGTGGAGAAAATCTGCGAAGGATTGGGGATCGAGCCCGCAAGCCCCCAGCGTGTCGAGCAGCGCGTCGGCGACGGGATGCGCCCGCGCGCCGTCTTCCGCCTGCGGCGTCGCCAGAGTGTCGGCCCACCATTGCAGGCGCATTTCGCCGAGCAAAGGCTGCGTGACCTTGGCGGGGATGTCGGCGATTTCCCGCGCGAAGGCGCCGAGCGCATGCAGATGTTTGCGGCGCGCGGCCGGCGCATAGAGCGCGGCGAGCCACAGATCGCGGTCGCTTTCGCGCAGCGCCGTCTCGCACAGGGCGTAGTGCGTCGCGAGTTCCTGGGCCCTTCCGTCGCCGGCCACGCCTACACCGCGATCAGGATCGCCGCGACGAGGCGGTTGTCGTCGAGGAGCATGTTGTAGGTGTGCACGGCGACGCCGGTGGCCATCGTCTCGCAACCGGCGCCCGCCGCGCGGATTTTGGCGCGCAAAGCGGCGGGCAGCGGCAGGAGATCGGGACCGGTGCCGACGATCAGCAGATCGACGGGGACGGCGAGCGCCAGATCGAGCGTCGCCGCGTCGATCTCGCCCGCCTTGGTCAATTCGAGCGCCTGCACGCCCTTGGGCGTCGCCACGATCGAGCCGCGATGCGACATGTCGGCGAAGCGGAAGCCGCCCTCGCCGTAATCGTCGATCTTGTGCCGTCCGGGAACGTAGCCGCCGCCCTGCGCCATTTGCGTTCAGGCGTTGCGTGACTTGGAGCGACCGCCGCCGCCCTTGCCGGACCCGCCCCTGCCGCCGCTCTTGTTCCCGCCTTTCGCCGGCGCGTTCTTTTGCGCGCCGCCGACGGGCGCGGCTTCCGCGTCGAGCAAGGCGGTTTTCGTCTCGACGCCCTTGGGGCTCGGCGTCTTCGCCGGCGCGTCGTCTTCGTCGGCGCCCGCCGTGCGGTCGTCGCTGCGCAGGCCGAGATAGATCAGCATCGGCGAGCAGATGAACACCGAGGAATAGGTCGCGACCACGAGTCCCCAGATCATCGCCAGCGAGAAGGAGCGGATCACCTGGCCGCCGAAGATCGCCAGCGACAGCAGCGCGAGGAACACCGTCGTCGCCGTCATGATGGTGCGCGGCAACACGGCGTTGACCGACATGTCGATGATCTGCGCCGTCGGCATTTTCTTGTATTTGCGCATCATTTCGCGGATGCGGTCGAGCACGACGACGGTTTCGTTCAGCGAATAGCCGACGATCGTCAGGATCGCCGCGATGGAGGTCGTGTTGAACTCGAGCTGCGTCAGCGCGAAGAAGCCGACGGTGAGCAGAAGATCGTGCATCGTCGCGATGACGGCGCTGACCGCGAATTGCCACTCGAAGCGGAACCACAAATAGCCGAGCACGGCGACGATCGACAGCACGACGCCGAGCGTGCCCGACTGCACCTGCTCGCCCGAAACGCGCGGACCGACGACCTCGACGCGGCGCACCTCGTAATCGGTCTCGACGGCGTTTCTGACACGGTCCACAGCGGCCTGCTGCGCGGCGTCGCCGCCCGGCAACATGCCGAAGCGCATCGTGGCGTCCGACTGCGTGCCGAAGGCCTGCACCTCCAAGTCGCCGAGATTGAGCTTCTCGGCGATCGTCCGCAAGGTGGCGACTTCCGCCGCGCCGCCCTTGGCGCGCAGCTCGATCACCGTGCCGCCGGCGAAGTCGATGCCGAAATTCATGTGAAGGAAGACGAACAGCAACAACGCGACGATCGACAGCACGGCCGACATCGGATAGCTGACGCGGCGAAACCGCATGAAGCCGAAGTTGGTGTTCTCCGGGGCGAGGCGCAGGAGTTTCATTTCTTCTTGCCCCTATATCGGCAGGCGTGTGGGCCGCGCGCGGCGATACCAGAGCGCGATCATCATGCGGGTCATGGTCACGGCGGTCACGATCGAGGTGAGAATGCCGAGCGCCATCGAAACGGCGAAGCCGCGCACCGAGCCGGTCCCCACGAAATAGAGGATCGCCGCGGCGACGAACATCGTCACGTTGGAGTCGACGATCGTCGCGAAGGCGCGGTTGAAGCCGGCGTCGAGCGACGCGAGGATCGACCGGCCGGCGTGCGCCTCTTCGCGGATGCGTTCGTAGATCAGCACGTTGGAGTCGACCGCCATGCCGATCGTCAGCACGATGCCGGCGATGCCGGGCAGCGTCAGCGTCGAGCCGGTCATCACCAGGCCGGCGAAGATGAACAATATGTGCACGAACAGCGCGAAATTGGCGAAGACGCCGAAGACGCCATAAGTCAGCAGCATGTAGCCGACGACCAGCGTCGCGCCGACATAGGCCGCGCGCTTGCCCGCGTCGATCGAGTCCTGCCCGAGGCCCGGACCCACGGTGCGCTCCTCGACGATGTTGAGCTTCGCCGGCAGAGCGCCGGCGCGCAGCAGCACCGAGAGATTGTTGGCCTGCTCGACGGTGAAGTGTCCGGTGATCTGTCCGGAGCCGCCGGTGATCGGCGTCAGAATGCGCGGCGCCGAGATCACTTCGTTGTCGAGCACGATGGCGAACAGCCTGCCGACGTTCTTCGAGGTGACCTCGCCGAATTTCTGCGCGCCGCGGATGTTGAAACGGAAGTTCACCACCGGCTCGCCGCCGCGCTGGTCGAAGCCCGGTTGCGCGTCGGTCAGGTCCTCGCCCTGCACCATCACCTGCTTTTCGACGGTGATGGGGCCTTCCTGGTCCTTCTGCTTCAGCTCCTCGACCTCGCTCGGCGGCTGGCCGGTCTCGGCGACGAGGCGAAACTCCAGTTTCGCGGTCTGGCCGAGCACTTCCTTGAGCTGTTGCGGGTCTTGCAGACCCGGCACCTGGACGATGATGCGGTCGTCGCCCTGCCGCTGGATGCTGGGCTCCCGCGTGCCGAGCGCGTCGACGCGCTTCCTCACCACTTCGATCGACTGATCGACGGAGCTGCGCACTTTCTCGTTGAGCCCGGCCTCGGTCACGGTGACGCGCATGATTCCGTCGCCGGCGTCCTCGACCTCGAGCGGCGGCTGGCCGATGCCGGGCCGCATCGTGTAGCTGCGCGACAGCGCCTTGAGCTTCGGATTGACCCTGGCGCGGTCGGCCTCTTCGGGAACGCGAATCTGCACGCCGCGCGTCTGCTGCCCGACGCCGCCGGCGATCGCCACCTTCTCCTCGCGCAGCACGCGGCGCACGTCGTCGCGCAAATTGGTCGCCAGCGTATGCAGCACCGAGGCGCGATCCACTTCGAGCATCACGTAGGAGCCGCCCTGAAGGTCGAGGCCCAGCACGATTTTCGGCGGACGCGCGCCGCCGGGCAGTATCGACGCGAGCTGTTCGTATTGCGGCGGCGAGAGCAGTGTCGGCGCGACGATGAGCAGCGCGGTCAGCGTCAGGGCGAGAACGCCAATGACTTTCCAGAGCGAATAACGCAGCATTCCTTACCCTATCGATTGGCGAAGCGGATCGAGGCGAGACGGCGTCAGCGCTTTGTCGACGAGTCCTTGGCCGACGCGTCCTTGGCCGACGTGTCCTTGACCGGCGCATCCTTCACCGGTTCGCCGCGCGCCCGCACTTCGGCGATCGCCGCACGCAGGGCGCGGACCCTTACGTTGGGCGCGATCTCGAGCTCGATTTCGTTGTCGTCCACCGCCTTGGACACCTTGCCGATCAGGCCGTTGACGACGACCACGTCGCCGCGCCGCACGTTGCGCAGCTGGTTCTGCTCTTCCTTCTGCTTGCGTTGCTGCGGTCGCAGCACGATCAGATAGACGATGCCGACGATGACGAGGATGGGCGCCACCTGCATCATCAGGTCGGCCCCCGACATCGGCTCGGGGGCGCCTGGCGCGGCGGTCGTCGCGACCGTCTTGCCGGCGGGGACGGGCGCGGCGGGGGACGGCGGCGGCGCGGCCGAGGTCGCCGCGGAGGGGGGCGTCGCCGCCTCGGGCGTCGCCGGCTCGGTCTGCGCCATGGCGTCCGGAATGAGTTTCATCGGTCGTTCTCTTTGTCCAAAGCCCTGCCGGAAGCAGCGGCGCACGGTGGAGAAGGCCTGGATTGGCCTTGCGAATGGGCGCGGACTATAGCCACTCGACCTGCGAAAGCAATGCTGCGCAGCCCCGCAACGCGGCTTCCTTTTTCTCGCAGTCGCCATTTGGCCGCGGCGGCGCGCGCCGAAGCGCGCCCCTTGGCCAGGGAACATATCGGCCGCTTTGGGCGTTCTCCAGCTGGCGCGGCGCAAAGGTCCGGAGAGCTCCGGGCGCAGCCAGGGCGTCCCGAGGGTGCACATTTCACACAAAGCGCCTACATGATCGATTGGGCGGAGAAAACAGGAGCAAACCGATGCTACGCAGAACCACGTCTGTCGCGGTGATCGCCGCAGTCGTCCTAGGAACCTTCGCGCTCTCGGAGCCGGCCGACGCGCGCCCCTTCTTCCACCCCGGCTTCCGCGGCGGCCCAGGCTTTCACGGCGGGTGGGGCCCCCGAGGCTATTACGGCGGCTATCGCCGCTATGGCCTCGGCTGGGCCGGCTGGGGATTGGGCGTCGGCGCCGCGGCGGTCGCGGGAGCGGCGGCCAGCGGCTATTATGGCGGCTATTACGGCGATTACGGCAACGACCCGTGCTGGCGCTGGTGGTACGGCCGCTGGGTTTGGGCGTGCTGATTCAAGACCGCTGAGAGATCGCCATCGCCTTCCCCGCGCCTTGCGGGGGAGGCGGTTTCGTCATTCGAACGGTTGCGCCAGCGCGCGCGCTGGCGGCTGCCTCGAGAGAACCGCCGCTCTTCAAAGCGCCTTCGTTCCCGGGGTGTCGTCCTTGCGATAATTGGTGCAGAACACATAGTCCCACCAGATTGCATGCACGCCGAAGCCCTTCGTCGGGTCGCGGAAGTGGTGCAGCATGTGCAGACGGCGCACCATACGGCCCGTTTCCGTCCGCGGTTGGCCGTGATGAGTCCAGTAATGCGCGCAGTCGTAGATCACATAGCCGATCATGAAGCCGGCGAGGCCCGGCCAGCACAGCGTCGGGCCGAGCAGCAGCCGGCTCACGCCGAGCGCGATCAGCATGATGGGCCCCGAGAGCAGCGGCGGCATGACGAGACGCATCGGATCGCTCGGATAGATGTGATGCACGCCGTGAATCAGGAACTGAAAGCGCGGCCCGAGGCCGAAGGGCAGCGGAAACACCGTGTGGAACAGATAGCGATGGCCGAAATATTCGGTCAACGTCCAGGCGACATAGCCGAAAACTAAGAAGAACACGACCAGCCCCGCGCCGTGCAGCGTCAGCGAATAGGCGATCAGGCCGAGGATGATCGGCCCATAGACGACGACCGGCGTCAGATGATGCACGCGCGACATTTTGTCGAGCAGATCGCCCTCGAAGATGCGCGGCGAGGCGCTGAGCGGGTCTTGGAAGGTGTTGGCGTCTTGAGTCATGGCGTTACTCCGCGGGCTGCGCGGCGGCGCCGGCGTGCGACGCAGCCTCGGTGACGTTGTGCGAGCGCGTTTCGAGCGAATAGCGCGGATCGAAGACGAAGGCGGCCATCAGCGCGATCCAGGACAGATGATAGACCTGGTTGTCGTAGAAATCCGGCGCCATGGCGCGCAGCGCCGGCAGCCTGGTCCACGGAATCTCGTGAAAATCGTGGTGCTCGTTGTGATAGCCGATGTTGAGCGCCAAGAAGTTCAGCGGTCCGTAATAGTCGAAAGTGCCCTGTCCGGGGGCGAAGGCGAAATGCTCCTGCAGCCAGCGCGCGCTGAGGAAATGCAGCCCGCCGACCGAGAACCAGAAGGACAGGAAGAAATACAGCAAGGCGCCCGGCCCGAGGGCCCAGAGCGCGAAGAGATCGAAGGCGGCGATCGCGGCGATGTTGACGTAGGTCCACACGCCCATGATCGGCACCGTGCCCTTCAGCCGGTTGAGGCGCGCCAGCTGGATCGCCGGGAAGAAGAACAGCCACAGCGCCTTGCGCCAGCTCGAATTGCCGACGAATTCGACTTCCCAGTGCGAGGGCACGTCGGCGTCGTAGTCGTAGGCCGAGAGATGCGAGTGGTGCTTGATGTGATAGCAGCGAAAGCCCATCGCCGTCGGAAAGCCGTTGGACAGATCGGCGAGGATCGCCGTCCATTTGTTGGCGAGCGAACTCTCGAACACGCAATTGTGTATCGCGTCGTGAATGATCACGAAATTCGCGTGATTGGCGAAGGCCCCGACGCAGAAGGCGAAGAGCAGGATCCAGCCCCAATGCGCAAAGCCGAGCCAGCCGCAAAAGGCGGCGATGGCGAATTGACCGAGAAAGAGCGCGCCCGCGATCTTGAAGGTGAGGAGATCGCGCCCGAACAGCTCGCGCACTTGCGGGTATTTTTCCAGGATCGCCTTGCGGCGCTCGACATGCGAGCGGTCGGCGCCGGTCGCCGTGACGGAAATGCTCATGGGCTTGCGTCCTTTCTTACAGGCGCTTTTCGTAGACGCGGTGAGTTTTGACGACCTTGCCGCCGAACATTTCGATCGGCTTGCGCATCGGCATGTTGTCTTCCAGCACCCAGCCGGCCTCCAGCGCGTCGAGTTTGACCGAGGCGCCGCGGCGGCGCATCTCCTCGATCATCGACAGCAAAATGGCCCCGCCGGTGGCGCTGTTCTGCAGCTCCTTGCGCGTGCCGAGCAGCAGGATGCGCGCCGTCTTGTATTTGTGCTTGCGAAAGCGCGAGACGAGCTTCGGCAGATTGAACAACACGCCGCCGTCGAGATCGTCGATGATCTCGAACAAGTTGGGCATGGCGACGGCGAAGGAGACGGGTTTGCCGTCGAATTCGACGACCATCGTGAACTCCGGCGGCACGGCGAAGCTCAGCACGTCGGCGATCGAATCGAATTCGGCCTTGGTGAAGGGCACGAAGCCCCAATTGTCGCGCCAGCCGTCGTTGAACAGGTCCGACATCAGCTGCGTCTCACCCTGCTTGAGACGCTTCAAGTCGATCGGCCGGACCTTCACGCGGTCCTTCCATTCCTTGCGCGAGCCGATACGCGCCGGCTGATCGAGCATCTCCTGCGAAATCTTGATCTCGTAGGAGACCACGTCGTGCGCCCTTTCATACCCGAGCGCCTCTACGAGGCGGCTCAGATAGGGCGGATGCCAGGGCGTCAGGAACATCGGCGTCTTCTCGAACCCGTCGACGAGTATCCCCATCTCGCCGTTGATCGAGGGCGAGAAGGGCCCGTTGATCCGATTGGCGCCGCGCGTCTTCAGCCAGTCCTCGGCCGCCGTGGTCAGCGCCCGCACGACATCTAGATCGTCGATGGCGTCGAGCGAACCGAACTGGAAGCGCGAGGCCTCGACCGGCGTGAACTCGGGCTTGTAGACCTGCGCCAGGATGCGGCCGACCCATTTGCCGTCGCGGCGGGCCAGAAACTCCTGCGCTTCGACCAGTTCGAAATGCGGATTGAGTCTATGCCCGTGCAGAAACCAGCGCTCCACGTCGAGCGGCGCGGCGAAGCCCGCCATGCCTTTGTAGAGAAGGCGCGGCAGCTTGTTGTAGGTCAAAAAATTCGCGAGGCCGTTGGCCGGCACGATCTCGATTTGCGCCATGCTGGTGAACCTAACCGGGTTGGAGTGCGCCTCTGAGGCGTCATATCGACGCATCTTGCGCTTTGTATGATGGGTTTGGACGCGCGGGCTTCGAGACGCCGCCGTCTCAGGCCCCGGCCATCGCCGCCGCGACGATTTCCCGCGCCTCCTGCGAGGCGGGCGGCATGTCGCGCAGGCAATCGACGACGCCCTGGATTTCGCTCTCCGTGTGGTTGGCGGAGATGAAGAAGCGCAGGCGCGGCTGGTCCTTCGGCACGCCGACCTGCACGATCGGCGGCACGTAAAAGCCCTTGTCCAGCAGGCGCTGCGAGGCCCACATGGTCTCGACGCTGTCCTGGAACAGGATCGGCACGACGCCGCGGCCGATCGCCGGGCCGGTGGAGAGCCCGGCGGCTTGGGCGCGGTCGCGGAAGAATTCGGCGTTGCGGGCGAGCTTGGCGATGCGCCAGTTCTCTTCCTGCATCAGCCGCAGCGCTGTGCGCGCCGAGGCGAGAATCACCGGCGAGAGGCCGACGCTGTAGACGAAGCCCGGCAGCGTGTAGCGGAACCAGTCGATCACCTGCTTTTTGGCGCAGACGTAGCCGCCGCAGGAAGCCAGCGTCTTCGACATCGTCCCGACGACGATGTCGATGCGCGCCGGATCGACGCCTTGATGCTCGGCGAGGCCGCGGCCGGTTTCGCCGAGAACGCCGAGCGAATGCGCCTCGTCCAGCATCAGCCAGATCTGGTGCTTGTCCTTGATCTGCAACAGCCGCGGCAGATCGCAGCTGTCGCCGTCCATGCTGTAGAGGCCTTCGACGACGACCAGAACGTGGCGATACTCCTCGCGGTGGCGCGCCAAGAGATGTTCGAGATGGTCGAAGTCGTTGTGGCGGAACTTGATCACCTGGGCGTCGGAGGCGTCGGTGCCGGCGACGATGCTGTTGTGCGCCAGTTCGTCGATGAAGATCGCGTCGCGCTTGCCCATCAGCCAGGAGATCGTCGTCACATTGGCGAGATAGCCCGAGACCAGCGTCAGCGCGCTCTCATAGCCGAGGAATTTGGCGATCTCCGCTTCGAAGGGCTTGTGGGTGGAGCGCTCGCCGCCGACGAGGCGCGAGGCCAGGGCGCCGATCCCCAGGCGGTCCAGCTCGCGCTTGGCCTCGGCGACGATCTGCGGATGATTCGCAAGGCCGAGATAATCGTAATTGGCGAAACTGACGAAATGCGTGCCGGCCGCCTCGAACTCCTGCTTCAGGCTGTCGATCTGCGCGAAAAACGGGTCGGAAAACTCGAGCAGTGCATTGCCCGCGAAGCGAAATCGGCGCGCCGCATAGTCGGAGAGGCTTCTGTGTTTCGTCACGTCGTTCGGGCCCTCGCTTGCGGCGCGGGGCGCCGACTGTGTTGAGAGAAAAGGCGCGGACCGGCAGGCGGCGCCTCGAAACCAAACCGCTCCTTACCATCCTTCACGGGGAAGACGCCAGCGCGGCCGTTTTGCCGGGTGCGATTCAAAGTTGTGCGGAGTAAATTCGATGTGATTCGCTTTGGGAGGGGAAGGCCGATGACGGGCTCGCATTTGAGTGACGAAGCGCTGGTTGCGTTTTTACGCGGGCATCCCGAGCT
>Ga0265328_10000101_pt1 | contig 42001 bp, 32 predicted proteins | sample 41624metaG_FD_202086 | JGI IMG/M metagenome (GOLD analysis project Ga0265328, IMG submission 202086) | Rhizosphere microbial communities from Carex aquatilis grown in University of Washington, Seatle, WA, United States - 4-16-24 metaG | ecosystem: Host-associated > Plants > Roots > Rhizosphere...
AGCAAACCATCTCCGAGGCGACGCAACAAACCATCGACTCCGAAGTGCGCCGTCTGGTGCAGGAAGGTTACGAAACCGCCAAACGGATCCTCACCGAAAAACGGACCCAGCTTGATATTATCGCCAAGGGACTGCTCGAATACGAGACGCTGACCGGCGAGGAGATTGTCAACTTGCTCAATGGCGTGCAGCCCGTCCGCGAGGACGTCCCCCCGTCCGCGCCGCAGCCGCCGCGCGCTTCGCCTGTGCCCTCGACGGGTCGCAAGCCGGAGCCCGACGTGGGCGGTCTGGAGCCGCACCCGGTTTGACGCGAGTCGGCAGCGAAGACTAAGATAAAGAGCCCGGCGGAAACGCCGGGCTTTTTTATGGGCTCCCGCGCCCTGCCCTGAACGCTTCCCCGCGCCGTTGCGAGGATTATGTTTTTGGTTTCGCAGCTCTCGGTTGCGTCGGCGCCGCGCTCAAATTGCGAAGACGACTAGCCTTTTTAACTGGAATTTTGCGTCAAACGCTCTGTTCATGGTAACCAACCCAATAGTTTCGCGCACAAACGCGACCAAAAATGCGATAAATTCGTCCGACGCGCCGAGCGTCGCCGCGCTTTTTCGACGGCCCGAGGGATTACAATCAAATGACCCGGTCATATTTTGGAACGGACGGAATCCGCGGCAGGGCGAACGAGAAGATCACGCCCGAACTGGCGCTCAAGGTCGGTCAGGCCGCCGGCCTTATCTTTCAGCGCGGAGAAGGCCGGCATCGCGTCGTAATCGGCAAGGACACCCGCCTCTCCGGCTATATGATCGAGTATGCGCTGGTCGCCGGCTTCGCATCCGTCGGGATGGACCCGCTGGTGCTCGGCCCCATGCCCACGCCCGCCGTCGCCATGCTTACTCGCTCGATGCGCGCCGATGTCGGAGTGATGATCTCCGCCTCTCACAACGCTTACGAGGACAATGGCATCAAGCTCTTTGGCCCCGACGGCCACAAATTGTCCGACGAAATCGAGCGCGAGATCGAACAATTGCTGGACAGTGATCTCACGCACAAGCTGGCCGCGCCGCACGATCTTGGACGCGCCCGCAGAATCGATGACGTGCGCGCCCGATACATCGAATTCGCCAAGCGCACGCTGCCGCGCAACATGAGTTTCGACGGACTGCGGGTCGTGCTGGATTGCGCCAATGGCGCGGCCTACCGCGTCGCTCCGGAAGCCCTTTGGGAGCTTGGCGCCGAAGTCATTGCGATCGGCGTCGAGCCGGACGGATTCAACATCAATCGGGACTGCGGCTCGACCGCTCCGCAGGCGCTACGCCAAAAAGTGCGGGAGCTGCGCGCCGATGTCGGCATCGCCCTCGACGGCGACGCCGACCGCGTCATTATGGTGGACGAAAACAGCCATTTGATCGACGGCGATCAACTGATGGCCGTCGTCGCGGAAAGCTGGCGTGAGCAAAACCTGCTCACCAAGCCCGGCATCGTGGCGACCATCATGTCGAACCTTGGTCTCGAGCGCTACCTCGCCTCGCTAAATCTTTCGCTCGAACGCACGGCGGTTGGCGACCGCTATGTGCTGGAGCGGATGCGCGAGGGCGGATATAACGTCGGCGGCGAGCAATCCGGCCACGTCATTCTCTCGGACTACTCCACTACCGGCGACGGCCTGGTGACCGCCATGCAAGTGCTCGCCGTGGTGAAGCGCCGCGATCAGCCGGTCAGCAAAGTTTGCCAGCGGTTCGAACCGCTACCGCAGGTGCTGCAAAATGTGCGCGCGCCGCGCCCCCGGCTGGAGACGGACGCCGTCGTCACCGCTATCGACAAGGCGCGCCGCCGGCTTGGCGACAAAGGCCGGCTGGTGATCCGCCCGTCGGGGACGGAGCCGGTCATTCGCGTGATGGGCGAGGGCGACAACCGGGCCTTGATCGAAGAGATCGTCGGCGATGTCTGCGACGCGCTCAACGCTTCCCAGATGACGGCGTGACCGCTGACGCCCTTCGCAAAAGCAAAGCCGCGCCTTCGAACGTCGCGCGCCTGCCGTTTCGGTAAACGTCTCTTTTCCTTAAATCCTAAGGTTAACTTCAATTTAAACGTTTTCCGTCACTTTCCCTTCCATTGGCATCCTGCCAGGGGTCCGCACCGCGACCCTTTTTGAGCGAAGGGAAGACACACCATGGGCAGTTCCAAAGCCCTCTTACTGGCGACGCTCGTCGCCGTCGGCGCGAGTTCCGCCGCATTTGGCGCGGACCTGCTTCCTCCCCCTCCACCGCTTGAGCCCGTCCCCGTGGACGTCGGCGGCGGCTGGTATCTGCGCGGCGACGTGGGCGTCGGCGCGGTGCAAATGAGCAGTTGGCGCTCGACTTTGCAGCCTTACGACGAGACCGGACAGTCTCTGGCCACGTCAGGCAACTATTTCGCGCCCGCCTTCGCCTCCATTGGCGATCAGGCTTTTGCCGGGGTCGGCGTCGGCTATCAGGTCAACCGCTGGTTCCGCGCGGACATCACCGGCGAATATCGCACCGAGGCGAACTACCGGGCCGGCATGGCCACCGCCAACGTCTATGGCGGGACCTGGTTCGACTCATACAACGCAGGTCTCAGCACCGCCCTGTTCATGGCGAACGGCTATTTCGATCTCGGCACATGGCATGGCGTCACGCCCTTCGTCGGCGGCGGCGTCGGCATCGCCTCCCACAAGCTCGCGGGGCTGACCGACTCGGGCGGGGGCGTCGCGACCGACGCGACACAGGCCAACTTCGCCTGGGCCTTGATGGGCGGCCTAGCGCTCAATGTGACGCCCAATCTCAAGATCGAGCTTGGCTATCGCTACGTCGACATGGGCAATATCAACAGCAATCCGATCCAGTGCCTGAACCCCCAGGGATGCTGGCAGGAGACTCATTCCTTCCACGTCGCCTCCCAGGACGTGCGCCTAGGCCTCCGCTACGCCCTCGGCGGCGCGCCTGTCTATATGCCGCCGCTGGTGACCAAATACTGAGCGCTTGCGAACAAAGGGGAATGAGCGGCGCGGCCAACAGCCCGCGCCGTTTTTCTTTTGGGATTTCGTGGTTTTCCTGCGAGGCCGCCCTCGCCTAGCGGTGTAAAATCAGGCATATCTGGCGTAATGTCGCCGCGCCGAACCCCCGTCGCCGAGCAAGAGGCCGCGCCGCCCGGCGGCAATGCGCCCGAACTCAGCGTTTCCGAACTCGCCAATGCGCTGAAGCGCACGGTCGAGGATCGCTTTGGCTTGGTGCGCGTGCGCGGCGAGATCAGCAATTATCGCGGACCCCATTCCTCCGGCCACGTCTATTTTTCTTTGAAGGACGCGGCGGCGCGGCTTGACGCGGTGATCTGGAAGGGCGCTTTCGCCCGTCTCAAGATCAAACCCGAAGAGGGAATGGAGGTCGTAGCGACGGGCAAGCTGACGACTTTTCCCGGCAAATCCTCCTATCAGATCATCATCGAGGCGATGGAGCCGGCGGGCGTCGGCGCGCTGATGGCGCTGCTCGACGAACGCCGCAAGCGCCTCGCCGCCGAAGGCCTGTTCGACGCCGAGCGCAAGCGCCCGTTGCCTTTTCTGCCGCAAGTGGTCGGGGTGATCACCTCGCCGACCGGCGCGGTGATCCGCGATATTTTGCATCGCCTGAACGATCGTTTCCCGCGCCGCGTGCTGGTCTGGCCGGTGCGCGTTCAAGGCGAAACCAGCGCCGCGGAGGTCGCCGCCGCGATTGCCGGCTTCAACGCGCTTGAGGCCGGCGGAGTCGTCCCGCGGCCCGATGTGCTGATTGTCGCGCGCGGCGGCGGCTCGCTGGAAGATCTCTGGGGCTTTAACGAGGAAATCGTCGCGCGCGCCGCGGCGGCGAGCGCCATCCCGCTCATCGCGGCGATCGGCCACGAGACCGACACGACCCTGATCGACTTCGCCGCCGATCTACGCGCGCCGACGCCCACGGCGGCGGCCGAAAAAGCCGTGCCGGTGCGCGTCGAACTGATCGAACAGGCCGCCACGCTGGCCCGCCGCCTCGCGGGGGCGGAACGGCGGCTGTTGGACAGCCAGACCGCGCGCCTCGCCACATTCAAGCGTCTGCTCGCCTCGCCGGATCAGGCTCTGGCGACGCCGCGCCAGCGCCGGGATCTTGCCCAGGAGCGATTGCGCGCGGCGTTGCGCGGAGGTCTCGACCGGCGGCGCCTGAGGCTGTCGCGCGCCGCGCAAGTGCTGGCGCGACATTCGCCGCAGGCGGAACTGGCGCGCGCAGGCGAAAAGCTCAAGGGTCTCTCGGCGCGTCTGCGTCAGGGCCTCCTTGCACGCGTCGCGCTGGCCAAAGAGGAGCGCGCGGGCGCCAAACAACGGCTGGACGCCGCAGGCGGGCGGCTGGCGCGGGCTTTCCTGGCGAAAATGCAGGAAAGGCGCGCGAGGTTGGCGCAGCTGGAGCAGTTGCGCCAGTCGCTCGGCCACACATCCGTGCTGGCGCGCGGCTTCGTGTTGGTGCGAGACCAGCAGGATCGGCTGATCCGGGCGGCCGCCGCCATCGCGGCAGGGCAAAAGCTCCGGCTGCAATTCGCCGACGGCGAGGTCGCGGCGAGAGCGCTTGACGAAAACGAGGCGCCGCCCAAGGCCGCGCCGCCCAATGAAAAACCGCGTTCCGCGCCCGTGCGCAAGCGCAAGAACGACGGTCAGGGATCGCTGTTTTGAGGCTTGCGCTGACTTAATTCGCGAGACCAACGGCCTTGCCGATCGAGTTGATCGGGTTCGACCACCAGGACGGCTTGGCGGCGGGGTCTTTCCAGGTCGACATATCCTTGGTGGGACGGCGGAACCCTTCCGGCGGCTCGGTCAAGACCTTGCGCTGCGGCTCGTCGGCGTTGGCGCCGCTGCTGTTGGCGACGCGGGCGCCGTGACGGCGGGCGCCGTCTTGATCAACCGGCCAGGAAGCGGGGCGATCCGCGCTCGATCGCGGCTCCGGCAGAGCCTGCCGATTTGGAGGGACGACGATTTTCGGGCGTTCGCGGTAGTCGATCTTTTCGCTGCTCGAGTTCGTATCCATGCCGAACAGCCCGAGCACGGCCGTCACCGCGGAGATGTCGTCGCTCGCGCGCGCCGGCGCCGCGCCCAGCGCGCCAAGGACCGCGCTCGCCGCGAAAATCGCGGTCAATGTCGGCCGTCTCAAATTGCGCACCAGCTTCATTGCTCAAGACTCCTTGCGATCAACGGACCGAGACGATCGACGGACCGAGGCCGAGCGTCGACCACGCCTCGCATGCCTTCCAATAAGAGCGATTTCTTGGCCTTTTGGAGGCGAGCGCCGTTTTAACGCAAAGTTGCGAAACTTGCGAGTCGGCGCGCCTCATCATTCCGCCGGTGCGTTGGATGACGAAGCGGGCGAGACAAAAGTTTCGATGAGCAGCAGCGCCACCCCCAAGGTAATCGCAACATCAGCGAGATTAAACACGTAATTGGCCAAAGGCCCCACCGGCAGGCTGGTGTGAAAGAAAAAGAAATCCGCCACCGCCCCGCGCAGCAGCCGATCCGCCACATTGCCGAGCGCGCCGCCGATGACGAGTCCTAGTCCCAGCGCGCCGACGCGCCGCCGCGACCGCCAAAGCCAGACCGCCAGGCCTCCAACGATCAACAGCTGCGCGCTCAGCAAGAGCTTGCGTGCGGCGTCGTCATGGGTGGAGAACAGCGAATAGGAAACGCCGTGGTTCCAACTGAGCATCAAGTCGAGAAAAGGCGACACTCGGATCGGCTGGCGCGATTCGATGTCGAAGACGTGAAGCATCCAGTACTTATGCGCCTGATCGAGCGTCAGGGCGGCGCTGGCTGCGGCGACCCCGAGCCAACGGGGCGCATTAGTGGAGTTTTGTCCGCTCAACAGGGCCTCGCAGCGACACGCCGCCGGCTAGGATCGGGCGACCGCTCTCCTTTCGCGTAAGCCCGCGGGAGCGTCAAGCGGCGGCGGTCGCGGCGCTAAAGTCCTTCCGCTGCTCACCGAAGCGGAACGACTCCGCATTCGTTGGCCCCGACGCGCTTTCTTCGCGCGAACCGGTTTCTGCTTCGCTCGAAAAGCGGTCTAAACGGGGCGCCGTTGGTCGCCGAGTTCGCGCCGGACTGCGAGAGCGTCTCTTGACAGGCGTCGGTGGCGCTCCTATCTGTCGACCAGTCTGTTGGCACTCACCTATTACGAGTGCCAACAGACTTTCCCGTACCCCTTTGCCGAGCGGCGCCGCGGGGCGTGGCTTCGGCGTAATGAAGGAAGATTGCAACATGGCATTCCGTCCCCTGCATGACCGGGTCGTGGTCAAGCGCCTCGAAGGCGAAGAGAAGACCAAGGGCGGCATCATCATTCCCGACAGCGCCAAGGAAAAACCGCAGGAAGGCAAGATCGTCGCGGTTGGCCCCGGCGCTCGCGACGAGAGCGGCAAGTTGGTTCCGCTCGACGTGAAGGCCGGCGACCGCATTCTGTTCGGCAAATGGTCCGGCACCGAGGTCAAGGTCGACGGCGACGACCTCCTGATCATGAAAGAAAGCGACATCCTCGGGATCGTCGACTGACGCGCCCGCAATCGCCAAATCGAAATTTCTCCCTCAAGGAGTTGAAAGACAATGGCCGCTAAAGACATTCGCTTCTCTTCCGACGCGCGCGACCGCATCCTGCGCGGCGTCGAAATCCTCAACAACGCGGTGAAGGTTACGCTCGGCCCCAAGGGCCGCAACGTCGTCATCGAAAAATCTTTCGGCGCCCCGCGCATCACCAAGGACGGCGTGACCGTCGCCAAGGAAATCGAGCTTGCCGACAAGTTCGAGAACCTCGGCGCCCAGCTGGTGCGCGAAGTCGCCTCCAAGCAAAACGACAACGCCGGCGACGGCACCACCACCGCGACCGTGCTCGCGGCCTCGATCGCCCGCGAAGGCGCCAAGGCCGTGGCGGCTGGACTTAATCCGCTCGACCTGAAGCGCGGCATCGATCTCGCCGTCGAGGCGGTGGTCGCGCATCTGAAGACCAATTCCAAGAAGGTGACCTCCAACGACGAAATCGCCCAGGTCGGCACGATTTCGGCGAACGGCGACGTCTTCATCGGCAAGGAAATCGCCAAGGCGATGGACAAGGTCGGCAAGGAAGGCGTCATCACCGTCGAAGAGGCCAAGAGCCTCGATACGGAGACCGTCATCGTCGAGGGCCTGCAATTCGACCGCGGCTATCTCTCGCCTTACTTCATCACCAACGCCGAGCGTCTGGTCGCCGAGCTGGACGAACCCTACATCCTGATCCACGAGAAGAAGCTCTCGACCCTGCAGCCTCTGCTGCCGATCCTCGAAGCCGTGGTGCAGACCGGCAAGCCCTTGCTGATCGTCGCCGAGGACGTGGAGGGCGAAGCGCTTGCGACCCTCGTTGTCAACAAGCTGCGCGGCGGCCTGAAGATCGCCGCCGTCAAGGCTCCGGGCTTCGGCGACCGCCGCAAGGCCATGCTCGAAGACATCGCCATCCTGACCGGCGGTGAATTGATCGCCGAAGATCTTGGCATCAAGCTCGAAAACGTCACCTTGGCTCAGCTTGGCCGCGCCAAGCGCGTGCGCATCGACAAGGAGACCACCACGGTCATCGACGGCGCCGGCGCCAAGTCGGACATCGAGGCCCGCGTCGCGCAGATCAAGGAGCAGATCAAGGACACCACCTCGGACTATGACCGCGAGAAGCTGCAGGAGCGTCTCGCCAAGCTCGCGGGCGGCGTCGCGGTGATCCGTGTCGGCGGCGCGACCGAGGTCGAGGTCAAGGAGAAGAAGGACCGCGTCGACGACGCCCTCAACGCCACCCGCGCGGCGGTCGAGGAAGGCGTTTCGCCCGGCGGCGGCGTCGCGCTGCTGCGCGCCATCGCCTCACTGGACGCCGTGCAGACCGCCAACACCGATCAGAAGACCGGAGTCGACATCGTGCGCAAGGCGATCCAGACGCCGGCCCGCCAGATCGTCGACAACGCCGGCGGCGACGGCGCGGTTGTCGTCGGCAAGCTGATGGAAGCCAAGGAATATGGCTACGGCTTCGACGCGCAGAACGGCGTCTACGGCGACCTCGTGAAGCTCGGCATCATCGACCCGACGAAGGTCGTGCGCACGGCGCTGCAGGACGCGGCGTCGATCGCCGGCCTGATTGTCACCACCGAAGCGACCATCACCGAGGCCCCGAAAAAGGACGCGCCCCAGTTGCCGGGCGGCCACGGCGGCATGGGCGGCATGGACTTCTAAATCCGCGTTTGCATTGCGACGAGAACAGAGGCCCCGGTTTTTCCGGGGCCTTTTCTTTTGAAGCGGTTGAGGAAGGCCGAGAACGCGTCGCATTGCCGCATGACGAATTGCGCACAGCGGCGCAGCTTGCGTTGGAAGTTGTTGCAGGACAGCCCAAGCTCGTTTAGCATATTCGCCAATGGACGCGGACTATTACCGCGCCCGAAAAGCGACGGGGGACTTAGCGATGGCGGGTCAGGACAATCATGGTTACGGCAACGCCGACGGAGATTTCGGCGAGCATCTGAAAACTTACAAAGCCTTCCTGAATCTGGTGATTTACACCACTGGCGCGACGATCGCGACCCTCGCTCTCCTCTACTTCTTCCTGGCGCGCTAAGCGCGAGCATCCCGAGGCGAAGCCGTGCTGGGCGACCAGGACGGGGCATGCGCCTTGGCGCGATTGGAGTTCTTTATGCGCATCGCTGTCCTCGCCGAGACTGACAAATCCGAACCCCGGGTCGCCGCAACGCCGGAGACCGTAAAAAAATTCATCGGGCTCGGCGCAGAAGTCGCCGTGCAGGGCGGAGCTGGCGGGTCATCCGGCTTTTCCGACGCAGATTACGCCGCAGCCGGGGCGAAAATCGGCGCCTCCGCGGCCGAGACCGCGACGGCGGCGGATGTGATCTTGCGCGTGCGCCGCCCCTCGGCCGGCGAGATTAAAGGCGCAAAACCCGGCGCCGCGGTGATCGCCGTCCTCGATCCGTTCGGCCATGAGCGCGCGCTCGCGGAACTGGCCGGCGCTGGCGCGACGGCCTTCGCCATGGAGTTGATGCCGCGCATCACCCGAGCACAATCGATGGACGTTCTGTCCTCGCAGGCCAACATCGCCGGCTATCGCGCCGTCATCGACGCCGCCGCCGAATATGGCCGCGTTCTGCCGATGATGATGACGCCGGCTGGCACTGTTCCGGCGGCGCGGGTTTTCATCATGGGCGTCGGAGTGGCCGGATTGCAGGCCATCGCCACTGCGCGCCGGCTTGGCGCGATCGTCACGGCGACGGACGTGCGGCCAGCTACTAAGGAGCAGGTCGAGTCGCTCGGCGCGAAGTTTATCGCAGTCGAAAACGATGAATTTAAACAGGCCGAGACCTCCGGCGGCTACGCCAAGGAAATGTCCGCCGAATATCAGGCCGCTCAAGCGGAGCTGGTCGGCGCCCATATCGCCAAGCAGGACATCGTCATCACGACGGCGCTGATCCCGGGACGCCCGGCGCCCAAGCTCGTTTCCGCCGCGCAGGTTCACACGATGCGCGCCGGTTCGGTGATCGTCGATCTCGCCGCCGAGCGCGGCGGCAACTGCGAATTGACCAAGCCCGGCGAGACGGTCGTGGTCGACGGCGTGAAAATCGTCGGCGCGTTCAATCTCGCGGGGCGTCTGGCGTCGACGGCTTCGAGCCTCTACGCCAAAAACCTGCTGGCCTTCGTCGAAACGCTGATCTCCAAGGAAACCAAGCAGCTGGCGATCAATTGGGACGACGAACTGGTGAAAGCCACCTGCCTCACCCGCGACGGCGCCGTGATAGACCCGCGCTTTCAACCCAAAGCCTGAGCCGGCAAGAACATCCACCAGAAGAGGGCGCTAAGCGATGGCCAACGATTCAACCCAGCAATTGCTGGAAAAGGCGCAAGCCGCCGCGGAAGCCGCGCGGCATTTGGCGGACCAGGCGCAAGCCTACTCCGAACAACTGGCCCAGACCGCGGCCGCCGCCACGGCGCACGGCCTCGGCGGCGGGGCGATCGACCCGGTCGTGTTCCGGCTGGCGATATTCGCGCTGGCGGTGTTCGTCGGCTATTACGTCGTCTGGTCGGTGACGCCGGCGCTGCATACGCCGCTGATGTCTGTCACCAACGCGATTTCCTCGGTGATCGTGGTCGGCGCGCTGCTGTCGGTGGGCGTCGAAGCCTCCTCCGCGGCGGACACCGGCGCCACCTGGGCGCGGTGGTTCGGTTTCGTCGCGCTCATTCTCGCCAGCGTGAACATCTTCGGCGGCTTCCTCGTCACCGAACGCATGTTGTCAATGTATAAGAAGAAGGGCTAACGGCAATGAGCGCCAATCTTACAGCCCTCCTCTATCTCGCGGCGGGCGTTCTGTTCATTCTCGCGTTGCGCGGGCTCTCGTCGCCGGCGACCTCGCGGCAGGGCAATCAATACGGCATGATCGGCATGGCCATAGCCGTCGCGACGACGCTGCTGCTGCATGTGCCGAGCCTGTCGAGTCTCGTGCTGATCATCGCCGGCGTCGGGATCGGCGGCGGCGTCGGCGCCACCGTCGCGCGCCGTATTCCGATGACGTCGATGCCGGAGCTGGTCGCCGGCTTTCACGCCCTCGTCGGCCTCGCCGCCGTGCTGGTCGCGGGCAGCGCCTTTTATGCGCCCCATGCTTTCGGCATCGGCTCGCGCGGCGATATCGAAGGCGGCAGCCTGTTCGAAATGTCTCTGGGCGCGGCGATCGGCGCGATCACCTTCACCGGTTCGATCATCGCCTTCCTAAAGCTTTCCGAACGCATGACCGGCAAACCGATCCTGCTGCCCGAACGCCATACGATCAACATTCTGCTGGGCGTCGGTATGCTCGCCTGCATCGCGCTGTTCGTCGGAACGGGAAGCGGAACCTGGTTGTTCCTGCTGATCGTGCTTTCACTGGTGGTCGGCGTCACGCTCATCATCCCGATCGGCGGCGCCGATATGCCGGTGGTCGTGTCGATGCTCAATTCCTATTCTGGCTGGGCGGCGGCGGGCATTGGCTTCACGCTCGGCAATCTGGCGCTGATCATCACCGGCGCGCTGGTGGGTTCGTCGGGCGCGATCCTCTCCTACATCATGTGCAAGGCGATGAACCGCTCGTTCATCTCGGTCATTCTCGGCGGCTTTGGCGGCGAGGTGGCGGCGGTGGGCGGAGCCAAGGAAACGCGCCCGGTCAAGCAGGGTTCGGCCGACGACGCCGCCTATATCATGAAGAACGCCGGCAAGGTCATTGTCGTGCCGGGCTATGGCATGGCGGTGGCCCAGGCGCAGCACGCCCTGCGCGAAATGGCGGACCTGCTGAAAAAAGAGGGCGTCGAGGTGACTTACGCGGTTCATCCCGTGGCGGGGCGCATGCCCGGCCATATGAATGTGCTGCTCGCAGAAGCCAATGTCCCCTACGACGAAGTGTTCGAACTCGAGGATATTAACTCGGAGTTCGCGCAGACCGACGTGGCCTTCGTGATCGGCGCCAATGACGTGACCAACCCTGCCGCCAAAACCGACAAGACTTCGGCGATCTACGGCATGCCCGTCCTCGACGTGGAGAAGGCGAAGACCGTGCTTTTCCTCAAGCGCGGCATGGGCTCCGGCTATGCCGGCGTCGAGAACGAGCTATTCTTCCGGCCCAACACCATGATGCTGTTCGGCGACGCCAAGAAGACCGTCGAGTCGATCATCAAGGCGTTCGCTCACTAAGGGATGAGATCTGGCGCGGACGTTGGCCCGGGACCGCCGCAAGGCGCCCCGGGCCTTTTCTTTTGAAGACGCGCCGGGGCTCGCAGGAGCGATAGCGTCGAGCGGGCGCGGGTTAATCGCTCTCTTCACGCCAGCGACGCGTAGCGCGCCTGGGGCGAATTTACTGACCGATACAGCCGCGCCGGCGTAGACTGTGCGCCCCGCCTTCAGGAACACAGCGATGGTTATGCCGATTTGCGACGACACGCCAATGCGCTTCATGCGCCGCCCCTGGGTGAACTGGGCGTTGATCTTCGTGAATGTGGCGGTGTTTCTGATCGTTCAGAGCGAGATATTCGGCGATCCGCTGACCATTATGCGCGGCTTCGCCGTCATTCCCCGTGTGCTGTTCGGCGAAGCGACGCTGGCCAAATGGATCGTCGGCCCTCCGGCGCCGCTCACGCTGGTGACCTCGCTGTTCTTTCATTCCAGCCTTTTGCATATTCTCGGAAATATGCTGTTCCTATATGTTTTCGGCGACAATGTCGAAGACGCCATGGGCTCGCTTTATTATTTGCTGTTTTATCTTTCTTGCGGCGTCGCTTCCGGAATTGTCTTCGCCTACGCGTCTCCGCATGCGATTTCGCCGCTGGTGGGAGCTTCCGGCGCGATTTCCGGAGTTTGCGCGGCCTTTTTGCTGCTCCATCCGCGTTCCACGATTTTCGGCCTCGTCTTGGGCGTGCTGCCGATCCATGCGCCGGCCTGGATGTTCGTGGGCACATGGATTGCGCTGCAATTTATCGCCGCGATCGCCGGCGAGCAGGGCCATGTCGCCTGGTTTGCGCATGTCGGCGGCATTTTGGCGGGCCTCGTGTTGACGCCTCTGTTCAAGCGGAGCCGCGTGCGGCTTTTTGATCCCCCGCCACCCGCGCCGCCCCAGGGAGAGCAACACGGCGATCCCCCGCAACCAAGCTGACTGTCGCGCGAGGCGCCGCTTCGGGTTTGACTTGGGCCAATGCGCCCGTTACCACAGCGCCTTCCGGAATGTTTTCCAGCGAAGAGCAGCCCCGCTTCGCGCCACGGAGACTTATAACCGCCGAGAAATCCGGCGTCTTTTCGGTTCGGCCCGAAACCGCGAAGACTCTGGTGTTTCACTGCTTAACGCGACGCCAGGTCACGCTCGCTTAGGAGTTGCTCGATGAAAATTCTCGTGCCCGTCAAACGGGTGGTCGATTACAACGTGAAGATCAGGGTCAAGGCCGACGGCTCCGGCGTCGATCTCGCCAATGTCAAAATGTCGATGAATCCTTTCGACGAAATCGCCGTCGAGGAAGCCCTGCGTCTCAAAGAGGCCGGCAAGGCGACGGAAGTCGTCGTAGTGTCGATCGGACCGGCCAAGGCCGACGAGACCCTGCGCACTGGCCTCGCCATGGGCGCCGATCGCGGCATTCTGGTCAAGACCGACGAAACCGTGGAGCCGCTCGCCGTCGCCAAGATACTCGCCAAAATCGTCGCCGACGAAAAACCTGGTCTGGTTATTCTCGGCAAACAGGCCATCGACGACGACAGCAACCAGACCGGCCAGAGCCTTGCGGCGCTGCTCGGCTGGGGGCAAGGCGCTTTCGCGTCGAAGGTCGAGATTTCCGGCGACAGCGTCGACGTGACGCGCGAAATCGATGGCGGCCTCCAAACCGTGACTTTGAAGCTGCCGGCGATCGTAACCACCGATCTGCGGCTCAACGAGCCGCGCTATGCCAGCCTGCCCAATATCATCAAGGCGAAGAAGAAAGAGGTCGCCGCCAAGACCCCGGCCGATTACGGCGTCGACATTGCGCCGCGCCTCGAAGTGCTCAAAACCACCGAGCCGCCGAAGCGCAAGGCCGGCGTAAAAGTCGGCTCCGTGCCGGAGCTGGTCGCCAAACTCAAGGAAGCGGGAGTTCTATAATCATGACGACGCTCCTCCTCGCGGAGACAGCCGGCGGCGCCCTCGCGCCCGCCACCGCCAAGGCGCTCACCGCAGCCAAGGAAATCGGCGGCCCCGTGCATATTCTCGTCGCGGGCTCGGGTCTCGAAAAAGCCGCCGCGCAGGCGGCGGCGCTCGCCGGCGTCGAAAAGGTGCTGCTGGCGGGCTCCGCGGCCTATGACCATGTGCTCGCGGAACCGGTCGCCGCGCTCATTCTGGGCCTCGCCGGCGCATATGACGTGATCCTCGCGCCCTCGACCAGCGCGACCAAAAACGTGCTGCCGCGCGTATCCGCGCTGCTGGACGTAGCGCAGATTTCAGACATTATCAAAGTCGTCGCGCCCGACACTTTCGAGCGTCCGATCTACGCCGGCAACGCCATTCAGACCGTGCGCTCGAAAGACGCCAAGCGCGTGATCACCGTTCGCACCACCGCCTTCGCGGCGACGGGCGAGGGCGGCTCGGCGCCGATCGAGACCATCTCCGGCGCGGTCGATTCGCAAGGCCTGTCGTCCTTCAAGAGCGAGGCGCTGGCCCAATCCGAGCGCCCCGAACTGACCGCCGCCAAAATCATCATTTCAGGAGGCCGCGGTCTCGGCAGCGCGGAGAATTTCGGCAAATACCTCGAGCCACTCGCGAACCGCCTCAACGCCGCGATCGGCGCGTCGCGCGCGGCGGTGGACGCGGGATATGCGCCCAACGATCTGCAAGTCGGCCAGACCGGCAAGGCAGTCGCGCCCGATCTCTATGTCGCAGTCGGCATTTCCGGGGCGATCCAGCATCTGGCCGGCATGAAAGATTCCAAGGTGATCGTCGCCATCAACAAGGACGAAGAAGCGCCAATCTATCAGGTCGCGGATTTCGGTCTTGTGGCCGATCTCTTCACCGCGTTGCCAGAGTTCGACGCAGAATTGGCCAAGAGCGGACGGTAAGCCACGAAATCGCATGCCTTAGGCAGGCGTTCCCGTCGTACTGGCGAACGCCCGCCTAAGCGCAAAAAACATCCGGTTTGCATGCTCGAGCGGCGAACGCACTTCATTTGACCGATGATTTTGCGAATTCGCGGTTTTCACAATAGCGAAACCCGCGCTATATTGCACTGCATAACACGGTCCGAAATCTCGCTGAAGGCGACGCAACCATGAGTCTCGAAATTCGCAAGATCGGTGTTATCGGCGCGGGGCAAATGGGCAAGGGCATCGCCCACGTCTGCGCTCTCGCGGGGCTGGATGTCGCGCTGAACGACGTGACCGCAGAGCGCATTTCGGCCGGTATCGCCGATATTGCAGCGCAACTGCAAAAATCGGTCGATCGCGGCCTCATCGACGACGCGGCCCGCGACGCCGCCATCGCCCGGTTGTCCGCCGCCCCCGCTCTGACGGATTTCCGCGACGCCGACATGGTCGTCGAAGCCGCCTCCGAAAGCGAGGAGATCAAGCGCAAGATCCTATCGGATATAGCGCTGGTTCTGAAGCCGGACGCGATCATCGGCACCAACACCTCGTCGATCTCGATCACCCGCCTTGCCGCAATCTCGGGACGGCCGGAGCGCTTCATCGGCATTCATTTCATGAACCCCGTGCCGAAAATGCAACTCGTCGAGCTCATTCGCGGCATCGCGACGGACGATCGCACTTTCGAAGAGACGCGGGCCTTTATCACGAGGCTCGGTAAGACGATCACCGTCTCCGAGGACTTTCCGGCCTTTATCGTCAACCGTATCCTGCTGCCGATGATCAACGAGGCGATTTATACGCTCTACGAGGGCGTCGGATCGGTGGAGGCGATCGACACGGCGATGAGGCTTGGCGCCAATCATCCGATGGGGCCGCTCCAGCTCGCCGATTTCATCGGCCTCGACGTCTGCCTCTCGGTCATGCAAGTTCTGCACGAGGGATTGGCCGACTCCAAATACCGCCCCTGTCCGCTGCTGGTGAAATATGTCGAGGCCGGCTGGCTCGGACGCAAGACGCAGCGCGGTTTTTACGATTACCGCAGCGGCGCGCCGGTGCCGACGCGCTAACATTACGCCTTTATTAGGAAAAGGCTGCAAAAACTCCCGGGACAAGCAATTTTTGCTGGTGATTGACGGCGATTTCGATCCGAAGTCGATCAGTCGAGGAGTGCGGCCATGCTCGACGCCCTCATAACGATCGCAACGGGGCTGTTCTTCGCCAAATTCTGGTCGAAATGGCGCTACCGTTATTTTGATTATTTTTGCGCAGGCGCAGCGATCGTCGGCGCTTTCGTGTTGCCCGTCCTGGTGGAAAAATTCGTCCCGGAGTTCTCCGACCTCGGCTTGATCGCCTTCGACTCTGGCGGGGCCCTTTTGGGCTGCCTGCTTTACGACGCTCTCAGCTTCGGATGGCGCTAAGAACGGGCGACGACTTAATCCTTCGAAGCCAGCTTTGCGATCAGATCGGGCCGGCGCGCGAGGGTGAGCCGCTGGGACTCCTCCCGCCGCCAGCGGGCGATTTTGGCGTGATCGCCCGACAACAAAATCTGCGGTATCTCGCGTCCCTCGAACTCGCGCGGCCGCGTGTATTGTGGATATTCCAAGAGGCCGCCCTCAAAACTCTCCTCGGCGCCGGAAGCCTCTTCGCCCATCACGCCGGGCAGCAGCCGCACGCAGGCGTCCATCAGCGCCAGCGCGGCGATCTCGCCGCCGGAGAGGATGTAATCGCCGATAGAAACTTCCTCGAGGCGGCGCGCGGCGATCACCCGTTCGTCGACGCCCTCGAAGCGCGCGCAGAGGATCAGCGCGCCGGGGCCTCGCGCGAGTTCCCGCACGCGCGCCTGGGTCAGCGGCGCGCCGCGCGGGCTCATCAACAGACGCGGGCGCACGTCGCCCGGCGCCGACGCGGCGTCGATGGCGGCGCAAAGAACGTCGGCGCGCATCACCATGCCCGGGCCGCCGCCCGCCGGCGTATCGTCCACGGCGCGATGGCGGCCAAGGCCGTGCTCGCGCAGTTGCCGCGTCTCCAGTTCCCAAACGCCGCGCGCCAGCGCGTCGCCCGCCAGCGACAGGCCGAGGGGCCCTGGAAAAATTTCGGGAAACAGAGTCAGAATCGTCGCGCGCCACATGAGGCGGTTATGACATGGGGGACGGCTCGCCGGAAGGGCGCCGCCTTCCATCATTCGCCCTCGATCTCCGCCGGCGGGGCGATCACGACGCGTCCACCGGCGATGTCGACGATCGGAACCACCGCTTTGGTGAATGGAAACATTAGAGTTTCGCCGCCCTGGGCCGGACGCACTTCCAAAATATCGCCGGCGCCGAAGTTGCGCACCGCCATCACATGGCCAAGCGTCGCGCCCTCGACCGTCTCGGCGCGCAGCCCTTCGAGATCGGCGAGATAAAACTCGTCTTCCTCCGGCTCGGGCAAATTTGCGCGGCGCGCGAACAGCTCGATCCGGTTCAGTTTTTCCGCGCCGCTGCGGTCGCTGACGCCCTCGACGCGCGCGACCAGCATGTCCTTGCCCCGCGGCCGGACATGGGCGAGCACGAAGCTACGCGCGCCGCTCTTGTCGAACAGCGGGCCATAGCCCGCAATCCCCAGAGGGTCGGCGGTGAAGCTTTGCAGGCGGATCTCGCCGCGCACGCCATGCGGCGCGCCGAACCGCCCCAGCAAAACGAACTCCCGCCCTTGTTTCGAGGCGGGAGGCGCGTTGTCGCTCACTCGGCGGCGGGAGCGGCGGCGGCCGCAGCGGCGGCGGCGCGTTCCTGCGCCTTTTTCTTCGGCTGAGCCTTTTCAGGATTGTTGCGCTTTTCGCGCTTGCCGACGCCCACGCTCTCGAGGAGACGCGCCACGCGGTCCGTCGGGGTCGCGCCCTTGCCGATCCACTCCTTGGCCTTTTCCGCGTCGAGCACGAGGCGGTCGGCGGCGTCCTTGGGCTTCAAGGGATCGAAGGTGCCGAGCCGCTCGATGAAGCGGCCGTCGCGCGGCGAGCGCGAATCGGCGATGACGACGCGATAGAAGGGGCGCTTCTTGGCGCCGCCGCGAGACAGTCTGATTTTAAGCGACATGAGTTTTTCCTCTTTTGGATTTCGCAAGAAACGCAACGCTCGATGCGCCGCGCCCTATTTTTTCTTCCCGAACGGATTGAGCCCGCTCAGAAGACCTTTGCCGCCAAGCCCCGGCAGACCGGGCTTTGGCGAAAACAATTCTTTCGGCGGCGCCTCTGGCAGACCGCCCATCGGCGGAGCCGCTCCGCCGCCGCCGAGTTTCTTTTGCAGCTCGGCGATTTCTTGCTGCGACGGCATTTGCATTCCGCCCATGCCCATCATCTGCGCGGCCTTGCCCATCAGCCCGCCGCGCTTGCCGGCGCCCATCGACTTCATCAAATCGGCCATGCTGCGATGCTGCTTCAGGAGCTTGTTGATCTCCTCGACCTTAACGCCGGAGCCCGCCGCAATGCGCCGCTTGCGCGAGGCTTTCAGAATGTCTGGATTGCGCCGCTCCTTGGGCGTCATCGACAGAATGATGGCGCGCTGGCGCTTGATCACCTTCTCGTCGATATTGGCGGAGGCGAGCTGCTCCTTCATCTTGGCGACGCCGGGCAGCAGCCCCATGATGCCGCCGATCCCGCCCATCTTTTCCGCCATGGCGAGCTGATCGCAAAGGTCTTGCAGATCGAACTTGCCCTTGGCCATGCGCTGCGCGGCGCGCTCGGCCTCTTGCGCGTCGATCGTCGCGGCGGCCTTTTCGACCAGCGCGACAATGTCGCCCATGCCGAGAATGCGGTCGGCGATGCGCTTGGGCGCGAATTCGTCGAGCGCGTCCATCTTCTCGCCAGTGGCGATCAGCTTGATCGGCTTGCCCGTGACATAACGCATCGACAGCGCCGCGCCGCCGCGTCCGTCGCCGTCCATGCGGGTGAGCACAATGCCGGTAATGCCGACCCGCGCGTCAAAATTCTTGGCGAGATTAACCGCGTCCTGGCCGGTCAGCGCGTCGGCGACGAGGAGGATTTCATGCGGGCTGGCGTAGGACTTGATGTCCGCCATTTCCTGCATCAGCGGCTCGTCGATATGGGTGCGGCCCGCCGTGTCGAGCAGTATGACATCGTAGCCCTGGAGCCGCGCCGCCTCCATGGCGCGCCGTGAGATTTGCAGCGGCGTCTGGTTCGGAATGATCTCCAGCGTGTCGACCTCGACCTGCCGGCCGAGAATAGCCAGCTGTTCCTGCGCAGCGGGACGTTTTACGTCGAGCGAAGCCATCAAAACGCGCTTCTTGTGGCGCTCCTTGAGGCGCTTGGCGAGTTTGGCCGTGGTGGTGGTTTTGCCGGCGCCCTGCAAACCGACCATCATGATGGTCAGCGGCGGGCGGACTTCCACATCAATCGGCGCAGCGTCCTCACCCAGCGTTTCGACGAGAACGTCGTTGACGATCTTGATGACCATCTGGCCCGGCGAAACTGACTTGACGACATTGGCCCCGACGGCGCGGGCCTGCACCTTGTCGGCAAAGGAGCGCACCACATCGAGCGCCACGTCGGCGTCGAGCAAAGCCCGGCGCACTTCGCGCAGCGCCTCCGCGACATCGGCCTCGGAAAGAGCGCCGCGCCGCGTGAGCTTGTCAAAAATGCCGGAGAGCTTATCGGAAAGGCTCTCGAACATGGGTCTTCTCCTTCGCCTTCCCGCTCGGAGACAGGCATCTTGGGGAGAGGCGTCGCCCCAATGCAAAACGCGCCCGGGAGCGCGAAGCGCCGCCGGACGTGGGCCTGTCGTCCCTTGAGGCGAACAGGTTTGATTGAACATCTCTGACGAGATTTCGCGGAGTTGTAGGCAGGATAGCCGCGCAAGTCAATGCAAGGGGCGCGGCCAGAGATCGCATCGCGCCGCCTAGCTTCTGGGCGCCATGAATATGTTGAAGAAACTGCCTATTCGTTGCGCGGCGAGCGGGCGAAGTTGACGACGTTCTTCTCTAAACCGGGAATTCCGGCTTCCCACGAGCCGAAAAGCGGGGTAGCTGTCTCATCTAACTTCGAGCACGGGAAGAAAGATGTCGCGAAAGAAAATCGCACTCATCGGCGCCGGCCAAATTGGCGGCACTCTGGCGCATCTGGCGAGTATCAAGGAACTTGGCGACGTCGTTCTGTTTGATATCGTCGGCGGCGTGCCGCGCGGCAAGGCGCTCGATCTCGCGCAAGCCGGGCCCGTCTCGGGCTCGGATTCGAATATCACCGGCGGCGACGATTATTCCATTATCGAGGGCGCGGACGTAGTGATCGTCACCGCCGGCGTGCCGCGCCAACCCGGCATGAGCCGCGATGACTTGCTCAGCGTCAATCTCAACGTGATCGCCAAGGTCGGCGCGGGCGTCAAGCAATATGCGCCGAACGCCTTTGTGATTTGCATCACCAACCCGCTCGACGTGATCGTCTGGGCGCTGCAAAAATGCTCCGGTCTGCCGGTCAACCGCGTGGTGGGGATGGCGGGAGCACTCGATTCCTCGCGCTTTCGCTATTTTCTGGCGCAAGAGTTCAACGTCTCGGTCGAGGATGTGTCGGCCTTCGTATTAGGCGGGCATGGCGACGACATGGTCCCTTCCATTCGCTATTCCTCGGTCGCGGGCGTGCCGCTTCCGGACCTCATCGAAATGGGCTGGACCACTAAGGAGCGCATTGACGGCATCGTCGAGCGCACGCGCAAGGGCGGCGGCGAAATCGTCGGCCTGCTGAAGACCGGCTCGGCCTTCTATGCTCCCGCGAGCGCGGCGATCGCCATGGCCGAAAGCTATCTGAAGGATAAGCGCCGGGTGTTGCCCTGCGCCGCTTATCTTACCGGCCAATATGGCGTCGACGGACTTTACGTCGGCGTCCCGGTGGTGATCGGCGCCGGCGGCGTCGAGAAAGTCATCGAGATCAAACTCGACGCGAACGAAAAACAAATGTTCGAAAAATCGGTGGCGTCGGTCCGCTCGCTGATCGCGGCGGCGGCCGCCCTCAATCCCGCTTTCTCCTGAAGGCGTCGACGCTAACGAATAGCCGCCGCCGTTGCGGCGATCCTGGATCAACCGGCAAAGAGGAGTCCGCAAGGGCTAAAGGACGACATGAATATCCACGAATATCAAGCCAAGGCCATTTTGCGCGAATTCGGCGCCCCCGTCGCCGCCGGCGTTCCGGTTTTGAAGGCGGAGGACGCGATCGAGGCGGCCAAGCAGCTGCCCGGCCCGGTCTATGTGGTGAAGGCGCAAATCCACGCCGGCGGACGCGGCAAGGGTTCGTTCAAGGAGGCGAGCGCTGGCGAGAAGGGCGGCGTGCGCCTCGCCAAGTCGGTCGAGGAAGCGGAAACCTTCGCCAGGCAGATGCTCGGGAACACGCTCGTCACGGTGCAGACCGGCGAGGCCGGCAAACAGGTCAACCGCCTTTACATCGAGGACGGCGCGGCGATCGACAAGGAGTTTTATCTGTCGATCCTGATCGACCGCGCGACGTCGCGGGTTTCCTTCGTCGTGTCGACCGAGGGCGGCATGGACATCGAGACCGTCGCGCACGACACGCCGGAAAAAATCGTCACCTTCTCGGTCGATCCCGCGACGGGAATCCTGCCGCATCACGGCCGCCATGTCGCCGACGCGCTCGGCCTCAAGGGCGATCTCGTCAAGCAGGCGGGCAAACTCACCGAGCAGCTCTACTCGGCCTTCATCGCCAAGGACATGGAGATGCTGGAGATCAACCCGCTGATCGTCACCAAGGACGGCAAGCTGCGTTGTCTCGACGCCAAGGTCTCCTTCGACGACAATGCGCTTTACCGCCATCCCGAAATCGTCGAGCTGCGCGACAAGACCGAGGAAGACGAGAAGGAAATCGAGGCTTCCAAACACGATCTCGCCTATATCGCTCTCGACGGCAATATCGGCTGCATGGTCAATGGCGCCGGCCTCGCGATGGCGACGATGGACATCATCAAGCTTTATGGCGAGTTCCCCGCCAACTTCCTCGATGTCGGCGGCGGCGCCACCACGGAGAAAGTGACGGCGGCGTTCAAGATCATCACCGCCGACCCCAAGGTGAAGGGCATTCTCGTCAACATCTTCGGCGGCATCATGAAGTGCGACGTGATCGCCGAGGGCGTGATCGCCGCCGTCAAGGAAGTCGGGCTGAAAGTGCCGCTGGTGGTGCGGTTGGAAGGCACCAACGTCGATCTGGGCAAGAAGATCATCGACTCCTCCGGCCTTAACGTAATCGCCGCCGAGGATCTCGACGACGCCGCGCAGAAGATCGTCGCGGCGGTGAGGGTGGCGGCGTAATTTGGTTTTCCCTGGCTTTGGCGCGTGCGCCAAAGCCAGGGCCGAGATAGGTTTTTCGTCCTACGGATGGATTCGATTTTTTGTCGCGACGGGGTGGCGCGGGCGTTGCCACGGCATATTTCATGCTTGCGATTGCAGCGCAAAAACGCCATCATTTCCTGTGATAGGCAGGTTGGCCATCGCGCTTAATTCGCCCGATGCGCCGTCGCATCCTTTGATCTGGCCAAGGTTGGGATCTTCTCGTGCAGCTTTTCTCCACGCTATTCTTCGCGACGCCGCGCGGCGCGATTCGTTTTGTTTCGCGCGCCGGCGCGTTGAGCTGCGCTTTGGCGCTGACGCTTTCTAGCGGCTTCTTCGAGAAAGGGGCCGCCGCCGCCCATGCGAAAGAAAGTCTCGCCGTGGCGCGGCCTTTCGAGGTCGGCTCTAGCCTTTCCGGCAATTTTCTGGCGGCGATTGTCGCCAATTCCGAGCGCGACACGCTCGCCGCTTCGACGTTTTTTCGCGAGGCTCTGCGCGACGATCCGCGCAACCGCGATCTTGCCGAACGGGCGCTGATTGCGGCTCTCGCCAACGGCAATATGCCCGAAGCCTACGGGCTTGCCGAAAATGTTCTCGCGCACGACCGTAAGAACGCGGTGGCCAATCTGACGCGCGGCGTCCAGGCGATGCAGGCGCATCAATATTCCAAGGCGCGCGCCGCATTTAACAGGGACGGCTCCGACCGTCAGACGGACATCAAGGATATATTGCTGACCGCCTGGACCTACGCCGGCGCAAAGGACACGCGCCGCGCTCTGGCGGTTCTCGACAAATTGCGCGGCGAGGGCTTCTCCGTACTGCGCGACTATCACGCCGCGCTGATCGCCGATATCGGCGGGGACAAAGCCGAGGCGGAACGGCGTTTCAAGTCGGTCTTGAACGCCGAGCATACCGTGTTGCGTCTCATCGACGCCTACTGCCGCTTTTTGTCGAGCCACGGCGACAACGAAACCGCGCGCCGCCTCTATAAGGCCTTCGACGAAGCCGTGCCCAATCACCCGCTCGTCGTTGCGGCGCTGGCTGATCTCGACGCCGGCAAGCCGCTTGTTCCTTTCGTCCGTAACGCCGAGGAAGGCGCCGGCGAAGTTCTTTACGGACTCGTCTCGCTGGGCGGCGGACGCCAGGGGGACGAACTGGCGGCGCTGATCTATTTGCGTCTGTCGCTGGCGCTCGCGCCCGACAACACGCTGACCACCTTCACGCTCGCCGATATTTATGAGCGACTGAAGCAGGAGGAAGCAGCGATCGACCTCTATGACAGCGTGCCCGAATCCAACCCGTTGCGCGTAAACGCGGATGTGCAGGCGTCGTTGTTGCTGGAGACGCTCGGCAAGACCAAGGAGGCGGGCGAGCATTTGCAGGCGGTCGTCGACGCGCACCCCAAGGATGCGGACGCGCTGACCGCGCTGGCCAATCTTCAACGCTCGCGAAAGCTTTTCGCCGAATCGGCAGTGACCTATACGCGCGCGCTGGCCTTGCAGCAGAAGCCCGAAAAAAACCAATGGCTTCTGTATTACTATCGCGGCATCGCCAATGAACGAGGCAAGAACTGGCTGGGCGCCGAAAACGATCTCAAGAAGGCGCTCGAACTCAACCCGGATCAACCCTTGGTCTTGAATTATCTCGGCTATTCGTGGGTCGACCAGGGCGTCAATCTCGACGAGGCCTTCCGCATGTTGCGACGGGCGGTCGATCTGAAAGGCCGCGATGGCTATATCGTCGACAGTCTGGGCTGGGCCTATTATCGCCTCGGCCGCTATGACGAGGCGGTCAATGAGTTGGAAAAAGCCATCGACCTCAAGCCGTCAGACCCGGTGATCAACGATCACCTCGGCGACGCCTATTGGCGTATCGGGCGCAAGCTGGAGGCGCAGTTCCAATGGAACCACGCGCGCGACCTTGGCCCCGATCCGGAAGACCTGCCGCGCATCCTCGACAAGATCAAAAACGGGCTGAGCGACAAGCCGGCGGTCGCGGGCGATAAGGCGACGAACAGGGGCGGGTGAGGGCAAGCCTACCGAACTCGCCGAGTCGCGAGAAGCTGCGTCAATGCGAGGACAAGCTGTCTTGACTCAGCTGTCGCCGCGTCACACGTCCAGCAACTCCGTCGCGAAGGCCGCGTTCTCCTGAATAAACGCGAAGCGCGCTTCCGGCTTATTCCCCATCAGCCGCTCGACGCAATCGGCGGTCTCCTCGCGCTCCTCTGAAGCGATGACCACCTTGAGCAGCGTGCGCTGCTTGGGGTCCATCGTGGTTTCCTTCAACTGCTTGGCCATCATTTCGCCGAGCCCCTTGAATCGGCTGGTTTCGATTTTGCCCTTGCCGGTCAGCTCCGTGCGGATCAGCTCCTGCATATGCGCGTCGTCGCGCGCATAGACCGTCTTGGAGCCTTGCGTGAGCTTGTAGAGCGGCGGCACGGCGAGATAGAGGTGGCCCCTCTCGATGAGCTTGGGCATCTGCCGATAAAAGAAGGTGATCAGCAGCGAGGCGATATGCGCGCCGTCGACGTCGGCGTCGGTCATCACGATGATCTTGTCGTAGCGCAGATCCTCGTCGCGATAATGCGCGCCGAGTCCGCAGCCCAGCGCCTGCGCCAGATCCGAGAGCTGCTGATTCGCGGCGAGCTTGTCGCGCGTCGCCGAGGCGACGTTGAGAATTTTTCCCCGCAGCGGCAGCACCGCCTGATTGACGCGGTTCCGCCCCTCCTTGGCCGAGCCGCCGGCCGAATCGCCTTCGACAATGAACAGTTCCGACCCTTGCGCCGAATTATTGGTGCAGTCGACGAGCTTTCCGGGCAATCGCAATTTGCGCGTGGCGCTCTTGCGGGCCACATCCTTTTCGGCGCGGCGACGCAACCGCTCCTCGGCCCGCTCGACCGCGAAATCGAGGAGCTTTGTCGCCTGGGAGGGCGCGCCCGCAAGCCAATGATCGAAGGCGTCGCGCACGTTGGTTTCGACAACGCGCGCCGCCTCGACGCTCATCAGCCGCCCCTTGTTCTGACCCTGAAACTCCGGCTCGCGGATGAACACCGAAATCATCGCCGCCGACTGCCCCATCAGATCGTCGCCGGTTATATCCTTGGCGCGCCGCGCCTGGCCCACGCGTTCGGCGTGGTCCTTGAGGCCGCGCAACAGCGCGAGGCGGAAACCGGCTTCATGCGTGCCGCCGTCGGGGGTAGGAATAGTGTTGCAATAGGAATGGACAAAGCCGTCGTCGTTGGCAAGCCAGGACACAGCCCATTCGAGCGAGCCGTGCCCGCCTTCGCGCTCGATTTTGCCGGTGAAGGCCTGCTCGGTGACCGGCTCCTTGTCCTCGATCTCGCGCGCCAGATAATCCTTGAGCCCGCCCGGAAAACGCAGCACCGCCTCGGCGGGAATGTTGGAGCCGGGCTCGATCAATTCGGGCGCGCAACGCCAGCGGATTTCGACGCCGCCGAAGAGATAGGCCTTCGAGCGCGACATGCGAAACAGCCGCGCCGGCTTCCAATGCGCTGAGGGGCCAAAAATCTGCGGGTCCGGCTTAAATCTGATTTTTGTGCCGCGACGGTTGGAGACTTTGCCGAGATTTTGCAGCTTGCCCAATGGCGCGCCGCGGGAAAACTCCTGGCGATAGAGTTGCTGGTCGATGGCGACCTCGACTTCCAGCTTTTCCGACAGAGCGTTGACGACCGACACGCCGACGCCGTGCAGGCCGCCGGAGGTCTGATAGGCGCCGGAGTCGAATTTGCCGCCCGCGTGCAAAACGGTCATCACCACTTCCAGCGCGGTCTTGCCCTTGACCTTGGGGTGCATGCCGACGGGAATGCCGCGGCCATTGTCGATGACGGTGAGCCAGCCGTCCGGCTCCAGCGTGACAGAGATGAAAGTGGCGTAGCCAGCGACGGCCTCGTCCATGGAATTGTCGAGCACCTCGGCGAAGAGGTGGTGCATGGCGGCTTCGTCCGTGCCGCCGATATACATGCCGGGACGCCGGCGCACCGGCTCCAGCCCTTCGAGCACCTCGATGGAGTCGGCGTTGTATTCCATCGGTCCCGCGCCTTTCGCGGCTTTGGCGGCAGACGCGGCGGCGCTCTTGCCGGTTTTGGGAGAAGGCGCCCCTCCCCCAAACAGATCTTCGTTGTTGGCCATGGGCCAATATTAGCGCGATTCGCCACGAAATGGCGCCCGTAAGAAAGCGCCTGATCATGCGGTCGACGGCTTTGCCGTTCGGCGCTTGTTCACACACTTGCGACGCATTCTGCACAAACACGATTCCCCTTTTTGCAAGCGCGTTCTAGATTGGGGTGATTCGGACGCGCGCGGCGGGATTGAATTTTGTTCGCGAAACTTAGAAAGCCCGCTCAATTCATTAGGTTACCGCGTTTCCTTCGTGGCGGGGCCTTATTCTCTCGCGCGAATGAAAGGCTCCGACGCGCGAACGGCTTACGGCGTTTGTTGAGATGTGCCCCCGCAATCGACCGTGGAGACCGGTTCGCATGACACGAAAGAGAGATGCGCCTTTTTGCGGGAGCCGCGCGCTCACGACGCAACACCGGCGAATAACTTGGCGCGGCGACAGCCCCCTGCCCTATCGCTTTGCGCGGGTCATCGGACTGAGCGCAGGGGCCTTCGGCCACACGCCGCAAGCGCATGCGGAAGCGATCCGCCTTCTGCCGGATTTTGGGCCAGACATCGAAATTTATGGGTTCGCGCTGAGCGGCGGCCTTGCTTTGTTCTCTTGCTTCGTCGCGTTCGCTTACCTTGCGGAGCGCAAGTCTTGGGCCCGCCGCGAAGCGGAGTTGGCGGCAAAGCTCGAACATACGCGCGCACAGCGCGACCGCGCCGAGATTTTTCTGTCCAGCGAGCAGCAGTTGTTCATTGCTTGGGAAGGCTCTTCGGGCGAGCCGGATATCGAGGGCTCGCCGCAACTGGTCACCGACATGCCGACATCTCGGCGCGTCCTCGCTTTCGGCTCCTGGTTGACGCCAGAGGCGGCGCAAGAGCTCGAACATAAGGTCGATCGCTTGAGGCGTCGGGGCGAGGCGTTCCGTCTTGCGCTGATAGGATTGACCGGGCGGCACTTCGACGCCGAAGGCCGCGCGGTCGGCGGCCGCGCCGTTTTGAGGCTGCGCGAGGTTTCGGGCGACAAGCTCGAATTGATTGGCTTGCGCGAACGCTGCGCGGCGAGCCAAGCCGATGTCGAAGGCCTGAGAGGACTGCTCGAAGCCTTGCCTTTGCCTGTCTGGCTGCGCGACGCGAGCGGGCGGCTTGTCTTCGTCAACAGCGCCTATGCGCAGGCGGTAGAGGCTAAAAACGCCGAGGATGTTCTCGACAGGCAAATCGAATTGCTCGATCAGTCGGCGCGCGCGGCAACCGCCGAGGCGCGATCGAAGTCGCTGGTTTGGCGCGACCGGGTGACCGCAGTCGTCGCGGGCGCCCGGCATTTGCTCGACGTGATCCAGGCGCCGTTGGCGCAATCAGCAGCCGCCATCGCCATCGACCGCCAGGAAATCGAGACAGTGCGCGCCGATCTCGAAACGCAGATGCAGTCGCACAGGCGCACGCTCGACCAAATGCCGAGCGCCGTCGCCATTTTCGATGGTTCGCAGCAGCTTATCTATCGCAACGCAGCGTATGAAAAGCTGTGGCTGCTCGACCCCGCTTTTCTCGATGGGCGCCCCTCCGACAGCGAAATTCTCGATCGGCTTCGGCTCGAACAGCGCTTGCCGCTTGAACGCGATTTTCGCGCCTGGAAGACGCATCTTCTGGAAGCCTATCGCTCGACCGGGGAGCTTCCCTCGCATCTGTGGCGCCTGCCGGACGGCCGCATGATCTGCGTCAAGGTCACGCCCAATCCCAAGGGCGGCGTGACCTATCTCTATGACGACATGAGCGAGCATTACAAACTTGAGTCGCGATTCAACGCGCTCTATCGCATGCAGAACGAAACGCTGGAGACCTTGCACGAGGGAGTCGCGGTGTTCGGCGCCGACGGACGCCTGCAGTTCTGCAATCCCGCCTTCGCCAAACTCTGGCGACTCGATAGCGCCGCCCTGGCCGACAAGCCTCACTTTGAAACGATCGTCGAACTATGCAAATCGCTCCATTCCGACGAAACCTCTTGGAGCGATTTGCGTCGCCTCGTGACCGGCTTGAACGACACGCGCGTGGGTTTCACACGACGCCTGGAGCGCAGCGACGGCAACGTGCTCGACCTCACCGCGCAGCCGTTACCGGAGGCGGCGACATTGCTGACCTTCGTCGATGTGACGGCGGATGTGAATGTCGAGCGCGCGTTGACCGATCGCAACAAGGCGCTGCTTGCCGCAGAAAAGTTGCGCAACGATTTTATTCACCATGTCAGCTACGAGTTGCGGTCGCCGCTGACCAATATCAATGGGTTTGTGCATCTGCTCGGGGAGGAATCGACCGGCGCGCTAAATCCGCGCCAGTTCGAATATCTGGGATATGTGCGAAAGTCGTCAGCCGCGCTGCTCGCCATCATCGACGATATTCTCGATCTCGCCACGATTGACGAAGATGCGATGGCGCTCGAAATCGAGGATGTCGACGCCGAAAGCGCCATGAAAAGCGCGATCGAGGGTTTGCAGGATCGTCTCGCCGAGAACAAAGTCGAGCTGCAGATCGTCGCGCCGCAAAAGGTCGGGAAATTCCGCGGCGACTCCAAGCGGGTGCGCCAAATCCTGTTCAATCTGCTCTCGAATGCGATCGGTTTCTCTCGCCCCGGCCAGGCGGTTACGCTCGCCGCCTTGCGCCGCGACGGCGACGTCGTGTTCAAGGTCGTCGATCGCGGACGCGGCATCCCGCCCGAAATTCTCGAGCGTGTCTTCGATCGTTTCGAATCGCATACGACAGGCACGCGCCACCGCGGCGTCGGCCTGGGTCTCTCCATCGTCAGAGCCTTTATGGATCTGCATGGCGGCAAAATTCTTATCGACTCGACGCCAGGCGAAGGCACGGTTGTCACTTGCGTCTTCCCTGGGCCTGCGTCGAAGACCGCGCAGGCTCCAATCGACGACGCGGCTCCGCCTAAGGTCCAGGACGAGCTCGATGCGAAGCAGCTTATGAGCGACATAGCCGATAGCCTGCAGGCCCAACTCGATCACAAGGCTGTCAAATTGCGTTTGCTGCCTACCAGCAATCTCGATGTGTTTCTCGGAGATGGGGAGGAGATCCGCCATGCGCTCGCTGATCTGCTCCTCGATGCGATCGAGTCGACCGGCGCCGGTCAGGCCATCACTTTCGCCGGCTTTCATCGCGAATGCGAAACCGTCTTCAAGATCACGGATCGTGGCGGCGGCGTTGACAAAAGGCGCGCCAAAGCGCGAAAATTCGTCGAAGACAATGGCGGCGTCATGCGTGTCGACGCGGTCCCCGGCGAAGGCGCGACGATCACCTGCATTTTTCCGTCCCGCATCCCCGACGCCGAAACCCAGGGTGGAGATCGCGCATCATGACCGCCGAGGCGACAGGAAAGGCCGCTAGAAAGACGATCTGGCGTCTCGACGTCGCAAAAGAGGAAGAGACCGCCGCGCTCGCCGTCGATATTGCAACCATGCTCGACGCAGGCGATGTAGTCACTTTGGCGGGAGACCTCGGCACGGGCAAAACCACTTTCGCACGCGCTCTGATCCGCGCCATCGCTGGCGATCCGACGCTGGAGGCGCCGAGCCCCACCTTTACGCTGATGCAGGTCTATGAAGGCGATTTCGGCAAGATCGTTCACGCCGACTTCTATCGCATCGAGACAATCGCCGATGTTGCGGAACTTGGATGGGAAGAGGCTTGCGAAGGCGCCATACTGCTGGTCGAGTGGCCAGAGCGCGCGCGTGAATTATTCAACGGAGACCGTCTCGAAATTCGCTTAAGCTTCGCGGAGCCTGAGCGCCGCGATGCGCGTATGATCACAATTTCGGGCCACGGCGCCTTCGCGTCGCGCCTCGCGTTTTTCAAATCCTTGCATGAGTTGCTGCGCCGCGCGGATTGGTTGGATGCACGACGCGTCTTTTTGCAGGGCGATGCGTCGAGCCGCGTCTATGAGACGCTGAATAAGCCGAACGGAGAAAAGGCGATTTTGATGATTTCGCCGCCCAGACCGGATGGTCCGCCGATCCGTTACGGGAAGCCCTACAGCGCCATCGCCCGCCTTGCCGAAAATGTCAAAGCTTTCGTCGCCGTTGCGGAAGGGCTTTCCGCTCAGGGATTTTCCGCGCCGAAAATTCTTGCGCAGGATCTCGATGCGGGATTGCTGATCGTCGAGGATTTGGGCCGCGAAGGCGTCGCGGACGAAAACGGCCCGATACCGGAGCGCTATCTCGAAGCCGTAGGCGCGCTCGCTCAACTCCATGCGCGCAAACTCCCCGATTCAATAGCCATCGAAGGCGGCGTTTATCGTATCCCGCCTTACGATCTCGACGCTTTGCTGATCGAAGTCGAGCTGCTGATCGATTGGTATGTCAGCCATATCGCCAGATCTATCGTCGCCTCGGGGGCGCGCGCGGTGTTCGTCAATCTCTGGCGCCAGGCGTTGATCGAGATTGCGGCCGCGACGCCGACCTGGACGCTGCGCGACTATCACTCACCCAATCTTCTCTGGTTGCCTGAGCGCGAGGGTGTTCGCCGCATTGGCATGATCGACTTTCAGGACTGCGTGCTCGGGCATCCGGCCTATGACGTGGTCTCGCTGACGCAGGATGCGCGCGTCACCGTCGCCGACGAACTCGAAATGAAGCTTATCGCGCATTACGCGCGCATGCGGCGCGACAACGACCCCCGCTTCGATATGGCCGGCTTCGTTAGAGCTTACGCGGTGCTCGGCGCGCAGCGGGCGACCAAGATCATGGGTATTTTTGCGCGGCTCGACGTGCGCGACGGCAAGCCGCATTATCTTGGACATCTCCCGCGAGTCGAACATTATTTGAAAAAGAGCCTGCGTCATCCCGCGCTCGCCGAGCTCAAGGCCTGGTATGAATCCAACCTCCCCGCTCTCTTCGATCCAGCCGCATAGCGTGACCGAATTTCCCACCATCGCGATGGTCTTTGCCGCGGGCCTCGGCACGAGAATGCGGCCGCTGACCGACCGTATTCCAAAGCCGCTCGTTCCCGTTGCGGGCAAGGCGCTGATCGACTATGCGCTCGACGATTTCGCCAAAGCCGGCGTGACGACGGCGATTGTCAATGTGCATCATCTTGCGCATCAGATCGAAACGCATCTGTCCACGCGCGAGTCGCCTCGCATAATCCTTTCGGACGAACGCGCCTTGCTGCTCGATCAGGGCGGCGGCATAAAAAAGGTTCTCGCGCAATTTGAAGGAAGACCGTTCTTCGTTTGCAACACGGACGCTTTTTGGAAGGACGCCGGCGCGGCTAATTTCCGTATGTTGGCGCGGGCCTGGGATGGCGAAAAAATGGACGCGGCGCTGTTGTTGGCGGAAACCGAGGGCAGCGTAGGCGTCGACTGGGATGGCGATTTCGATCTCGATTCGGACGGACGCATTTTGCTTCCGTCCGGCGCAAAACGCTATGTCTATTCCGGCGTGGGCATAATCAAGCCGGAGCTGTTCGAAGGCGTCCCGGAGGATGTTTTCAAACTCGCCCCGTTCTTCTTTAATGCTGCGAAACAGGGACGACTTTTCGGCGTCGCCGCGCAGTCGCTGTGGCTGCATGTGGGAACCGTCGAGGCGATTGCGCAGGCCGAAGAGGCATTGGCGGCCTGACGACGCCGTCAAATTCGTTTCACGCCATAAAGAGGAGCCGCCGTGGAACGCAATGTCTTCACCATTCCCCCGGGAATTCCATTCCTCTCGACCTTCATCGACGCGCTTTTAGCCGGCGACATAATGTCGGGCGTGTCTCGCGCCAGCGCGCCGGTCGATTTCGCGCGGATTACGATCTACGTTCCGACGCAACGCGCCGCACGCGCGCTCGCGGCGGAATTTGCGCGCGCGATTGAAAAGCCCGCCGCGCTGTTGCCGCGCATCTTACCGCTTGGCGCGTTGGACGAGCAGGAAAACATCGCTTTGTTCTCCGGCTATGCCGAGGAATTCGACCAAAGTTTTTCGCCGGCGATCGAGGAGATCGACCGCCGTTTGACGCTTGCGCAACTGATTATGCAGTGGGCGCGGGCCTTGGGCCATGCGATCGTCTCATTCGATCCCGATGGCGCACCGGTGCTCGACATGCGCGAAACGATGCTGGTTTCGCCGTCGCCCGCCAACGCATGGGCGCTGGCCAAGGAGCTTGGCGCGCTGATCGACGAATTCATCATCGAGAATGTCGATCCATCCTCGATCGATGGCCTGGCGGGCGAGTCCTTCGACCAATATTGGGCCATCACGACGCAATTCTTGCGCATCGCCTTGCAGCAATGGCCGCTCATTCTCGAACAGCGCGGCATGATGGACAAAGCCCGGCGCCAGAAGGCGCTGCTGGACGCGCAGATCGAACATTTGAGAAGCGCCGGCGAGCGCGATCCAGTTATCGCACTTGGGTCGACCGGCTCCAATCCGACGACGGCGCAATTGCTCCACGCGATCTCCTGCATGACGCGAGGCGCGGTGGTGCTGCCCGGTCTCGATCGCGATCTCGACGACATCGCGTGGCGTCACATTGGCGAGGCCTCCGACGAACATGGCGAGCCGTCATACACGCATCCACAATCCATTCTAAAACGCCTTCTGCGGATCATGAAAGTCGACCGCGAGGATGTGTGTGAACTCGGCGTTTCGACGCCGCCGCTTGCCGCACGGCGCACATTGATTGCGCAGGCCATGCGCCCCGCCGATAGCACGGAACAATGGCGCGACTACCGCGCAAGGGAGAGCGCATCGTTCGTTAGCGCGCTGGAAGGGGTAAGCCTGATCGAGGCGCCCGACGAGCGCCTGGAGGCTTTGACATTGGCGTTGTTCATGCGGCAGGCGTTGGAGACGCCTCGCCGCACGACGGCGCTAATTACGCCGGATCGAACTTTAGCGCGTCGCGTCTCCGCGGAACTCGCGCGCTTTGATATCGAAATCGACGACTCGGGCGGCGAGCCGCTCGGCGTCGCGCCGATAGGCGCGCTGGCGCGACAACTCGCGGCGATCGCTTCGCGCGGCGCCTCCGCGGTCGATATCGCCGCGCTGCTCGCGCATCCCTTCGCGACTTTCGGCGCGTCGCGCGAGCTGGTCGCGGCGCTTGCGCCGATGATCGAAATCGCCGTGCTCCGCGCCGTCGTGGACGGCGGCGAGGGTTGGGCCGCGCGCACGGCCGGCGCACGCGAGCGGGCCGCACACGCTCACGCCTCTCCTGCGATAAAGCGGCTCCGCGACGACGATTGGCGCGCCATTGAGGACTTGCTGACGCGCCTCGACGCCGCGCTAAAGCCTTTAACGACTCTGCCGCGCGAGGCGACGCTCGGCGCGCGTGTCGAGACGTTGCGCAAAAGCATCGAAGCCGCCACGGCGGCGCATGACGAAAGCGACCCATCGGCGCAGTGCGCAGGCATGGAAGAATTTCTGGCGCTGCTCGACCAACTGGAGAACGCCGGGGCGCCGATCGATTTCGACGCCGCAAGCTTTGCGATTTTTCTCGACGCCTTGCTGTTCGAAGCCAAGGTGCGCGGACCGCGCCGCGCCCATCCGCGTCTCAAGATTCTGGGACCGCTCGAAGCGCGCCTGATTGACGCCGATCTTGTATTGCTCGCGGGACTCGACGAGGGCGTTTGGCCGCCGCAAACCGACGCTGGCGCCTTTCTCAACCGCTCGATGCGCAACGCGCTTAAACTTTCGCCGCCGGAGCGACGCATCGGTCAGAGCGCGCATGATTTCGCGATGGCGTTTGGCGCGCGCGAGGTTGTGATCAGCCGGGCGATGAAGCGCGGCGGCTCGCCCACCGTCGCCTCGCGTTTCATCACCCGTCTCGGCGCGCTCGCAGGCGAAGCCTTCGCTGCTTGCAAGGCGCGAGGCGAGGCGATGCTGGAGATCGCCATAGCTCTAGATCAGCCTCCCGCGATCAAGGGTTGCGAGCGCCCGGAGCCTCGCCCGGCCGTGGCTTTGCGGCCTGCGCGGCTAAGCGTGACGCGCATCGAGACTTTACGCCGCGATCCCTACGCCATTTATGCCGAGCGCATCCTGGAGCTGGTTCCTCTTGAGCCGCTCGGCAGCGAGCTCGGCGCGCGCGAAATGGGCACCGCAATTCACGAGGCGCTGGCGGAGTTTGTGCGGGCTCATCCGCTCGGTCCGCTTCCTGACGATGCGCGTGAAGCCCTATTGGCGCTGGCGCGAAAGAAACTTGACGTATTCCTTTCCAATTCTGACTTTGTCGTCTTCAAATGGCCGCGCGTCACGGCCGGTCTAGATCATGCGCTGGCGTTCGAGAACGCCCGCCGCGCGCTCGGCGTTGAAATTCACGTCGAGGAAGGCGGCGACTGGGGCTTCAAACTTGCCGACGGAAGCATGTTCCACCTAACTGGCGTCGCCGACCGCATCGAGGTGAACGGCGACGGAACTGCGACTGTCTTCGATTATAAAACGGGCGCGTCGCCCAGCAATAAGCAGGTTCTGATCGGCTTCGCCCCACAGCTGACGCTGGAGGCCGCGATGATCGCAGCCGGCGCGTTCAAAATGCTCGGACGCCGCGAGACGAGGGCCGCCGCCTATGTGCCGATTGGCGGCGCAGGCGCGGGCGAGCCGCTATGGGTGACGCCTAAGGATATGAGCTTTGTCGATCTCGTCGCCGATCATAAGTCGCAATTGCTCACGCTGTTGAGCGAGTTTCGCAATCCGATGCGCTCCTACCCGTCCCGCCCTTACGTCGCTTTCGCCTCGCGCTATGGCGATTACGATCATCTCGCGCGGGTGAAGGAATGGTCGCGCAACGGCGACGGCGAAGGCGGTGGAGGAGCAAGCGAATGAGCGTCGAGCGTCCCATCCCGCAACAAACGAAGCGGGATCAGTGGAGGGCCTCCGATCCGCAACGGTCCGCATGGGTGTCCGCTCATGCGGGTTCCGGCAAGACGCATGTATTGTCGCAGCGCGTCGTACGTTTGCTGCTGGCGCGCGTGCCTCCGTCGCGCATTCTGTGCCTCACCTACACCAAAGCCGCCGCCGCCAACATGGCGGCGCGCATCTTCGATATTCTGGCCAAGTGGACGCTGCTCGACGACGACGCGCTCGACGTCGTCGTCGAAAAGGCCAGCGGACGACGGCTTGAGCCCTCGGATCGCGATTTTGCGCGCAGACTCTTTGCGCGCACGGTGGAGACGCCTGGTGGATTGAAAGTCCAAACTATCCACGCTTTCTGCGAAAGGATTTTGCATCTCTTTCCTTTCGAGGCCAACGTGCCTGCAGGCTTTCGCATCATCGATGAAATCGAGCGCAGCGAGTTGTTGGCCGACGCGCGCAAGGAAACGCTGGATCGCGCCCTTCGCCAAGACGGCGCCTTGCGCGAAGCGCTGGCGACGGTCGCGCACGACGCCGGCGAAGCGACCTTTGACGGTTTGATCGGGGAGCTTTTGCGTCATCGCGGCGCCTTGCGCGGCGTCGTTAGAAGACAGGACTATGAGCGCGATCTGCGGCGTAGGTTGGGACTCGCCGAAGGCGAGACTCTGGCGGCGATCGAAGCTCGGATGATCGACGGCGGCATAGCGTCGAAAGACTGGCCAGCGCTCGCCGCAAGGCTGCGACAGGGCAGCGCAAGAGACGCGAAGCTTGCCGATCAGCTTATGCAGGCGTCGAGCCTTGCGCCCGATCCCGCCTGCATCGACGACTATCTTTTGGTCTTCTTCACGCAAAAAGGCGCGCCGCGCGGCGGAGAAGGGACAATCCTCACCAATGGGCTTTGGAAGAGAGACCCCGAACTCTTGGTCTTGCTGGGGCAGGAGCGCGAGCGTCTCGCTGAGCTGATCGACAAGCGCAAGACCGCGGCGACTTTCTCTCGCTCGCTCGCGCTGGCGCGGATCGGCGAGGCGATTATTTCATGTTACGAACGCATGAAGAACCGTCGCGGCCTGTTCGACTTCGACGACCTCATCGAACGCACGCGCGAATTGCTGCGGCGCTCCAGTCCGTCCTGGGTGCTCTATAAGCTCGACCAGCAGATCGATCATATTCTGCTCGACGAGGCGCAGGACACGAGCGCGCCGCAATGGGAGATTTTGCAAGTCGTCGCCAATGAATTCGCGCAGGCGACGCGCCCGCGCAGCTTCTTTGCGGTCGGCGACGAGAAACAGTCGATCTTCTCCTTCCAGGGCGCGGCGCCGGAAAAATTCGACACGATGCGGCGTGGGTTCGAAAATCGATTCAAAGAGGCGCGGCTGCCGTTCGAGCATGTCCGCCTCACTCTTTCATTCCGCTCCGCGCCGGCGATCCTCGCCAGCGTCGACGCAATTTTCAGTTTCGGGGACAATAGGCAGGGGCTCTCCTTCGACTCGCAGGAGCCGCCGCCTGAGCATTTCGCCTGGAAGAAGGACGCCGCCGGCGTCGTCGAGATTTGGGACCCCATCGGCGCGATCAAAGGCGAAGATCCCACAGATTGGCGCCTGCCGCTCGATTATGTCGCCGATGTCGACCCCGCCGTGCGCCTCGCGCGCAAGGTCGCGCGCAAGATCAAGTCGCTGCTGGAGCCGGGCGGCGGCGAGTGGGTGGAAGGCGAACATGGGCCTCGCGCGATCGAAGCGGGCGACATATTAATTCTGGTGCGCAAACGCGACGCCTTTTTCGAAGCGATGATCCGCGCGCTTAAGGAGCAGCATATTCCGGTCGCCGGGGCCGATCGGCTCGACCTTATGAATCACATTGCTGTCATGGACCTCTGCGCGCTTGGCCGCGCGGCGCTGCTGCGCGAAGACGATCTGACGCTGGCGAGCGTGCTGAAATCGCCGCTTATTGGCCTCGACGACGAGGATCTTATCGCGCTCGCGCCGGGGCGCGACGGCGCGTTGTTCGATGCGCTGGAGCAATCGAGCGAGCCAACTCACCAGGCTGCGGCGCGACGCATGACTGACTGGAGCCGCGACGCGCATCGATTGGCGGCCTTTGATTTTTACAGCCGCGTTCTCGGCGCCGGCCGTGGACGCGAGAAACTCGTCGCGCGGCTGGGGCCGGAGGCCCACGACGCCATCGATGAATTTTTGCGCCTTGCGCTCGATTTCGAGCATGATGAGCCCGGCTCTCTGACAAGCTTTCTCGCCGGCGTCGAAAAACTCGAAGTGTCGATCAAGCGCGATATGGAAGCCGCCGGCGACGCGGTGCGCGTGATGACCGTCCACGCCGCCAAGGGCCTCGAGGCGAAGATCGTGTTTTTACCTGACACTTGCGGCGCGCCGACAGGCCGCCACGACCCGCAGATTTTCGCGCTGACGGAAACGGACGACGCGGACGACGCCAGCCTCGTCTGGTCGCCGAAAATGGACGCCGACCCGGCCCCTGTCGCCCGCGCGCGCGTCAAATTGCGCGAGGCCGCGCGAAACGAGCATCGACGCCTGCTCTATGTGGCGCTGACGCGCGCCGAGGAACGGCTTTATATCGGAGGATTCTTTGGCGACAAAGCTCCGGCGGAGGGCAGTTGGCATCGGATGATCCGCAAGGCCCTCGGAGGCGGCTTCGACGCGCTGCCCGACCCGGACGACGGGGAAAAACAAATCCTGCGCAGCCGCGAGGCGCCGGCAAAAATGACGCTCGCACGCGCCGCCGCGTCAAAGGGGCGCGTCGACATTCCCGCTTGGGCGCGAACGCCCGCCGAGCCCGAGATCGCAGCCCCGCCGCCTCTCCGGCCATCGAGCGCGCTGGCCGGCGCCGACGCGATGCCGACCTTCGCGGCCGCCGCGCCAAGAAAGCAGGACGGCGATCGGCTGCTGATCGGTCGGCTCACCCACACGCTGCTACAGCATTTACCCCAATGCGTCGCCTATCGACGACCGGCGGTCGCGCTGCGCTTTCTGGAGCTGCGCGCGCCCGGTCTGAACGCGGCGCAACGCGAGGCGACGGCGCGCGGCGCGCTGAGCGTCATCGGCGATCCGTCGCTGGCGCCATTGTTTGGCGCGGGATCCGCCGCGGAGGTCGACATCGTGGCGCGGATCGATACGCCGCGCGGGCCGCGCGACATCCTGGGCCGGATCGACCGCATCGCGGAAACCGAGAAAGAAGTGTTCCTCGCCGATTTCAAAACCGGCTCCCCTGGCCTTTCACCAAGCCTTGCGCAGTTGCGCCAACTCGCGCTTTACCGCGCCGCCGCCCTGCCGCTCTATCCCGGCAAGAAGCTGCGCTGCGTGCTGATTTTCACGCAGAACGCCAGCGTCGTAGAGCCGAGCGAACAGGCGCTGGAACAGGCGTTACGGGAGTTTGACGCACTCTAAAACTTGCATTCCTTCGGCAGTTTTTCGTCCGACCAATCGATCAGCCTGATGGCGCCGGATTTGATCTCGACCGGCTTGCCGTTGCGCACGCCCTTGCCGGTCAGGAAATTGAGATCGCAGGAGCCGCCAGCCTTGGGGTCTAAGTTATCGCGGGAGTCATAAGTTAAACCCGCGACGAGAAATTCGTGACTGCGATAAACAACCGTGAGCGTCTGGCTCCAGCGAAAGCGGCCTATCGCCTCGTTTTGCGATTTGATGATCAGAGAGCCCTTGGCGGAGGAGTCGAGCGAGGGCAGCGAGCCCCACATTCCGCCGCTCCATGCGGCCGCCTTTTTCAAAAGCGCTGGCTCCATAGGCGAGTCAGGCTTGGCGTCCTCGACAGAACGAAAGATGTAAAGATCGGCGCCGGCGTCGAAATTTTCGGCCAACACGGCGCGATCCGTCGAACCGTCATTCTCGAAGCTCAGCGTGACGGTGGAGACGACCCGATCATATCTTGGCGTCTCGGCCCGCGCGGGAAACGCGTTGACGGCGCAGAACACAACAGCGGCGAGAGTTGAGCGAAAAAACATCAGCAAGGGCTCCTCGAAGCGGAATCCTCGCAAACTAATGCAATATCGGCCGATTTAAAACCTCCTCCTCTCCCTTTAAGGAGAGGAGGAGGTTATGTGTCACTCGCTGTCGGCGGCGCCTGCGGCTTTCGCCTTGGCTTCGAGATCTTCGCCCGTCACTTGATCGACGACGCGCATAGAAAGGCGCACCTTGCCGCGATCGTCGAAGCCAAGCAGCTTCACTTTCACCTTGTCTCCTTCCTTCACGACATCAGTGGTCTTGTTCACGCGCGCGCTTGAAAGCTGCGAGATGTGAACAAGACCGTCCTTGGCCCCGAAGAAATTCACGAAGGCTCCGAAATCGGCGGTCTTCACCACTGTGCCCTCGTAGATCTGGCCGATTTCCGGGTCCGAAGCGATCGACTTGATCCAGGCGATCGCCGCCTTGATCGAATTGGCGTCGGAGGAGGCGACCTTCACCGTGCCGTCGTCTTCGATATTGACCTTGGCGCCGGTCTTCTCGACGATTTCGCGGATCACCTTGCCGCCCGTGCCGATCACTTCACGGATCTTGTCGGTGGGGATTTTCAGCGTTTCGATACGCGGCGCGAACTCGCCCAGCTCCGCGCGCGACGTGGCGATCGCCTTGGCCATCTCGCCGAGGATGTGAAGACGGCCATCGCGCGCCTGCGCCAGCGCCACCTTCATAATCTGCTCGGTGATGCCGGCGATCTTGATGTCCATTTGCAGCGAGGTCACGCCCTCCTGCGTGCCGGCCACTTTAAAGTCCATGTCGCCGAGATGATCCTCGTCACCCAGAATGTCGGACAGCACGGCGAAGCGCTCGCCTTCGAGAATAAGCCCCATGGCGATGCCCGCCGTCGGACGCTTGAGCGGCACGCCGGCGTCCATCAAAGCCAGCGAAGAGCCGCAAACCGTCGCCATCGAGGACGAACCGTTGGATTCGGTGATCTCCGAGACGACGCGCAGCGTATAGGGGAATTCCGCCGGGGCCGGCAGAATCGGGCGAATGGCGCGCCAGGCGAGCTTGCCGTGGCCGATTTCGCGGCGGCCGGGCGAACCCATGCGCCCAGTCTCGCCAACCGAATAGGGAGGGAAGTTGTAGTGGAGCAGGAAGCGCTCCTTATAGGTGCCTTCAAGCGAGTCGACGAATTGCTCGTCTTCGCCGGTGCCGAGCGTCGCGACGACGAGCGCCTGCGTCTCGCCGCGAGTAAACAGCGCCGAGCCGTGAGCGCGCGGCAGCACGCCGACTTCCGACACGATCGGCCGCACGGTCTTAACATCGCGGCCATCGATGCGAACGCCGTCGTCCAGAATGTTCCAGCGCACCACCTTGGCCTGCAAATCATGGAACGCCTCGGCAACCTGCTCCTTGGTGAACTTCGCTTCACCGCCTTCGGGGAACAGCGCCGCGTTCACCTTCGCCTTTACCGCGTCGACCGCGGCGTAGCGCTGCTGCTTGACGGTGATCTTATAGGCTTGGCGCAATTCGCTCTCGGCGATCTGGTCGACGGCCGCCAAAACAGCGGCTTTGTCGGGAGCTTCGAAGTCGCGCGGGTCTTTGGCGGCACGCTCCGCGAGCCGGATGATCGCGTCGATCACCGGCTGGAAGCCGCGATGGCCGGCCATGACGGCTTCGAGCATCGTATCTTCCGAAAGCTCCTTGGCCTCCGACTCGACCATCAGCACGGCGTCGGCGGTGCCGGCGACCACGAGATCAAGGACGGAGTTTTTCATTTCCTCAATGGTCGGATTGACCTTCAACGCGCCGTTGATATGGCCGACGCGGGCGGCGCCGATCGGACCCATGAAGGGCACGCCGGACAGCGTCAGCGCGGCGGAGGCGGCGACCAGCGCCAGAATGTCGGGATCGTTTTCGAGGTCATGCGACAGCACGGTGATGATCACCTGCGTCTCGTTGCGATAGCCGTCAGCGAACAACGGACGGATCGGGCGGTCAATCAGGCGTGAGACCAGCGTCTCGCGCTCCGAGGGCCGCCCTTCACGCTTGAAATAGCCTCCGGGAATGCGGCCCGCCGCAAAAGCCTTTTCCTGATAATTGACGGTAAGCGGAAAGAAATCCTGGCCAGGCTTCGCCGCCTTGGCGGCGACGACCGTGGCGAGCAAAGTGGTTTCACCCCAGCTGGCGAATACGGCGCCGTCGGCTTGTCGGGCGATCTTGCCGGTCTCGAGCACGAGCTTGCGCCCGGCCCAATCGAGTTCTTCGCGGTGAACTTGAAACATATGTTGTCTTTCTTTCATGAGGCGAGCCAGCGGATCGTCATGAGCAAGACGGCGAGACGTCGCGGTTAAGTGTAACGCCCCATTGGGACTTAACGCGCGGCGTCTGGCGATCCTGCCCCGACGCGGTTCTGGCTCTTCGACCGGCCGCCCGGCCCATGCCGCCGGCCATATGGTGTCCACAAAGGACGCCCGTCCCAAGGGACGGGTGTTGGTCGGAAGCTGGATTTATTGCCGGCGGCGCTTCCCTCTCCGCCAAGCGCGGATCGCGAATCTTTGGGAAAAGACTCGCGATCGCAAGACGAATCCCTGTCAGGATTCTGGAACCAAATGCGCCTGAGACGTCAGCGGCGGATGCCAAGACGCTCGATGAGGCTCCGATAGCGGGGCTCGTCGCGCGTTTTGACGTAATCGAGCAGTTGACGACGCTGAGAAACCAGCTTCAACAGGCCGCGACGCGAATGATTGTCCTTCGCATGCGACTTGAAATGCTCGGTCAGATTGGAGATGCGTTCGGTGAGAATGGCGACCTGCACCTCGGGAGACCCCGTATCGTCCGGTTTGGTCGCATATTCCTTGATGAGCGCCTGCTTGCGCTCGGCCGTGATCGACATCGAGAGATCCTTTTCTTTTTTGAGAGGTTTCCCAAGCAAAGCGGCCGCAGGCCGGGATGTCGTCCAGCGAGGTCGCGAGGCTCAGCCGCGCCCGGTAGAGTTCCGAGCGCAGCCGGCTTATAGCATAAACGCCAGGATTGAATAGAGGCGGCGAGCAATGCCACAGGGGAATCGCATTTGAAATTGGTTGCCTGGATTTGAGGCGTTTTGCGTTTTGAGTGAAATGGATTCTACCGGGTGGCGAACGAATCGCGGCACGGGAGGTCGTATTGGAGAATTTCATCGCCTG